>ENA-ORCP01003962-ORCP01003962.1-human-gut-metagenome-genome-assembly--contig:-NODE-3962-length-10569-cov-6.583397_pt1 | contig 10569 bp, 8 predicted proteins | sample MGYA00242990_ERZ507991 | MGnify/ENA primary metagenome ERZ507991 (study PRJEB26167, sample SAMN06115496) | human gut metagenome | host: Homo sapiens | place: China:Henan | collected 2015-05-07 | study... | reverse complement strand
ATTCGTCGTTGATACCGGGCATGATGTCGTAGCAGTCCAGATTGAACGTCAGGTTGATGAGATCGTCGATGTCGCTGACCTCATTGCAGCCAGCCTCCATAATGGCAACGAGCTTTTCCTGATCGCTCAGGGAAAGCTCGTCAATCAAGGCGGCGAGGTAGTTGAGCTTATCAAGGCTCTCGTACTCGCCAAGCATCTTCTGGACGCCGTAGATCGGGCATTCGTAGTCGGTAATAAACCACTCTTCATAGGGCTGACCGAACTCATCCTGCTTGCCGATCCCGATACGCTCAAAAACCTTCTGCATCTCTTCTTCGGTGGTGGGCAGTTTCACCCACTCACCGACCAGCATACCCTCGTTGTATTTGCCAAGGTTCGTGACGAAGGCTTCAAAATCACCGTCTAATACGGGCATAGGCATCCTCCTTTCAGTCATCTACCATGCCGTCCGGCATGATATACAGTTCCTCAAACTCCGCGTCGGTCATGGCTTCGAGCTTCCGGACGGTCTTATACATCAGCTCTGCGATTTCGCCGTCCATGTCGTTCAGGGTAACGCTCTTCATATCGTCGATCAGCCGCTTCCGGCTGGACGTGTTGAAGCAGCACATGAGGTTGAGTTCTTCTACGGTAAAGTTTTTCATATCAGAGTTCCATATCCTTTCCTTTCAATTTCTGCGGCTTCGGTGTGTGGGGCGGCTGTGCTTTCTGCGCGGATTTCAGTTTGTCACGGATGGATTCACGGGCAGCGGGCTTCTTCGGGATGGTGTCGTAGATGGCAGTTCCGGCATCCTCCACATAGGCGCGGACATACTGGATGCTCTCAGAAAAGCGGATGGGGCGGTTCTTGTCCTCGATGTTGGTCAGCCGGACTTCATCAGCGGCAAAATCAACCGCGTCGATTCTGCACCTGATGCCGTCCACATTCAGCGTCGCGCCGACAGGAATGTAATCTGCGGCTTTGAGTTCCTTGAAGGTCTCGCCGTCCTTGCTAAGAAAGACATCCGCGCCGGACTGCCAGAGCTTCTTTGATGCTGCTACCCATGCAGTTTCACGGAAGCCGGTCACCGGCATGGAAGGCTTGCCGCGCACCTTCTTCTCAAGGAGTTTTGTTCCGAGAAGCGGCGCGGCTTTTTTTGCATCCTTGCCGTACAGCTCAAAATAGCCGTTCTGGGCAAAGCAGACCAGCGCGTCAGGGTGAGCCTTTTTGATTGCCTCATATTTGCGGAGCTCAGCAACGGGCAGAGGCGCAAGCGCCTCCGTTCTCTCTGCCTCCGGAAGTCTGTCACGGCGGCTTTTCTGTTTGGACAGCACTTCCACCAGAGCATCCGCGTCTTTGGGGAGCGTCTGGTGGGTTTGTACGCCGCCATGCTCACTAACCAAAGCCATTGCCTCATCGAAGCTGCTGCGGCAGGGGGCTTCCAGTACAAAGCCGTCTGCGAAGGTCAGCCGGTCATGATCCGGCGCAACCGAGTTCTGCGCCACATTTGCCGCCTGTTCCCGGTAGTTGATCTCAAAGACATCCCCGAACACCTTGCCGCGCTTAACGGCTTTCGGGACAATGACGCGGGCAACGCACTCATCGTAGGTCTGTTCCGCGTAAAAGCGGAAGGTGTTGTGATCCCGTGTCCCCTGAATAAAGACCTGATTTTCGTTGAGACAGTGCGTTCCATGCGGACGGCAGAACCACATCAGCGTTTTGTCTTCGGGATTCCGGCTTTCGGCAGCGCGGCGGATGATACACTTGTCGATGTCGAAGTCTTCCTTGTAGCTGTCTACATGACTGTCCACGAGCTTCTGCAGCTCCGCAACGATGTCAACGTCTGTGTATTTCTTCATGCTTCTCCTTTCTCACAACTCCATGTCGTGTGTTTTGGATTTGACCGGAGACTTCTTCTCCGGCTGCGTTTTCGCGGCAGCTTTGAGCTGATCGCGGATAGAGGGCTTTTCCTGCTTCTGCTCCTGCTTGACGTATTCCAGCGTCGGCATCAGCTCACGGTAACAGCCCTGTGTTTTCCGCGCCGCATGACGGCGATGGATTTTGAACAGCGGCTCACCGTTCTGCGTGACCGTGTTGCCCTCAATCCTGACGCCGTTCCGTGCCAGCAGATTGAAGGAGTGGTTAGAGGCGCGATAGGACGCCCGCATACCGTCGTTGTTATAGGCGATCTGCCCCTTGAGCGTGTCCATGACGGCGGCTTTGATCTCCTTTTCTTCGGCAGTCAGGCGGTGTGTCTTCGGTGTTTTTGCTGCTTCCTCCGGCAAGGGCGCAAAGGGAGACTTGACCTCCACGGTTTTTACCTCAATAGAGGCAATCTCATCGTTCTCCCATGCAACAACCTCCGGGTCTCTTTCCTCTGTTTTCTCAGAAGTGACTTCCTTCTGGGGTTCGGTCTGCTGACGGAACGCATCCACGAAAAGTGCCGTCAGTCCGGGATTGGGTTTATCCACAAGGAAGCGGGAGGCATTCTCCGGGCAGACATCAACGCTCTTCGCCCACTCCTTGAGAGGCTGCGGAATGCGCCCGTCAAAGTCTTTCTGCTGAATGGTGTTTGCGAGGACATACCGGACGCGCTCCGGAGAGAACTGCTCAAGGACGCTTTTCACGGCAGCATCCGCATCCAGCCGGTTATCTCCGTAGTTGGTGCTGATTGCCGCCTCAATCGCTCTGCGGCATTCCACGTTTGCGGCGAGAGAAGCACGATATGACTCCAGCTCACCGGCTTCATAGGCGTAATTCGCCGTCTCGCGGAAAATGGGTGCTTCCGGCATCGGCTCTGCGGGCATTTCGTTTTCCTTCTCTGCGGACTGTGCTTTCTCTGCCAGCAGCACCTTGAGCTTGGCGTCAATACCCTCGATCATCTCAGCCGCCGTCTTGCGGATGGTGTCCAGAGAGCTTTTCAGTTCCTTGGTCTCCTTGCCGGAAGACCAACCGGCGATGTAGCCAAAGGAGTAGTCCGAGGTTTCAATGCCGTAACGCTGACAAACCGTGTAGGCTACGCTTTCTGCCTCAACCTCTTTGGTGTGACGATCCTTCTTGTCTTCGGGGGCGGTTTTCTCATCCGGCTTGACGGCGTGTAGCTTGGCATGAGCAATCTCGTGAATGGCGGTTTTGACCGTCTGGATTTCGCTCATACCCTCCTGAATGGCAATGCGGCTTTCAACCGGCGAGAAGAATCCCTTTGCGCCGCCCGGAATATCCTCAAAGGAAATAGGAACGGGAGATTCCTGCTTGAGCGCATCGAAGAACGCCTCGTAGTTCTCGACGGTGCCTTTCAGCTCATCGACGATGATGTCCGGAAGCTCCTTGCCGTCCGTCTGAGAAACATCAAAGACGCTTACCACCTTGAAGGCGGGACGCAGAACCTCGACTGTTTCCGTGACAGCCTTCCCATCTGCGCCGATCACCGGCTTCTGTGTCACGGGGTCAATCTTCTCGCGCTCTTCCTGCGCCTTGTACGGTGCGGGTGCAAGAATCTTGATGCCCTTTTCGCCCTTCATGACCTGACGGTCAAAGTTGCGCTGCCACGAGGTATAACCAGCAACATAGGTTGCCTCCGGCTTCTGCATCGCAATGAGCAGCGTGTTGTTGAAGGAATAGTTGTAGAACTTGGACATCGTGCGGAGATATTCCTTGAAACGCTCGGATTCAAAAAGCTCCTTGATGCCCTGTTCCAGCTTGTCCGTGATTTCGCGGACTTGCTGTGCATTTTTGTTTTCAGCCATCTCAAACCTCCATTTCTTATTTGCTTTTGTGCGAAGAAAACCCCGTCTGGGATTTGCTCAGTAAACGAGCCTTTACCTCAGACGGGGTTTCTCTGCGCGTCATCCGACGATGGAAGATGTTATCCTCGTTCTCCCATTCAATCAGCCGGTCAAACATATCCGGGTGCTTTGTGACCATGTGCAGCAGCTCCGAGTCACTGGCGTTGGGACAGAACCAGCAGCCGTTTCTTCGGCAGTGAGCGTAGATTGGGGAAAGCAGCCCGTGTTCCTGACAGAGCTTGTAGGCGTCCGCCTCGGTCATACCGTATTTGGCAAGCAGACTGACCTTCTTCACACCGTCCAGACGCGCAAGGCGTTTGGGTTCATCCCGTGCGATGCCGACATAGCTCACAGTGTCCGGAGAAAGCGCGGTATTGTACTTTCGGACCGGCGGGATTTTGCAGTCCCGATTGACCGCGCACATTCCAGCCCACGCAAAACCGCGAACCTCGCCCTTATGAGGTCCGCGGGTGATGACATGATGGAACACGTCATCGTAGGTCTTGTCTGCATGGAGAATGGTGAACTTGACGCCCAGCTCTTTTTCACAGAAGGGCTTGAGCCGGTCATAGATGAAGTCCCGGTGTTCCGGGATTTCGCCGCTTGTGTCGTTATCAAACATGACCTCGCTGAAAACTGCCTCGTCCAGCGGCTCATTGTGCTGTGCAGCCAGCAGGAGCGTCGCTACACTGTCCTTGCCTCCGCTGCAAGAGGCAACATACTTCGGGCGGATCATCGGTCAAACTCCATCTTGAAGCTGACGTATTTGCCGCCGCTGTCATCCAGACGGATCACCGCATCATAGAGCTGAGGCTTCTTCGGCGTGTAAAGCCCGGTCACGCGGCACCAGCCCTTATCCAGCAACTCCTTTGCAATCTTCTTGGTCAGCTTCTTTTTCTTGCTGGAAAAGAACTTGTTGTCTTCCCACAGGCAGAAGGAGCATTCCTTGTTCGAGCAGTAGAAATTGCCCTTGCCGACATAGACCGGAGATCCACAACGAGGACATTTGCCGATTTCCTCCTTGCCCGTGCCGAAACGCTGGGCTTCGGCATCGGAGAGAAACGGGTAGGCTTTCACGAGATCCCCGGTCATCTGGACAATGCCGCTGAGGAAGGCGTCTGCATCTGCCTTGCCGAGCTCAATCTCCATGAGCGTGTTTTCCCATTCCGCCGTCATTGCGGGAGAGATGATCTGTTCCGGCAGGACGCAGACAAGGTTGCAGCCGTCCTTCGTTGGAATGAGGGACTTTCCTTTACGCTCTGCAAAGCCGGATTTCACCAGCTTTTCAATGATACCGGCGCGTGTCGCGGGAGTGCCAAGACCTTTCTTTTCGGTGTCATCGTCGAACTGATCGTTTCCGGCAGTCTCCATTGCAGACAGGAGGGTATCTTCCGTGTACTGCTTCGGAGGCGTTGTGAAGTGTTCGGTGACACTGGCGGACACGCCATCCAGCATATCGCCTTCATGAACTTCGGGCAGGGACTTTACGGGATCGTCCTTTTCCTTCGTCTTGAGGGAAGCCTTGAACAGCTCTTCGATGGCTTTCCATCCGTTTTGAACGACGGTCTTGCCCTTGGTTTTGAACTCGTAGCCCTCGCAGGAGAGCGAGATCTGCGTTTCTGCGTAGGTGTGCTTCTCGCCGGTCGCACACAGAAGGCGCATCCCGACAAGATTGAGGATTTTCTGCTCCGACTGAGGAAGCACCGAAATATCCTGCTTTTCAAGCTGGACGGTCGGGAGAATGGCATGGTGATCTGTGACCTTGCTGTTGTCGGTAACGCGGGAAATGTCCGGAGTGACCGAAACGCCGGAGAAAAGCGGAAGCTGGCGGCAGACAATAGAAATGACCTGACGGGCGGTGTCCTCCATATCATCCGTGATGAACTGGCTGTCCGTGCGCGGATAGGTCAGGAGCTTCTTTTCGTAGAGTGTTTGTACGAGATCGAGCGTCTGCTGGGCGGTGAAGCCGTAGTAGCGGTTCGCCTCGCGCTGCAAGGTAGTCAGATCATAGAGCTTCGGAGGATTGACGGTTTTCGTCTCCCGCTTGAGAGAAGAAACGACGGCTTGCTTTTTCTCGCAAGCCGCCGCAATTCTTTTTGCTTCCTCTTCGGTTTTGACCTTTTCCAGATCGGCGGTCAGATCGCCCTTGCCGACGTGGACGTTGAAATACTTCTCCTTCTGGAAGGTTGAGATTTTCCCGTCACGCTCCACCAGCATTGCAAGGGTCGGCGTCTGAACGCGCCCGACCACCAGCTTCTTGTGATAGAGCGTGGTGAAAAGGCGGGTGCCGTTGATACCGACAATCCAGTCTGCCTTCGAGCGGCTGAGTGCCGCTTCATAGAGGCGGTCATATTCCTTGCTGTCCCGGAGATGGTTGAAGCCTTCGCGGATGGCGGAGTCCTCCAATGAGCTGATCCACAGACGCTTGAAGGGCTTGGTGCATCCGGCTTTGTCGTAGACCAGCCGGAAGATCAGCTCACCCTCGCGTCCTGCATCGGTTGCGCAGACCAGCTCGGTGACGCGCTTGTCCTTCATGAGAGCGGACAGCACCTTGAACTGCTGTGCTTTGTCCTTCGTGACCTCAAACATCCAGCTTTCCGGAACAATGGGCAGATCGTCATACCGCCACTTGGCATACCGCTCATCGTAGGAGCTGGCGTCTGCCAGCTCCACCAGATGACCAAAGCACCACGAAACGATGTAATTGCCGCCCTCCATGTAGCCGTCCTTTCGGGACGTTGCGCCCAGAACCTTTGCGATGGACTGGGCAACGCTGGGCTTTTCAGCAATGACTAAGATCAATCTTCATCACCATCCGTTTCAGCATCCTCCGCAATCTGCGGCTCATCATCCTCGTTGATATACGGCTCTTCCTCGTAGCCTTCATCATCAAAGAAGTCCATATCTTCATCCTTGGGCTTTCTGCCCTTGACGAACTTGATGTAGTAATAAGCTGCACCCGCAGCACCGGCAAGGGCAAAGATGACGAGGATCATGCCGACGTTGGACTTCTTTTCGGGTTTAGGGGCGGGGACATCGGTTTCCGCATCCTTGTCCGGCTCAGGTGTAACGGGGGCTGTGCCGGTGCATTCGCTCATGTTGGTCTTGCAGACCGGGCAGTCGGTATTGACTTGACCGGCAACGCATTTTTCCTTGCAGTTACAGGTGGTCAGAGCAGCCGCAGTGTCATCATCCAGCAGCGCAAGCAGATCGCTCTCATCGACCATGTTCAGGAAGTACGTCTGATACTGTTCCTCATCCTCGTTGATGGGCGCATCGTAGTCGATGACAATGAAGAAGGTGTTGCCGTTCTTCGTCTGGACAGTGATGAACTGCTTGTTGGTTGCCTTGTCATAGAGCAAGTCGCGGGTGTAGGCGTTGCCCTCATCGTCAATCGGCTCACCCTTCGGCTTTTCCGGCGTGGGAGTGACTGCGGGCTGCTGTTCGGGCTGAGTTGCCTCCGTAACGGGAAGGTTCTGCTCGGTATCATCGGCGTAGGCAAACGCCGTGACCGAGAAGCAGGACAGAACCATGACGCAGACCGCAAGGACGGTCAGAAAACGAAACTTCTTACGCATTGTCGATTACCTCCGTATTTTCAGCGGGCTTGGTGCCGCCCTTCATGGAAGACAGGAACGCCATGATCTGATCCTTGTCCATCACCATAGAGCGCACGGTGTTGATGATTTCAAGGTTTTCCAGCTCCGTCTTCTTGTCGTACAGCTCCTTGAGCTGTCCTTCGATTTCGGACTTCTTCTTTTCAGCCTTCTCAATGTCGGAGAGGACTTTCTGATACTTGGGATTCATGCAAAACTCCTTTCTTTTAATAGGCGGGTCTTCCGAAGACGTAGAAATGCTGCTGCCAGTAGGAAGAATTGATGGATGTGTACTGAATGGGGTCGCCGCAGTGGATCATGACCCCATCACCGACGTAAATACCGACATGGGACACGCCGGGGGTGTCATACGTCCCGACGAAAAAAATGAGATCACCGGGCTGTGCATTCGCCTTTGAAACCGGCGTACAGACGTTGTAAAGCCCCTGTGCGCCCAGCCGCCCGGTATTCACAAGTCCGCTGTTTGTGAGAACGTAGCTGACGAAGCCGGAGCAGTCGAAGGACGTGTCGGGATTGGAGCCGCCCCACACATACGGATAGCCGAGATACTTTTCCGCCTCGTTAATCAGTGTCGCAAACTTCTCATCAGCCAGATACTCCGGGTTGACATCGTAGTCGGCGGGAGGATTTGTGATGTACTTGTCCACATAGGGAGAGTCACCGAACAGATCCTCGCGGTTGCCAAGCACCGACATATACGTTGCGTACATGGAAAGCTGTTCCTGAGACATGATGTAGACCGGGACATGGGAGAGATTGAAGTTTTCGAGCTTCACGTTGCAGATGTAGTAGTCATACGGGACGCGGTAGGTTTCCGTGTGCGTGTTGCCGTCTGCATCCGTCCATGTGTCGGTTTCCGTGCGGTATCTGGTTTCGACGATAACCTCTTCGGTGAGGATGTACTGCTTTTCAAACAGCATTTGGAGCGTACCCTGCACCTCATCCAGCGTGAACTCGCCCTCGTGGAGAGCTGAGAGAATGGAGATCAGCACATAGGGGTCATGCTCAATATTATCCAGATCAAAGTGATACTCGTCATAGTCATGGTTACTTTCATAGTTATCCAGATAGCTTTGCAGCTCTTGCTCCATCCGGCAATACTGCGCCTCTGCGCCCAGCATCGCGTCATCCTCGCTGAGATAAGAGGAAGCGATAACCGACGAGCCGGTAGAAGTAAGCATCGAACACGAGCTGATTCCGGCACCGAGCAAAACGAGAAGGGCAATTCCGACGCCGATCCAGATGAAGACCTTCTTGTTCTTCTCAAAGAACTCCTTGATCTTGTCAGACGCCTTCTCACCGAGCTTCTTGCCGGAACTTTTTGTGGCAGTCCCGGCAGTCTGAGAACCGGCATTTCGAGCGGCGGCATATTCCTTCTTGATGTTCTGCTTCTGGTAGTGCTTGTTCATGTTCTGCTTCTGCATCTCAGGATGCTCCTGCTGATTTCTCTCATATTGGAGCTTCGCATCAGCGGCATCCGCCTTGTGTTCCAGCTTGGAGACCTTCTCATATGGCTTGTTGACGCTGCTTTCCCGATGATGACTGAAATGCCGAGCGGCAGTCTCAGCGGCGATCTCCGTCTTATGCGCAGCCTCAACCGCCGAATTTTCCTGTTCGACCTCATGGATTTTGCCATGAATGCCGGAAGCAAGGGTGTCACCGACCTTGCGGACGGTTTTGTCTGCTTCAAATTGCAGCTTGCCTTTGCCCTTGGGCTTTTTCAGCTCATCCTCAAAATGAAGGCGGGTTTTGCCCTTGCCGGTATCTTCATCGAAGACACGCTCTTTCTTGAGAACCTTGTGCGTGGGCAGCTTCTCACGGGCGGCATCCAGACGCTCATGCGCCTTCTCGGACTTCCTTTCGAGCTTCTGCATCCGCTTCGTGGGCGGGGCGGCATCGTCCGAGACCAGCTTTGCAGAGGCGGTTTCCGCCGCTTGAGTGAGAATAGCATCCGCATCCACTGCTTCAACCGCAGAGGTCTTGCGCAGCTTGTGTGTGACAACCGTTTCGGCAATCACCGTGCCGGTATGAGAAGAAACACCGTGCTGCTCTAAGGTTGGAGGCTTGAACGGCGTTTCCGATGAGGGCAGCGGTTCGGGTACATTCTGAGGTGGATTTTCTGCCCTTTTCTCTTCTGTGACGGACGTTTCCGAGGGCGGCTGCGTGTCGTTATTCTCGGCGTGTTCCGCCTGAAACTGACGCTGCTGACGGCGCATCTGCACCTTTTTCTGTTCCTCTGGGGAAAGAGCTTCGGAAGGCACGGCTGTCTCAACTGTCCTAACCAGCTCTGCATCTTCCAGCCGTTTTGACACTCTCTGCCCGGTGCCAGCCGTCAGGTTTTCCTCAACCGCGCCCTCCCGCGTCATCCGCACGACTACCTTGTCGCGGGCTTTGAGTTCCGGTTCCTTGGACATCAGATTTCACCTCCAATCCGCTTGTAGGCAAGCTCGGTGTATTCAGGGTTCAGCTCTACGCCTACAAAATGACGCCCCATCTGCGCGGCAACCATGCCGGTTGTGCCGCTTCCCATGAACGGGTCAAGCACAATGCCGCCTTCGGGACAACCGGCGAAAAGACAGGTTTCAACCAGCTTCGGAGGGTAGGCGGCGTAATGACCGCCCTTGAAGGGAACGGTGTTGATCTTCCAGACATCGCGCTTATTGCGGAGCGGATTGATGTCTGCGTCCTTGATCTCACCATGCTCACGCGGGCGGTTGATGGACTGCGGCTGAGGCTGACCGGGAACGGGCTTGCCGTACTTGTTGCCGCCTTTCATGCCGCGCTTGAGGCGTTCTGCCGTTGCGGGAGCAATCGGCTCGGAGATTGCCTTGTAGTCGAAGAAATACTTTTTCGACTTGGAGAACAGAAAAATATGCTCGTAGCAGCGGGATAGGCGGTCTTTCACGCTCTCGGGCATGGGGTTATCCTTCATCCAGATAATGTCGTTGCGCAGATACCAGCCGGTATCGCGGAGGGCAAAAGCCAGCATCCACGGAATACCGATCATGTCCTTCGCCTTGCAGCCCTCAACCTTGTTGTTGAGAGCCACAGCCTGACCGTTTCTGCCGTAGGGGTTCTTCGGGTCAATGAAATCGCCCTGATTGCCCTTTCCGGCGTAGGTGTCCGAGATGTTCAGCCAGAGCGTTCCATCCGGACGCAAAACGCGCCTGACTTCGGTAAACACTTC
>ENA-ORCP01003961-ORCP01003961.1-human-gut-metagenome-genome-assembly--contig:-NODE-3961-length-10569-cov-19.914125_pt1 | contig 10569 bp, 10 predicted proteins | sample MGYA00242990_ERZ507991 | MGnify/ENA primary metagenome ERZ507991 (study PRJEB26167, sample SAMN06115496) | human gut metagenome | host: Homo sapiens | place: China:Henan | collected 2015-05-07... | reverse complement strand
CAGCGCTGGTGCTGGGGCAGCTGTCAATTCTCTCCGTACCGCACCAGGACAAAATCAAGGGCGACTATCTGAAGATGTATCTGGAAATGCTGGATAAGGTGACTTGTGACATTGGGGAAATCCCCACCATGCTGAACTTGGAGCAGCAGGCTTACTTTGCGCTGGGGTATCGCCAAATGACAGCGGAGTTGAATCGGAGACTCAATGAACTGCGGAAATTGAAGAAAGAACAGAAAGCTGCGGCAGAAACGGACGAGGAGGAATAAGAAAATGGCACTGCAGAACCGTTACGAATTTATGTACTATGTTGCTTGCACCAATGCCAACCCGAACGGCGACCCGGATATGGGCAACATGCCCCGGATTGACCCGCAGACCATGCAGGGATTTATCACCGACGTGGCCACGAAACGCCGCATTCGCAACTATATTGAGATTGCTTATCCGGGCGTGCCGGGCATGGGGATTTTCGTGCAGAAAGCGGTGAATCTGAACAAGCAGATTGCGCTGGCAAAGCGCGAAGCAGGGATTGAAGGTGCGAAAGAAAAAAACCCGGTTTATGCGGCGCGCAGAAAGGCGTGCGAACTCTTCTACGATGTGCGCACCTTTGGGGCTGTGATGTCTACTGGCCCCAATGCGGGGCAAGTCCGCGGTCCTGTTCAACTTGCTTTCGGCAAGAGTTTGGATTCGGTACTGCCGCTGGACATATCCATCACGCGCATGGCGGCGGCATTGGGCGGAAATGACAAATCCTACGAGGAATATGAGAAAGCGGAACAGGAAGCGTCTGAAGATAAGCTGCGCACGATGGGACGCAAGCAGATTATCCCCTTTGGTCTGTATGAGGTGCGTGGCTTCATCAGCGCGAATCTTGCAGCGGAAACGGGATTCGATGAAGCTGATATGAAGGCGCTGTTTGAGGCGATTCTCAACATGTATGAGCATGACCGTTCGGCGAGCAAGGGCGAAATGGAGGTTGTTTCTCCGCTCATCATCTTCAAGCACGAAGGCACGGATACGAATCCTGAACAGCGCGCACGTCAAGCCAAATTGGGCTGTGCACCGGCGCATAAACTCTTTGAACTGGTGACGGTGCAGAAGAAGGTGGATTTCCCCCGCAATTATCGTGACTATGAAGCAAAGGTGGCGCTGGATAAGGTGCCTGCGGGGGTACGGATGGGCTTCTTGAGCAATCCATACGGGGAGATTGTCTGGGATGAACTGCCGCAGGGAGAAAGCTGGTTTACCCGTGGATGACGAGCAGGAGTATCTTCCGTTATCGTGGCTGTCGCAGGCAGATTACTGTCTGCGGCGCGCCGCGCTGCTGCTGAATGAACGTGTATGGGTAGAAAATGTCGAGACGGCGAAAGGGCGCGCCGAGCATGAACGGGTTCATACACAGCGCGTGGAGCGGCGCGGCGATTTCGTGAAGCTCTACGAGAACAGTGTCTTTTCGGACGAAATGCAAATCAGCGGGAAATGCGACTGCATTGAAGCGGTGCGGGATGAAAAAGGCTGCACGATTCCCGCAGTGGATTTCCCGGTGCGGCTGCTGCCGGTGGAGTACAAGCATGGGAAGATACGCGATGAATCAGAATACAAGATTCAGCTGTGCGCGGAGGCGATGTGCTTAGAGGAAATGTATCACACGACGATCCCGGCAGGCGCGCTGTTCTACATTACCGCGCATCGCAGAGTGGATGTGGAACTTGATGAAGCGCTGCGTGAACAGGTACGGCAGACTGTGCAGAAACTCTGGAAAGTCCGCCGCGAAATGCTGATTCCGTCGGCAGTTTACGGCCCGAAATGCAAACGTTGCTCGATGCAGGAATACTGTATGCCGAAGGTAAAAACATCCGCGAAGGAATATTGCAAGGCGCTTCTTCTTGAAGCAGAGAGGGTGGAGACGGAATGAAAAAATTACTGGAAACCCTCTATGTGACAACGCCAGACAGCTACCTTTTCTGCCGCAACGAGAATATCTGCGTGAAAATTGGCGGCGAAGAGAAAGCAAATGTACCGGCTGTGATGCTGGACGGAATCGTGTGCTTTGGGGAAATGACAGTCTCCACACCGCTGATTGGTTTCTGCGCTGAGCACGGGATTACGCTGACGTTCCTATCGTCGAATGGACGCTTTTACAGCCGCATTTGCGGGCCGGTCAGCGGCAATGTACTGCTGAGAAAAAAGCAGTATCAAGCGCTGGATGATAATGACTTCCGCATGAAATTCGTGCAGAACCTCCTGGTGGGCAAGCTGCTCAACGAGAAAAATGTATTGATGCGCGCGGCACGGACGCAGGATGCGGCAACAGCAGAGAGTCTTCGAGCAGCCTGCCAGTCTATTAGCCAGTATGCAGCACAGCTGGAGACATGCGCAGGTGTTGACCAAATGCGCGGCATCGAAGGAGCCGCCGCAAAATGCTACTTTGCGCATTTTGACGACATGATTTCCCCACAATGCCCCTTCCAGTTTGTGGAGCGAAGCAGACGACCGCCGCGCAATGAAGTGAATGCAGTCCTGTCGTTTATGTACACGCTGCAAACGCGGGACATTCAAGCGGCACTTGAAACGGTAGGCTTAGATCCAGCGGCTGGATGGATGCACACGCTCCGACCGGGACGGCCGTCGCTGGCGCTGGACTTGCTGGAAGAGTTCCGAGCGCCGCTGTGCGACCGGCTGGCGCTGTCGCTGTTCAACAAACGTCAGCTAACGGATAAGGACTTTGAGTACGATTCGCTGGCTGTTATGCTGAACGAGCGCGGGCGCAAAACGGTACTTACCGCATGGCGTGACCGAAAGCAGGAAGAAATCACGCATCCGTATCTCGGAGAAAAAATCCAAGTTGGGCTGATTGCTTATGTACAGGCCATGATGCTGGCGCGTGTCTTGCGCGGGGATCTTGATTGCTATCCGCCGTTTGTCTGGAGGTGAAAAAATGTTGGTTGTTGTTACTTATGATGTGAATACAGCAACCGAGGCGGGAGCAGCGCGGCTTAGGCGTGTAGCGAAACTTTGCGAACGCTATGGACGGCGTGTTCAGAACTCTGTATTTGAGGTCCTGCTTGATGCAGCACAGCTGACGGCGCTCAAGGCGCAATTGGCAGCGACAATTGATGCAGAACATGACTCAGTTCGCTTCTATCGCCTTGGCAATAGTTACAAGGAACGCATTGATGTGCTTGGTTGCACTGCGCGCATTGAAGCCGGGGAACTGCTGATGTTATAGCGGAAGCTGAAAACACTCTTTTCAGCGCATGTGAATCATACATGAATGGCCGACCGTCTCGCGCGGCGTGATGTCAAAATTCAAGCGATGATTCTATGAAATATCACCAAAATAATCTCGACAAATTGCGTGGCACTATTGTTAAGCCATGCTGATTTGTAAGGGTTGAACAAAAGATTTGCAGAAATTGCATATCTTTTGCCGTCGCCCCTCGCGGAGGGGCGTGAATTGAAATACGGCAGAGACGATATTCCGACGCAAGCATGGCATAGTCGCCCCTCGCGGAGGGGCGTGAATTGAAATTCATCCTCTCGTCGTGGTCGGTCGTCGTCGCCGGTCGCCCCTCGCGGAGGGGCGTGAATTGAAATTGGCTTGTGCGTGGCGGCTTGCGCCGCCGGGGTGGTCGCCCCTCGCGGAGGGGCGTGAATTGAAATATCCGGCAGTTTCTTCACCTTCTCGACGAGCGTGTCGCCCCTCGCGGAGGGGCGTGAATTGAAATACGTTTTCGCCGCACCTCCTAACCCTTTGATGATTTGTCGCCCCTCGCGGAGGGGCGTGAATTGAAATAAAATTGCGAATTTGGGGATTGAAAAAACCATGTGCGTCGCCCCTCGCGGAGGGGCGTGAATTGAAATCATGCTGAAACTGCTGCATTTCCTGCCGGATTTTGTCGCCCCTCGCGGAGGGGCGTGAATTGAAATGGGAACGCTGCGACTGCGGATGCAACCAGACGGTCGCCCCTCGCGGAGGGGCGTGAATTGAAATGTATTCCTGCCGGTTATCTTCTTCTGCATTCGTGTCGCCCCTCGCGGAGGGGCGTGAATTGAAATCCGACGTGCAAGCGCTCCTGCGGGCGTTTTTGTGGTCGCCCCTCGCGGAGGGGCGTGAATTGAAATAATGTCGGCTTTCGCGTCCTCGGACAACTGCGGCGGTCGCCCCTCGCGGAGGGGCGTGAATTGAAATGCGAAGATGTGGAAAGAGTACTACAAGAAGCAAAGTGTCGCCCCTCGCGGAGGGGCGTGAATTGAAATCTGCTGGGAGCATACAACACATTTTATACCGCACGTCGCCCCTCGCGGAGGGGCGTGAATTGAAATTCATCCTCATGCCCCATCCAGCGCGCGGCAGTGTCGCCCCTCGCGGAGGGGCGTGAATTGAAATACGTCAAGCCGTTTGCTTGGCAGTTGTGGTACATGTCGCCCCTCGCGGAGGGGCGTGAATTGAAATATGCCGTACTGCATCGCCAGCTTTGCCGTGCTGATGTCGCCCCTCGCGGAGGGGCGTGAATTGAAATAAACTGGTAGTCAGAAGCGTTGCAAGGGGCTGAGGTCGCCCCTCGCGGAGGGGCGTGAATTGAAATTCGACGATGTAATGAACGCCTTAAAGCCCATCCTGTCGCCCCTCGCGGAGGGGCGTGAATTGAAATCTCGATTGCGTACCGATTCCGCAGAACGCTCCCCAGTCGCCCCTCGCGGAGGGGCGTGAATTGAAATAAGATAATACGCGAAAAAATTTTTGAGGTGTTTTGTCGCCCCTCGCGGAGGGGCGTGAATTGAAATGCGGAGGGCAAGGATAAACCGAAGGAGTAACGCGTCGCCCCTCGCGGAGGGGCGTGAATTGAAATGTGCTTGTTCCCATTTTTGTGGTTTACCTGCTGTCGCCCCTCGCGGAGGGGCGTGAATTGAAATCAGTGATAATATAGTCAGAACGTTCGCGTCGAATCGGTCGCCCCTCGCGGAGGGGCGTGAATTGAAATAGGTCAGCCCAGCCAAAAACTCAATGATTCGCAGTCGCCCCTCGCGGAGGGGCGTGAATTGAAATAACCATTCGTGCCACCTCCCAGCTTCACCCACGCGCGTCGCCCCTCGCGGAGGGGCGTGAATTGAAATACGCTCTCGCCGACGGCGATTGTCGTTTTGTCCGCCGTCGCCCCTCGCGGAGGGGCGTGAATTGAAATCGGAACGGTGTCGAAGTAACTTTCCAGCAGGGCGGTGTCGCCCCTCGCGGAGGGGCGTGAATTGAAATGTGCCGCTGCCGCGCAATCCGCTTGCAGCGCTGCGTCGCCCCTCGCGGAGGGGCGTGAATTGAAATAAGCAATTTGTCGTCATATTCACAGAGGTTATGGTCGCCCCTCGCGGAGGGGCGTGAATTGAAATAAGCTGGTTTTGCGAGATTTTCCCGGATGCAATCGTCGCCCCTCGCGGAGGGGCGTGAATTGAAATTCTTCACCTTCTCGACGAGCGTTTTAACAACAGTCGCCCCTCGCGGAGGGGCGTGAATTGAAATGCCACGCTATCATTCCAAGCATGGGGAACGATACACGTCGCCCCTCGCGGAGGGGCGTGAATTGAAATATCAGCGTGCCATATAGTGCTGCGCGGGTCGTAGTCGCCCCTCGCGGAGGGGCGTGAATTGAAATCAAGTAGTCAAAACGGTAGTCACGGAATCAGGCAGTCGCCCCTCGCGGAGGGGCGTGAATTGAAATGGGCATCGCCGTCTGCTGCGCGTTATAGTACGGTCGCCCCTCGCGGAGGGGCGTGAATTGAAATAAAACGGAGAACGGCACTGTGCGGCTGTTCGCCATGTCGCCCCTCGCGGAGGGGCGTGAATTGAAATTCGCCCACATTCGCGCGTTCGATTTTCATCAAGTCGCCCCTCGCGGAGGGGCGTGAATTGAAATACCTCTCTTTTATTATATAGTGCCGTCACCTTGCTGTCGCCCCTCGCGGAGGGGCGTGAATTGAAATGTAGTATACCTCGCGGGAATTGCCATTTTCATCGTCGCCCCTCGCGGAGGGGCGTGAATTGAAATGGAGTGATACTTATTTTCTCGGTTGCTTGTACGGCTGTCGCCCCTCGCGGAGGGGCGTGAATTGAAATGTTGTAACGCCGATGTTACCATGCGCACGGCCTTGTCGCCCCTCGCGGAGGGGCGTGAATTGAAATAACGTGTTAGCCATTATTTACACCTCCATTGTTCGGTCGCCCCTCGCGGAGGGGCGTGAATTGAAATTCTCTGTAGGCGGAACAGCACGCAATCCTTGCCGTCGCCCCTCGCGGAGGGGCGTGAATTGAAATATCCTTGAACAAGCCCTCGCTCATGTGCGTCTCGTCGCCCCTCGCGGAGGGGCGTGAATTGAAATAGGTCAACCCCGCAGCGCACGCAGACCGAGATGACGTCGCCCCTCGCGGAGGGGCGTGAATTGAAATTTTTCGTCGAATTTATCCGTTTTCGGTACGCAAGTCGCCCCTCGCGGAGGGGCGTGAATTGAAATAACGTCATCGGAACTACTGATGGCTGGCTTCACGTCGCCCCTCGCGGAGGGGCGTGAATTGAAATTTTCCCTGCCGATACTGGATGCCCGCCTTTTCAAGTCGCCCCTCGCGGAGGGGCGTGAATTGAAATATCGCGGATGAGCTGCTTCAAGTAGCCCTGCACAGTCGCCCCTCGCGGAGGGGCGTGAATTGAAATATATAATGCACATCGTAAACAACAAACACCCCAAGTCGCCCCTCGCGGAGGGGCGTGAATTGAAATAGCTCGCTCTTGCCGTTCAGCTTCTGGCTGAGTGTCGCCCCTCGCGGAGGGGCGTGAATTGAAATTCTATAGCCAATCCAAACACCTCCTTTCAAAACAGTCGCCCCTCGCGGAGGGGCGTGAATTGAAATTCGCCGCTTGCGGCGTCTGTGACCTCGTAACGCGTCGCCCCTCGCGGAGGGGCGTGAATTGAAATACCTCGTAACGCTGACACGGCGCGACCAGGGCGTCGCCCCTCGCGGAGGGGCGTGAATTGAAATTCGTGCTGCACGTCGCAGGCGGATACTACGTTATGTCGCCCCTCGCGGAGGGGCGTGAATTGAAATTCTTGTAGCCGGTCGTTCGCGACGTCCGGCGTGTCGCCCCTCGCGGAGGGGCGTGAATTGAAATACACCGTCCAGCGCGGATCACATGGCACAGGCGCGTCGCCCCTCGCGGAGGGGCGTGAATTGAAATAGTGCAGGCGGCGGAAATGATTCGGCGGATTCCTCGTCGCCCCTCGCGGAGGGGCGTGAATTGAAATATAGTACAGGTCTCCGATATGCACACCGTCGGCGTCGCCCCTCGCGGAGGGGCGTGAATTGAAATAATCCCTTTTTCGCACTTTTTTGCGATTTTTTCAGGTCGCCCCTCGCGGAGGGGCGTGAATTGAAATCCGGCGCGGGGGCGGGGATGTCAGCCGAATGGTGTCGCCCCTCGCGGAGGGGCGTGAATTGAAATAGTGGCGACTGCGCATTACAGACTGGAACGACGGGTCGCCCCTCGCGGAGGGGCGTGAATTGAAATGTTTGCGACGTCCGGCGTGACCGACGTGCCGTCGTCGCCCCTCGCGGAGGGGCGTGAATTGAAATTAAAAATGTCAAGCCCGGTCAGCTGAAAGTCTAGTCGCCCCTCGCGGAGGGGCGTGAATTGAAATTGCAAGGTTCGCGCGAAGTCTGGGCGCGAATACACCGTCGCCCCTCGCGGAGGGGCGTGAATTGAAATTTGTTGTACACCTACAACATGCACGCCCTTCCGAGGCGTCGCCCCTCGCGGAGGGGCGTGAATTGAAATTTGCTATGTTTCTGCGTGATATGGGCGTGGAGCGTCGCCCCTCGCGGAGGGGCGTGAATTGAAATTGTACAATGGGGTCGATCTCACATTGTTGCACGTCGCCCCTCGCGGAGGGGCGTGAATTGAAATACTCAGCGCGACAGGATTCCCTTCCGTCGTGAGAGTCGCCCCTCGCGGAGGGGCGTGAATTGAAATAGTCCCGTGACGTAGACGACCAGCGGGTGATTGCCGTCGCCCCTCGCGGAGGGGCGTGAATTGAAATATCCACGCCATATTAGCCATGTAGCAACGTTTTGTCGCCCCTCGCGGAGGGGCGTGAATTGAAATCAGAACGCAAACCTGATTGTCACGCGCGTTGCGTGTCGCCCCTCGCGGAGGGGCGTGAATTGAAATTATCCATGGTTGTATTTTCGCTCAGAAACAAAGGGTCGCCCCTCGCGGAGGGGCGTGAATTGAAATTGGAAGCATCGGCAGTCTGGCGTACACCGCCGGATGTCGCCCCTCGCGGAGGGGCGTGAATTGAAATTCGGTGAAGTCCATTTCTGCGACTTCCTCCGCCGTCGTCGCCCCTCGCGGAGGGGCGTGAATTGAAATTAACTGCGTTTCAAAAATCGTTTTTTCATACTCATGTCGCCCCTCGCGGAGGGGCGTGAATTGAAATAGGTCGTTTGGATCGTCGATTGTCTTAATTTTCCTGTCGCCCCTCGCGGAGGGGCGTGAATTGAAATAAAGCGTTAGCCATTGTTTACACCTCCATTGTCGTCGCCCCTCGCGGAGGGGCGTGAATTGAAATGCTTCCCATCGTGACGGATTGAGAACACCCATTCGGTCGCCCCTCGCGGAGGGGCGTGAATTGAAATTGATTTATCATCAACAGCGTTCCGCCACATATCGTGTCGCCCCTCGCGGAGGGGCGTGAATTGAAATACCGGGAATTCGCATCCCCTCAAACTTCGCTTTGGTCGCCCCTCGCGGAGGGGCGTGAATTGAAATCTGCCCAGTAGCGTCTTTTAGCACCGCCCTGAGGTCGCCCCTCGCGGAGGGGCGTGAATTGAAATCTCGAAAGAAGCTGAGAAATCGCGCCCATAACAGGGGTCGCCCCTCGCGGAGGGGCGTGAATTGAAATTCGTTGTACACCTACAACATGCACGCCCTTCCGAGTCGCCCCTCGCGGAGGGGCGTGAATTGAAATGAACAAGTCCATCGGCGACTTCGCGGTTGTCGTGGTCGCCCCTCGCGGAGGGGCGTGAATTGAAATACACCGCCGGAGCAGTAGGAAGCCCTCCGGCGGAGTCGCCCCTCGCGGAGGGGCGTGAATTGAAATACACCGCCGGAGCAGCTGGAAGCCCTCCGGCGGGTCGCCCCTCGCGGAGGGGCGTGAATTGAAATATGCGTCTGCTGTATGACGCATATGGTGACGGCCGTCGCCCCTCGCGGAGGGGCGTGAATTGAAATATCGTGCCACTTGTCCCACTCTTCGCGCGCCTTGTCGCCCCTCGCGGAGGGGCGTGAATTGAAATAGCATATCAGACAGGTTAGCAAGGCGCGAAAACGCCCAGTCGCCCCTCGCGGAGGGGCGTGAATTGAAATGTTCGAGCTTCCCTATTGCCACAATCAATGTACGTCGCCCCTCGCGGAGGGGCGTGAATTGAAATCAACGGCAGAATTGATTAATGAGGTTCTGGAAAAGTCGCCCCTCGCGGAGGGGCGTGAATTGAAATTAGAGTAATAGGGGGTATGGGGGGAAGAGGGGAAGTCGCCCCTCGCGGAGGGGCGTGAATTGAAATTCTGGAGGGAAGGAGTGTCCGGGAAATCAGCTACGTCGCCCCTCGCGGAGGGGCGTGAATTGAAATATGTCGGTGGCTTTCCCAGCGCGCGTCGCCCCTCGCGGAGGGGCGTGAATTGAAATTCCTTTAGCTTTTCGCAGCAAAACCGCGCAATTCGTCGCCCCTCGCGGAGGGGCGTGAATTGAAATCGTGTGGATAGTCTCGCCGTTATTCCTGCGGATGTCGCCCCTCGCGGAGGGGCGTGAATTGAAATTCTGTCAGCTTGTGAACGGCTTCGAGGTCGCCAGCGTCGCCCCTCGCGGAGGGGCGTGAATTGAAATGTCTTCGAGATGCCCGCCTTTTCGGACAGCGCGGTCGCCCCTCGCGGAGGGGCGTGAATTGAAATGAGATTTTCCAGCGCTTCTTCCCCCATCCACGCGAGTCGCCCCTCGCGGAGGGGCGTGAATTGAAATGTAACGCTGCTTAAATCTGGCGGCAACTGCAGTCGCCCCTCGCGGAGGGGCGTGAATTGAAATCCGCAGCTTTTCCGCTTCCGGCGTGAACGTCGGCGGCGTCGCCCCTCGCGGAGGGGCGTGAATTGAAATTACACGGGCAAGAACGTCTATGCCGCATCCACGCTCGTCGCCCATCGCGGAGGGACGGGAATTAAAATAGGACTTTTTCCCGATTTTCGTTTTCAACCCTCCCCGTCGCCCCTCGCGGAGGAGCGGGGATTGAAATAAGCCCGCCGCCCCCCAGCTGCTGATATGCTCCCTATAAAGCAAACAGTGAAAAACTGCAAGCAGAATAGGGGGGCATATTTATATGGGAAGAAAGAGGATAGAAGCAAGAATCAAGAAGGAAGCCGTGGAAGCGGCAAAAAGCGGCAAGCTGACGCAGAGCGAGGCAAGTAGAAGATTAGGAGTTGGTAGAACAAGCATACGAAGCTGGATATCAAGGATAGAAAACGAAGGAGAAGCAGG
>ENA-ORCP01003955-ORCP01003955.1-human-gut-metagenome-genome-assembly--contig:-NODE-3955-length-10580-cov-2.897839_pt1 | contig 10580 bp, 6 predicted proteins | sample MGYA00242990_ERZ507991 | MGnify/ENA primary metagenome ERZ507991 (study PRJEB26167, sample SAMN06115496) | human gut metagenome | host: Homo sapiens | place: China:Henan | collected 2015-05-07 | study... | reverse complement strand
GAATCTTTCCGCTTACCGCAGAGGAAGAAGAAGAAAAGAATGAGAAAGAATTGCAAAGAGCAATTGATTATTTTGATGCGCTCGCTATGGATTCTAAGAAATATAAGAAAAAATAAAAAACGTGGAAATTATGTTTTCTGATTTAAAATCGAAAACTCAACCGCAGAAAACCAGATGGAGGGGACATTTTGTCCCCTCTTTTTTACTATAAATATTTTTTGAGAAGGGAGTGAGAATATGGCTGATAATACGATTGATACCTTGGCGATACAAGTCAGCAGTGATGTTTCTAGCGCGTCAAGATCAATCAATGATTTGTGCAATAAATTTGACCGCCTGGATACCCTGATGTCAAAGAATATAGGGTTAATGAGGAATTTTTATAAATCCATCGGGACTCTCAATGTTGCTGTGCAGTCTATCAAAAGCATTGATACCAGCAGACTCAACAGCATGGCAGCACAGCTCGAACGTCTTAGTAAAGTTGATTTAAGCAATCTCAAAGGCAAAAACATAAAAGTTAATGTGGAACTCAGTTCGGCAGATATGTCCGAGAAATTAAAATATTCTGTCGAAAAATCCTTGGATGCTACCAAAATAGATGCATCCGTATTATCAAAACAGCTCGCAAGCGCATTTGAATTAAAAGGCGGTGCAGCTTCTAAACTTCAAAGGCAAATAGACTTATTAGCACAGCAGCTTACAAATTCATTTGATGGTCAAAACTTTACATCCGGTGATTGGGGGAAAACTCTGGATGATATTGCCAAAAGCATTGAGCAGAGTGGAAAGGTCGTAAAATCAAACCTTGGAAGCTATCTGGGCGGTGCAGAGCAGGAATGGCAAGACTTCTATAATTACTTTAAAAACAAAAGAATCTATGTTTCCGATATGCTTAAATTTGACATCGGAAAAGGAGAGTTTAAAGAGTTACTGCAACAGCACCTTGGGAACATTGTCTCTGACGCAACAAAAGGAATCGACCTCAATTCTGTATGGGGAGAGCTGACAGAAAGGTTCCCCACATTAATTCCAAAAGACACTATAAATGCAGCAGATCAGCTGATAACTGTTCTGGAAAACCTTAAAAAAGTCAGCGATTCTATTAAACCGGTGTCTACTCAGAGTCCTTATCTGAAAAAATAAACGTAAGTGAAACAAGTATACGAATCTGTCTCTAAAATGGAAAAACAGCTCGGAGTCGCAATCCAAAAGAATATTTCATCTGCTATGGAATCCGCAAACGGGCAGATTCCAATTGATGTAAAAATCAATGAGGAAAAGATTGCCAGGGACATTCGAAATGCCATTAACAGGGCATCTACACTCACTTATGATCCGGTAAAAGTAAATCTGTCAGTAAATACTGACGATATGAAGAAAAATATTGAATCCAAATTGAACGGACTGGATTTATCGACTGTAAACAGCCAATTGCAGCAGTTCTCGCAGTCCATGAGTACGCTTGGAAATCTAAATCTGAAAGACAGCGGATTAAATTCATTCGTAAATGCCATTCGTAGATTGAACGAAACGTTAAATTCCACAGGTGATGTGTCTGGAAAGATTCAGAACATGATTTCTGAATTATCTGGTCTTAGCAATATTCCAGACGTATCAAACAATGTGAACCGGTTTGTTTCTTCGCTGGCAAGATTGGCAAATTCAAGTGGTTCTATTGATATAGTTATATCCAAGCTCCCAAAACTTGGCAGAGGACTTAGAAAAATCACAGCTTCATTCTCTAAAATAGGTGACGTTTCTCAACCGATTAATACGTTTGTTCAGTCAATATCTCAACTAGCAAACGCAGGGGATAAAACCGGAAAGACAGCAGAACATCTTGAAGATTTAGCGAATAGTCTTAAATCATTCTTCCAGACAATGAGTACCGCCCCAAAAATCAGCCGAAATACCATACAGATGACACAGGCTATTGCTCAATTATCAAATGCTGGCGGAAACGCTGGCAGGGCAGCACAGTATACATCAAATGTGTTTAGCCGATTAGGACAAGGAGCAGCCGGGGCAGTACGAAAGGTTAATAGCCTTGGAAACGCTATTGGCAATGTAGGCTCAAAAGCAAAGAAAAGCAGTCCAAGCATTATGTCTCTGATCGCTAAATTCTGGACTTTGAAAACGGCAGCTTCGAAAATTACAAGTGCAGTCAAAAGTTCCGCGGATTTCCTTGAAGATTGGGACTATTTCAAAAATGCCTTTCAACAGGTGGCTGATAGCTCGAAAACCTCATGGAAAGAAGCTGGGTATGATTCCGCTGAAGAATATGCAAATTCTTTTAGTGAACGTGCCAGAGAACTGACTTCAAAGATGTCCGGGTATGATATTTCAAGTGAGGGATTGCTTTCTGAAAACACAACAGGAAAATCTCTTGGAATGAGCCCAAGTTTACTGCTGAATTATCAAGCTACATTCGCGCAGATTTCTTCATCAATGGGCGCAACATCAGACCAAGCCGAAAAGCTTTCTAAAGCCTTAACAATGATCGGAGCCGACCTTGCTTCAATCAGGAATGAAGATTTTAACAAAGTTTATGACAACATGACTTCTGGACTTGTTGGCATGAGCCGTGCTGTAGATAAATACGGAATCAATATCCGTAATGCAAATTTACAGCAAGTAGCAAGTAATCTCGGAATACAAACCGCCGTTTCTAAGATGGACCAGGCAAGTAAGGCAATGCTGAGAACAATCGTAATACTGGATTCCTCGCGCCATGCGTGGGCTAACTTGGATATTACAATCAACAGCCCTGCCAACCAAGCTAGAATTTTAAGACAAAATTTAGCTTTGTTATCTCAAACAATCGGAAGCATTTTTCTCCCAATGGTTGCAAGCGTCCTTCCATATTTAAACGGTTTGGTAATTGCGTTCCAAAGATTGGCAAACCACATTATAGACATTTTTGGAATTAAAGACAAATTAAAACAGTGGAATTTTGGAACATCCTCAGGAAATAACGTAGATGCATTGTCAGAAGCCCTGGATTCTATAGATGATTCTGGAATTTCAAATGTAGACAGCTCTGCAAAAGACACCAGTAACAGTCTGAAAGATGCGACCAAGAACGCAAAAAAACTAAAGCAGTTCCTTTCATCCTATGATGAATTAGAGGTTATGAGCAAAGATGACAGTTCTCTGTCAGACCTTGCAAATTCTAAGATCAAAACACCAGCTCTCGACACATCCGCCCTTGATACAGGAATCCTTAATAGCGCGTTAAATAGCCTGTTAGACGAATACCAGAAACAGTGGGATACTGCCTACAATTCCATGGAAAATAAGGCTATGGCGTTCGCTAATAAGGTTACAGATACATTTAAGAAACTTGCAAAAGCCGCAGAACCTACAACAAGAGCACTGAAAAACCTCTGGAACAACGGTCTGAAACAGTTTCGGAATTTTACATGGACAGCATTAAAGGATTTCTGGAAACACTTCTTAGTTCCGCTCGGCAAGTGGACACTGGGAGAAAAAGGGTTACCGCGGTTAATTAATGCTTTTAACGATTTTCTTGTAAAAATCAACTGGGATAAAATTAATGCTTCTCTTTTGCAATTATGGGATGTATTAGAGCCATTCGCTGAGAATGTCGGGACAGGATTACTTGATTTCTTTGATGATTTCTTTGACAAGGCGGCAGACGGAGTGAATAAACTTCCTGATCTGATTGACAAGTTTAAAGAATTTATCAAAGGAATTAGTCCAGAGCAGGCACAAGATATAGGATATAAGTTGGGGCAGCTTTTCAGTGTTTTAGGTGGAATCAAGCTCTTAAAAGGCACCATAGGTATTCTTGACAAATTAGGAGTTGGTAAATTTCTTACCATGCTTGCATCGCATCCGCTTCTTGCCCTTGCTGGAGGACTTGGAGCAGTTCTTCTACAGCTTGATTCTATGGGTAAAATTCACATTCCATGGGATGCCATTGGAAAGGGATTTGAAACTTTAAAAGAAAAAATTATGGAACTGGCTGAAAAAATTCCATGGGATGATCTTGACAAAATGTTTTCAAATTTCATCGAATCAATAAAGCCCATTGGCGAGGGCACACTAGAGGGGCTTGGAGATGTTTTGAAAGGTATCGGAAGCGGAATTAAAGCACTATATGATAAGCTCAAAGATATGACACCCGATGAACTCAAAAACATTGGAAAAGCTCTTGGAACTATTATCGGAATCAAAATAGCTGCTGATTTAGCGGAAAAAATTACTGGTTTAGGAAGTGCATATTCCTCTCTTGGAAAAGGCTTATCAGTGTTAAAAGCTGGTCTTGTTGGAATTATTGCTCTTAAAGGATTTAAAGGCGGAGAATGGTTAAGCAAAAATATTTTTGGAGCAGACAAAGACTGGTCAATACAGGATTTTGTAAATGACATTATCGGATATGAGTCGGGAGATGTGAGTAATGCTATTAATGCATGGATTGATGATGTTATCAAAAAAATCCATCCCAATAAAGTAACCAGTGAAGACGTGAAACTTTTCGATGATTGGACAACAGCCGCTCTCAAAATGGTTAAAGCAGGGGATATTACAGCGAGTCAGGGACAAGCATTATCTAAATGCATTTCTGAAATCGAAAGCAGTAGCGGAACTGGTAAAATCGCGTTATATGATTTGCAAAACGAAATGATCAATCTTGGAATATCTTTTGATGCATTCGAGCAAACCCTTGACGGAACAAGAAAAATCGTTGATGAAACAGTAGATTCAACCAAAACATCAGCCGAAAAAGCCAAAGAATCTGCGGATAAAATTAACAGTATTTCATTTTCGAACATTGAAAAGCATTTTGATAGTTTGAAAGACAGAACAGATCGTGTTGATTATGCGCAATTAGTTGTAAAAACGGCAAATGCAATTGACGAGATGGGTGGTATCTGGGAAAACGGAAAGCAGATTCTTGGCGAAAAAGCATTGCAGATTTATCAGGCAATCGCAAAAGGACTCGAACCAGACGAAAACGGATTTTACACAATAGGTGAAAACCAGATGGTTCAGTTTGGAAATGGAATATCAGGTTATAAAGAGACTCTTAAATCAAAGACTAAAAGCACGCTCGATGAATCACTAAAAAGCACTATAGAAGATAATGTTCCTGTAGGATACACTCTTGGGGAAAGCGCGGCCGGATATTATATAGATGGTCTTTCTGGAAGCATTGTGGCACTTAGCCCAGAAGTACAGTCGGCGTTCAATGCCATGTACAAAGGGGTTTCTATGGATGATATTAAGAGTAGCGCCGAAACAAGTGGAAAGGAAATCGGGAAAGCTTCTGGAAACGGGTTCAAGAAAGGAATGGAAGAAAATTCCCAAACTGTCAAAGATGCCACAAATAAGATGGTTGATGATGGCATAAAGACTCCGGCACAAGATTCTCTTGGCATTCATTCTCCATCTAAGTGGTTCGAGGAACTTGCCAAATTTTGCGGTAGAGGATTCAGAGAGGGACTTGATACGGGATTCGCCAGCGCACTTCACTGGTTCACGAAACTGAATGTGAGAATCAGTAACAGCATAGGATCCTTATACAATGTCGGAAGAAATGCAATTATCGGGCTGAACAACGGATTTGTAAATACCGCGAATAACACTTTGTTTAAAAACATTCAAAACATAGCAAGCAGTATATCCAACACATTCCGTAAAGTCCATTATAATCCAACCCCTGCATATCCTCCGCATTCCAGTTTGAACATAACAGATTGTTTCCCTGATAGCCGAACGTACTCACATATTTTTTTGAATATTCCCGACACTCCTCACTCAAAGGCTTTACCCGGATAATACAACTTCCATCTACAATCTCTGTCACTTCCGGTGGTTCAGGTACGCATAATTCATAACAGAAATTCCCATTTTCAGTATATGCCCATTCTTTTATTTTTGATAGCGATATGTATGTAAGTACAGGCTCTGTATCCTCACTCCAGATCATTTTTGCGGACATCACACTCATTTCTTTTCCATCATAACTATATTCTTTTCTGGTAATTCCACCATCTGTATCTGCTTCATATAAAATTACACTCCCTTTTTCTTCTTGTTCTGCAGATTTTAAAAATTGTTCCATCTTCTGATAATTATCCATAACAGAATAATGATCGGAACCAATGACCGGATTTCCATTTTGTTTGATAATTTCTTTCATCCGATTCATCATTTGCTCAGCAGTGTTCTGATCTGCTTCTTGTATTCCATTATATTCAGAATAAATATCTCGGATAATGCCCATAATTTCTTCACAATCGTTCACAACTTCCTTTTTCTTGTCTTCATCGATTGGTAGATTATATCCCTTATCCGGATTTTCCATGGTAGTGTTTTTCTGATTCTTCTCATTTTTTACATCTGTGCTGTTTAACGATATCTTACTTTCACAGGAAGTCAGAATCATTCCTATACAAAGTACTAACAAAATACTTTTTCTTTTCATATTGCCCCCTAATTATTACTGTAATTCTCTTCCCACTCTTCTTCTGTTAACCTTGGCATATACCACCCTGCATTTGCATTTTGATCTGAACTGATTACCTTATTTGATAAATACTGGAAACTTCCGTCTTCCATAGGTTTTATCATCAATTCACTGGTGATTGCCTGATCTAACATTCTGATTTCCCATACTGCTTCTATCGTAAGCTTTAATGTTCCATCTTGTAATTTTTCATATGAGATGACTTCCGGATATGGCTCATATGGGAATTCACAATCATATAACCCTCGCGGTCTGTATCTAAAAGTTTTATTATCAGAGTTATAAAAAGTTCCCTTTTCAATCTCAGTATTACTAAACGGTAAATAGGTCTTTATAACCTCTTCAAACTCATCTTCTGGAACTTCATATTCTACTCCACCATAATTTGCTTCATATGGAACTTGCTTTCCATATTTCATATAATACATTTTTTCATAAAGATCATAAAAATCAAGTTCCGTATAATTCTGGTTATCCCAATTTGTAATCAACAGATTATTAAGTGCATACCCCAACGGCATAACATATTTTCGATTCAATTCCCGGCATGTTTTATCTAATGGCTGCACTCTGAATCCAGTTTCACCCGGTGCTCCATCAAATCCCGGTGGGTGATATTCCTCCAGAAACAAGTATCCTTTTTCTGTATATTTCCACTCATATGCTTCATATTCATCATAATAATTAGCCTGTGGACTATTATCCTTCCATTTAACCTGACATAATCGAACATTTATCTTTCCATTCATTGACTCTAAATGATATTGTATAATTTCCCCTTCATCAAATACAACAACAATATCAACTGCTGCCTGTTCTTCTTTCTCCGCTGCTTTGCAAAATTCTTCTACTTTTTCACGATTGACCATATCAATCTGATTATCACAATCTACTGCCGCATATCCTTTCTCTTCCAGACAATTGATAATTTTTCTTTTCACCTTTAATGTATTTAACTCCGACTTCTCCTTCATATAAACAAACCGAAAAGTTTGTGCTGTTTTTTTTACTTCTTCATTCATTTCAGATTCTACGGTTTCTTTCTTTTCTTCTTTTTCCGTAATTCGATTTTGTCCGCACCCTATAAAAACAATAAGAACTATCAATATCATCGCAAATTTCTTACATATGTAATAATTCCCCGTAAAAATTTTTTTATTTTTCAAAATATTCCTCCAATACGGTTGCATCCTTTTTAACAACATAACCACTTCCACCGATTCCTTTCACATTCTCAACCATACTGATAAGAAGAATTGGTTTGTCCACGCTTTTATCTGCCGTAAACACCGAAAACCACCCGATTTCTTTGCCAGAAGTATCTTCTTTCGTTGCCTTCAACTCGGCTGTCCCTGTTTTTCCAGCCAGCAAAATATCGTCACGATGTGCAGCATATCCGGTTCCTTCCGGATCATTTACAACACCTTCCACCCCTTGCATAATTTCTTCTACATTTTCTTTGCTAAACGCATTTTCTATCCATGTTTCACCAGATGCTTCTTCTTTGTATTTCAAATACGGTTTTATCATATTCCCTTCATTTAAAAATGAAGTATAAATACTTGCCAGATGTAATGGATTTACAAGAATCTGCCCTTGCCCATAACCACTATCTGCCAATTGTATTTCTGTTTCTATTTTATCTGTATTGGAATATGTTGATTCCTGCATCGCAATCTCAAACGGCATATTCTGATTAAATCCTATTTCATTTAAAGTATTCATGAAATTCTCACTACCAATTTTAAGAGCTGCCTTTGCAAAATAAATATTATCAGAATAGATAATTGCATTTTTCATAATAACCGGTTCATATTCATGAAGTGTTGTCACTTGATAAGATCCCCAAGACGAATCTTTCTGCCATGCCAAACCTGCATTTCCAAAATCTTCTTTTGGATCTATGCTTCCCGTTTTCAACCCAATTCCTGCCACAACTGGTTTAAATGTTGAGCCAGGACACCATACTTGACGAAAACGATTATATAATGGCTTCTTTTCATCTTCGTTTAATGATGTCCATTTCTCTGATGATAAGCCCCGTATAAATTCATTATTATCATAAGATGGGGTACTTACCAAAGCCAATACTTCTCCCGTATAAGGATTCATTGCGACAGAACACCCCGGATCTTCTTTAAACTGCTCGTATAATGATTTTTGCAAATCGGAATCTATCGTTAATCTTATATCCATACCATCTTCTTTAAAAATACTTGCAAGAACCTCTTTTACTTCCCCATCACTATCCAAAATCTTTATATCACAACCATCTTTTCCTTTTAATTGCTTTTCGTATAACTTTTCCACCCCAGATCTTCCGATTACACTTTCAGCTGAATACCCTTCCCCTGGATGATTTTCCAAATCTTCTGCTGTTACAGACTGTACATAACCAATTAAATGAGCTGCTGCTTCCCCTAACTCATAGGTTCTAACTTCCACATCTGATAGCATAACCCCTGGAATTTCCAAAAGTTTATTCTGACAATCCTGCTCTTCAAGTGTCTTTTCTTCTGGCTGTATTTTCATTAAATCTATTTCTTCTACTTTCGGAATAGTTTCAATTGGTACAAAAGAATCTTCTTTTACCCACTTTGCTGTGAGTTTGTTATTTATTGTTTCTACATCTATCTCTAATAACTCCGCTATTTTTTCAATAGATACATTCCTGTCTTCCAGCTTTCCCGGTATAATGCCAACTGATGTTGCTACTCCTTTTCCTGCAAGCATTTTACCATCTCGGTCTAATATTTCTCCTCTCTCCGCTTTTGATGTAGTAACACTTATTTTATCATCACTCTCTAAATCTGGAAAAATCAGGCTATCCTGCCATACTAATTTATATCCCTGTTTCGTCTTCTTCAGTTCCGCCATATTGTCAAATTGTATTGTTCCGGCAATTGTATTACATGATGTTTCATACGAAAGCGTAACTGTATCTGCTTTTTTCTCTTTCACAGCTATATGACTGATTTTAATGTCACTGACCTCTATTCCGTCGTATATCTTAGATTTTCGTTGTATGTATTCTTCTTTTGTCAAATAAACTTTTTCATCTGAATCTATCATAGTATACATTACTTCATATTCTTTTTTTTCAATATGGTTCATATATTCCACAAGTGTGTCTTCTGGTGATTCCGTTATCGTCCTTTTTAATAAAACACCTCCTGAAACAGCAATTACTGTTATAGCTACTATCAGCCCAAAAATCTTACAAGCGTAAGATTTTTGGATATTTTGCTTTTTTCGTCTTCTTTTCATAGATATTCCTTTCTTCTAATTTTTTTGTTTCTTAAATCTTACACTTGTAATATTTGAAAGTCAAGTCTATTTTCAGGAATTGTATACTCCAGATTCACCATTAGACTATCACACTTTTTCTCCTGCCTTTTAATATGCCGGAACACCATATCCATAAATGTTACTGCTTCCGATACTGTAACTCCGTCTTGCCACTTTATCTCCACTGTTACCTTCTATGGTATTGACGGTTCCACCACTGACACTCTCTACAATTCCAACATGGTCAATCGTTCCATTATTCCCCCAGTCAAAGAAAATAATATCTCCTGCCGCCGGGGTATAACTGGCGTCCCGGAACCTGCCTTTACTTTCAAACCATTTCACACCGTCCGAACAAAGAGAGAATTTTGGAATAGCTCCACTCTGGATATAACCACTCTGGTCTGCACACCATGACACAAAGCAGGCACACCACTCTACTCGGCTTCCAAATCCATACCAACTCCAGTAGGTTGTTCCGCCTTTTCATTCCTGAGATGCTGCTACCTGAACGATTGCCTGATTACCGATGCCTGTCGGGATTCTTCCAAATGCATAATACTGAAGCACATGCGGTACATACTGCTTGTCCCCATAACTGCTCCACCCCATTCTCTGTGCCATCATATCAGAAAATTCTGCTGCATTTGCAAGGGTATATCCACCTCTGGCTTTCGCCCATTCCAGATATCCATTCCACAAGTTGAAAGCCAGTCTGGTCAATCGTGCCGAACCGCCTGTCTGCCACCCTTCATGCAGTGCTTCCGGTTTAATCAAACGCTCCTTAAAATCA
>ENA-ORCP01003952-ORCP01003952.1-human-gut-metagenome-genome-assembly--contig:-NODE-3952-length-10585-cov-5.941473_pt1 | contig 10585 bp, 9 predicted proteins | sample MGYA00242990_ERZ507991 | MGnify/ENA primary metagenome ERZ507991 (study PRJEB26167, sample SAMN06115496) | human gut metagenome | host: Homo sapiens | place: China:Henan | collected 2015-05-07 | study... | reverse complement strand
CGATATGCGCCGCGGCCAGAGCCTTGTGGTCTGGGGCCTGCGCGAAGGCCGCGACTGCGCCGCCGAGGTAGACCGCTATCTGATGGGTTACACGAACCTGTAAGCGGGAATTATCACTAAGCCATTCTCTTTCCTATCCTAAACAAGCAGAAGCGGGAGCCTGTAAAGACTCCCGCTTCTGCTTGTTTTTTGACGAATGCTTTTCTGTGCAGCATGCTGTCGTGTGGGGCAGGAACCTCTCACTCCGCGCCCTGCGCCAGGTCAGCTGCCCCGGTCTCTCCGCCCTCGGCGGGCGTTTCCGGCTGCGGCTCGGGCGTTGTGGTGGGTTCGGTGGCTGACGGTTCCTCCGGGGTCTGGGTGATCTGCACGCTGGGATCCGCCGCGATATACACGGTGATCACCGAGCCGACCGTCACCTTCGCCCCCGGCTCCTCGCTGGCCGAGACGACGCACCCCGATGCATAAGAGCCATCGTTCACCACCATGAAGCAGCTGGCCACAAGGCCGCGGGATTCCAGCTCCCGCACCGCGCCGTCCTGCGTGAAGCCGATGAGGTTGGGCATCTCCACCGTCTCGGGGCCTTTGCTGACCACAAGGCGGATGGTCTCCCCTGCCTTGAGTGCCGTGTCGGCGTCCGGCTCCTGCCGGATGATCTGCCCCGCCGGGGCAGTGTCGCTGTACTCCTCAGTGACGTAGAACAGATACATGCCGGTGTATTCCCGGTTGTTCTGCACCTGTGCGTAATCCATACCCACGAAGTCCGGCACAAGGTTCTGCGGCTCCATGACCGCGCTGCTGGCCGGTTCCGGCTCTACTGAGGACGCCGGTTCCGGCAGGTTCCGGCTGACCATGCCCCATACCATCAGCAAGATCAGGATGGCCAGCAGGATCAGGATGCCGGACAGCAGCGCCTTCAGGCTGAGCAGATGCTTGTGCTCCGGCTCTTCCGGCTCGCTGCGCACCGGGGTCTCCGGCTTCATGGTGCGGGTCAGCTCTTCGGTGTATTCTTTAGAAGAAAGCGCCTGATACAGCTGGGGCACAGTCTGGATACGCTCCATGGGGCGCAGGCGCAGCCCCAGCTGCAGCACCTGCGAGATGTGCGACGGCAGGCTGCTGTTCATGGTTTTGGCGCGGGGGTTTGAGTCCGACACCATACGCTGTGCGGCAGGCACCGGGGCCTGCCCGCACACCATGCGGTAGAACACGGCGGCAAGGCTGTATTCGTCGGTATAGCGGCCCTCGAACTCGGCGGTCGAGTACTGCTCCGGTGCCGAGTAGCCCTCGTAGAGCTGCTCGTGCAGGCCGCTGCCCGCCGTGCGCAGACCCACCGTGGCGTAGCCCGCCAGACGGCAGCGGCCGTTCTCCATGACGCGGATGTTCTGCGGGCAGATGCCCCGGTGCACCAGACCGATCTTGTGCATGGCGGCCACGCCCTCGAACACCGGCTGCAGCATGGCACATGCGTCGTCCGGGCGGACGGTGCCGGGGCGGTTTTCCATCCACTGGTCAAGCGGGGTGCCGCCGGGGTTTTCCATAATGGCGTAGACCGTGTTGTTGGCTTCCACCACGTCCAGCACGGCTTCCAGACCGTTGGCCGGGGTGATGCGCTGGATGGAGCGGTACAGGTCGGCAAAATCCATGCGGGTGGTCTTGAACAGCACCTCGCTGCCCTGTTTGGGGCGCAGCACGGCGCTGCTGTCGGTGCGCTCGGCCGCCAGCGTGACCGGCAAATACTCCCGGATGGTCACCCGGAAGCCGCCAAGGTCCTCGGCACCGCGGTACAAAACGCCCTCGCCATCGCGGCTGAGCACCTCGCCCACGGTGTAGCGCCCGGCCAGCAGGGCGCCCACCGGCAGGGTACCGCCGGTGTTGCGCCCGTCAAAGCTTTTGCCGCAGTGCGGGCAGCCCTGCGCCCCGTCTTGCAGCGGCTGCAGGCAGTAAGGGCACAGTCGTGCCTGTTGCATAGGTTCTCCCCCTTTTTATCTTATACCGTCTTGCGGCGCAGCAGGCTCATGGGCGGCAGCTCCGGCGTGGGGATGGTGTACTTTTCCATCGCGTGGGGGGTGCTCTCCATGGGTTCGCCTGCTTCGTTTTTGATCCATTCCGGCGTCAGCGGGATGCTGCGGCCGTCCGGGCAGAGGGCTTCCAGCGTATCGCCGATGGTCCACTTGCCCCGCTGCTGGCAGGAGGCGATGCCGTCCGCCCAGCTTTCCACCGTGCCCACGAACTCCCACTCGCGGATGTAGGTAGCGCTGTCGGTGGCCTGCTTTGCCTGCTCGCGGCCAAAATAGAAGCCGGGCGAGTAGTGGCGGTGGCTGGTACGGGTCAGCTCTTCGTAGACCTCGGCGGGCAGTTCGAAGTTGTCGTTTGCCGGGTCGGCGAGGTAGGCGTCCAGCGCCTTGCGGTAGGCGGCGGTGACGCTGGCCACATAGTAGAAGGTCTTGGCGCGGCCTTCGATCTTCAGGCTGTCCACGCCCGCCTTGCAGATCAGGTCAATGAAGGGCGCAGTGCACATATCGTTGGCGTTGAGGATGTAGCTGCCGTTCTCGTTTTCGCCGATCTCGTACAGCTGGCCGGGGCGGGTTTCCTCGCTGAGGTAGTATTTCCAGCGGCAGGGCTGAGCGCACTGGCCCCGGTTGGCGTCGCGGCCTGCCATGTAGTTGGACAGCAGGCACCGGCCCGACACGCTCATGCACATGGCACCGTGCACAAAGGCTTCGATCTCCAGTTCCGGCGGGGTCTTGTCGCGCAGGATGGCAATATCCTGCAGGGTCATTTCCCGGGCAAGCACCACACGCTTTGCGCCCATGTTGTAGGCAGCGCGGGCGGCGGCCCAGTTGGTGATGCCGGTCTGGGTGGACATATGCACGTCGATGTCCGGCGCAAAGGTCTTGCAGGCGTCCAGTACGCCGAGGTCTGCCACGATAAAGGCATCGATGCCGGCCTTGGCTGCCTCCTTGATGGCCTCGGGCAGGCGGTCGGCCTCCTCGTTGGTGGGCAGGGTGTTCATGGTCAGGTAGACCTTGCGGCCGCGGGCATGGGCGTAGATGACGCCCTCAGCCAGCTGTTCCGGTGTAAAATTGGCCGGAGCCGAGCGCATACCGAACTCCGGCAGGCCGCAGTAAACGGCGTCGGCACCGTAGTTGATGGCATAACGCAGGCGTTCCAGATCGCCCGCCGGGGCGAGCAGTTCCGGGATCTGTAACATAGTAGATGTTCCTCTCTTTTTTCAGTTCATACTTTTATTCACGTTTGCCGCAGTCTGGCAGTTGGCGTTGTGCTCGGTGAGGGTGCGGGCATAGTAGTAGTTGCCCATGAGGTCGGTGACAAAGAAATAGGCGTCCTTCGCGTCCTCGTCCGGCTCCGGGTGCAGTGCCGCTTTGATGGCGGCAAGGCCGGGATTGGAGATGGGGCCGGCAGGCAGACCGGTGCAGGAATAGGTATCATACGCAGACACGATGTTTTCCGGGATATTATCCCAGCCGCCGTAGTAAGGTGCCACCCAGTTCCAGAGATAGTTGTTGTCGGCGTCGCTCTGGATGTAGCTGGAGGTGTTGCTCTGCAGGCGCGGGTAGGGCGAACCCTCGGCCAGACGGTTGCGGAACACCTGTGCCACGTTGGAGTCCTGCTCGTTGCCCGCTTCCTCCTGCACAAAGGAGGCCAGCGTGACAAGCTCGTTCAGGGTCATGCCCTGTGCTTTCAGCTCGGCGTACATTTCCTCTGTGATCTGCGCATCGAACTGGGCATAGAACGTTGCAACGTAATTGTGCACCGTATCGTCCTTTAAAAATTCATAGGTTTCCGGGAAGAGATATCCCTCACACTTCATGAAGCGGTCCGGGGCGGCGGCATCGTCCGGCACATACTGCCAGAAGGTATACTCGCTAAAATCGCCCTCGTTGGCTTCTTTGAGAAAATCCTCTGCAGAGCACAGCCCGGCGGCTTCCATCTTCTGCGCGATAGCAATGGCCGTGGTGCCCTCCGGAATCGTCACACGTACCGTCTCGGCTTTGGCGTAGGTGGACAGGACCGCGATGATAGCATCGTAAGAACAGGCGCTCTTCTGCAGGGTAAAATCGCCATACTGCAGCTTTGAGACCGCGCCCTTTTGCCCCACATACCAGCGGAACAGATACGCCGAGCGGATTACTCCCGCATCCTTGAGCTTTTGCGCAATGGCAGAAACGCCGCTGCCCTGCGGGATGCTGACCGTCACCTCCGCACCGGGCTTGCCGCTGCCGTTGATCTCGCTGCGGGCAAACAGCAGCGCGGCCCCTGCCGCCAGCACGGCCAGCAGCAGGATGACCAGAAAAATTTTCAGTGCACCGCCTTTTGAGGGGGCAGAATGGGAACTTTTGTGTGCCATATGCACTCCTTTGTTTGTCTCAGTTTTCCAGCATCAAGCGCATGTAGCTTTCGCTGACATCGAAGGGTTCGGCGTCGAAGCGGATCATGCCGTAATCCTGCCGGGTGCCCTCGCCGAGGAACAGCGGCTGGGCTGCGCCCACCGTGATGACCGCCTTTTCCACGATGACTTCCTTCTCGCGGGCGGCTTCCATGAGCACTTCGGCGGCACGGTCGCTGTCGGTCTGCAGCTCCACAAAATAGAGGGTGTCCTCCTTGCGGAAGTAAATGCCGTAGCCGTGCTCGTTGGAAACGATGGTGGCACCGGCGGAGTACAGATCCCCCAGCACAACAGCCATCCGCTCCGGATCCAGCTGCACGGTGTCCGGCCAGAATTTTGTCCGAAGTTCGCAGAGCTTTTTGGCCGTGACCGAGTCGAACTCGGCCTGGCTCCACAGGTTGCGCTCCACTTCGCGCGGCAGGCACCGCAGGGCAAACGCCCATGCAAAGCCCTTGTCCTGCAGCAGCGCCGCCTGCTCCGGCCCGGCGGGCACTGCCACCGTAAAACCTGCGCCCCGCAGCTTCTGCTGAGTGCACAGATAGTCCAACAGGCCCGCAAGGATCAGACTGCCCTCGCCGCACAGGCCGTAGAGATAGCTGCCGGTGCGCCCCTGCAGCGTGACCGGTACGGCCAGCGCCACAGCGGCGATCTCGCCGTTTTCCTCTGCGACATAAACGTTCTGTTCCCCTGCGAACTGCTCGATCGCCTTGCGGGCAAACTCTTCCGATTCCTTGCGCTGGCTCTGCCACAAAGCCAAAATTGCCGGTTTATCTTCCGGCTGCATCAAACGATACATCTGTCAGGATGCCCCCTCTTATCAAATTTTATATTGGTGTCCGGCCTGTGTGCCGGGAGTTTCTCCGAGGACCCGCTCACGGGCAGCGTCCTCGCCCTCTCAGTCACCTGCATGATACTTTTTATCGTTCCAGCTGCATTTTCACGATACCCTGCACTTCGGCCTGAATATCCTCGATGCTGCGCATGGCGTCACCGCGGGTGCAGTGCACCGTCTGCCAGCCCAGATGAGCCGCGCAATACTCGGCGGCGCAGCGGCTGCGGGCAAGATACTCAGTGTCCTTTTCGTGGACATCCTTCTTGCTCTCATCGCCGTGATAGCGGGCCGTCATAAGACGCTGGCTCACCGCCGGGTCCACCTGCAGGTAAATAACGCTGTCCGGTGCAGGCAGGCCCAGCAGATGGAACTCATAGTCGAACAGCCAGTGCAGAAATCCCTCCCACTGCTCGGGCGGCAGCTTGGAGCACTGATGCACCGCGTTGGAGGTGGTGTAGCGGTCGGCGATGACCACACCGCCTTCTTCGTAAAAGCGCCCCCAGTCGGTTTTATAGCTGGCATAGCGGTCCACCGCAAAAAAGCTGGACGCAGCGTAGGCATTCACATCGTCGGGGTGCTGGCCGAACTGCCCGGCCAGATACATCTTGATCAGCGCGCTGGAATCGCTGGCGTAATCCGGGAAGGTGATCTCCCGCACCAGATGTCCTTCCACCGTCAGGTGCTTTGCCAGCAGCTTTGCCTGCGTGGCCTTTCCGCTGCCGTCCAGCCCTTCAATGACGATCAGCTTTCCCCTGCTCATTTTGCGACACCTTCTTTAATGGCGGCATATTTTGCACGCACCTCGGCGGTCTTGCCGCAGCACATCTTGCCCTCCGGGCAGGGGCCGCTGACGCAGGCCGGGCCTGCCTTGGCAAAAATATGGGGTGCCACCGGGTACACCAGCTCAAACATCTTTTCCGCCAGCTCCCGGATCTCCCACTGGGCGCGGCTGCAACAGCGCAGGTGGAAGAAATTCTGCAGGCTGCGGGCGTTCATAGTGACCACCATCTTGGTCTCGCAGGCGTTGGGCAGCACAAAACGGGCGTCCTCGTTGGCCTGCTTGCCAGCTTTGGCGCGGGCCTGCTTCTCGGACATACCCTCGGCCATCAGGCGGGCGGTGTGGCCTTCTTCCAGCTTGTGGGCAAGGTCGAGGTAACGCTTGGCGTCCTCGTTCATGCTCTCAATAAAAGCCGCCTTTGCTTCCGGGATGGCTTCGATCTCAGGCGGCACCACATAGCGGAAGTCGTCCAGACGCACATAGCGCTGGCTCTGCACGCTGAAGGACGCGATGCGATGGCGTGTGATCTGGGCAAGCAGGGTGCGGCTGACCCCCTCGATGCCAAAGGTGAAGCTGGCGTGCTCGATGGGGCTGGCGTGGCCGAGGTCGCTGAGCATGGTCAGGAACTTTGCGGTTTTTTCCTCGTCCAGCCCGTCCAGCAGGTCGGTGATGTGGGCGTCGGAATAGCAGAGCTTTGCGGCGGCGGCCACCACCTTTTCCGGCTCCGGGGTATGGGCGATCAAACGAACTGTCATCATACTGTATCTCAATCCTCCGTGATCTTGGTCAGGGGCGCAAAATTGGCCATGGTCTTTTTGATGCCGACCTTTTCAAAGTTGATCTCCACGATCTGGTCGCCTGCGGCGGCTTTCACCGAGACGACCCTGCCCCGGCCGAACACCTTGTGCTCCACCACATCGCCCGGCTCGTAGTGCTTTGCACCGGCGGAAACCGGCTTCGGAGCCGTTGGCGTGCCTGTAAAGTCAATATGCTTTGCGGAACTTCTCTGCGTGGATGCGTTTGTTTTTGCGGAACCATATCCAGAGCCGTAACCCGACCCGTAGCCGGTGCCGCGGCTGCTGTTTCCGGCAAAACCGCCGCCGTAGCCGCCGGATGCACTGCCCCGGCCTGCATAGGCTGCGCCGAAGCCCCGGCTCTCGCCTGCGTTGTAGTCCCGGTTCAGGTAGCTGCCCCGGTTTGCATTGCTGTAGCCGGAGCCATACCCGCCGCCGTAGCTGCTGCGGCCATAGCCGGACGGCCCGGAGTATCCGGACGCACCGCCCGGCACGGTGTCGCTGTAGCGGTCGCCCCAGCCGCCCATGCGGGCGCGCTGTTCCAGCACCGGGCTGCGGGTCTCCTCGATGTACTCCGGTTCGATCTCCCGCAAAAAGCGGCTCGGCTCGTTGCGCTGGGTGCGGCCGTAAAGCATCCGGGAGACGCTGTTGGAGATGTACAGCTCCTTTTTGGCGCGGGTGATGCCCACATAGGCAAGGCGGCGCTCCTCTTCGAGGTCGGCTTCGGAATACTTGCTCATCTCGCTGGGGAACACGCCCTCTTCCATGCCGATAAGGAACACATAGGGGAACTCCAACCCCTTGGCGGAGTGGATGGTCATGAGCACTACCTGATCGGCGCTCTCGTTGTAGCTGTCAATGTCGCTGATGAGGGCGATATCTTCCAGATAGCCTTCCAGCGTAGCTTCCTCGCCGTGCTGGTCGCAATAGTTCTTGACGTTGTTGACCAGCTGGCCCAGGTTCTGCAGTCGGTCGGCAGCGTCCTCATGGCCCTTGGCGGCGTCGGCTTCCAGCATGGCCTTGTAGCCGGTCAGCTCGATGACGTCGGCGGCAAATTCGTCCAGTGTACGGGTCTCAAGAGAATCCTGCAGGCGCTGGTAGATCTGCCAGAACTTGAGCAGCGGCATCACGGCGCGGCTGAGCTTGGCGTACTGGTCGGCGTGGCCGATGATCTCCAGCATGCTCACGCCCTCCTGCGCGGCAAGGTCCGCGATGACCTCCACGGTAGTGTTGCCGATTTTTCGCGCAGGCTCGTTGATGATGCGGCGCAGGCGCACATCATCGCGGGGGTTGGCCACGATGGACATATAGGAGTGGATGTCCTTGACCTCTTTGCGGTCGTTGAAGCGCTGGCCGCCCACGATCTTGTGGGGGATGCCTGCGCGGGTGAAGTAGCTTTCGATGGGGGCCGACTGGGCGTTCATGCGGTAAAGGATGGCATGGTCGGCCAGATGTCCGCCCTCTTTCAGGTGCTGACCGATGACGTCCGCAATATGGCTGGCTTCGTCCTGCTCGTTTTCGGCAGTGTATACCTGCACCTTGTCGCCCTCGCCGTTGTCCGTCCACAGGGTCTTGCCCTTGCGCTCGGTGTTGTGCTGGATGACACAGTTGGCGGCGTTGAGGATGTTGGAGGTCGAGCGGTAGTTTTGTTCCAGACGGATGGTCTTAGTGCCGGGGTAGAGCTTTTCAAAGTTGAGGATGTTCTCGATGGTAGCGCCGCGGAAGCGGTAGATGCTCTGGTCATCGTCGCCCACCACGCAGATGTTGCGCTCCGGCCCGGTGAGCAGGCTCACCAGACGGAACTGTGCCACGCTGGTGTCCTGATACTCGTCCACCAGCAGGTAGCGGTATTTGTTCTGGTAATACTCCCGCACGTCCGGGTGCTCTGCCAGCAGCTGTACGGTCTGGTAAATGAGGTCGTCGAAGTCGAAGGCTCCGGCCTCCTTGAGCTTTTTCTCGTAGGCCGCATAGATGCGGGCGGTCAGGCTGCCTTTGGTGTCCTTTACGGTGCCGACGGCCTGTTGCGGACTGACCAGCTGGTCTTTCCAACGGCTCATCTGGTTGATGGCTGCCTTGACGGGCAGGAACTTGTCGTCCACGTTCAGTTCCTTGTAGACGGCCTTCATCACCCGCTGGGCGTCGTCGGTGTCGTAGATGGTAAAGCTGCGGGGGTATCCGATCTCCTCCGCCCAGCGGCGCAGGATGCGCACACAGGCCGAGTGGAAGGTGGAGGCAAACACCTCGTCGCCCTCTTCCCCGCCCAGCATCCGGCGCAGGCGCTCCTTCAGCTCCCCTGCGGCCTTGTTGGTAAAGGTGATGGCCATCACGTTCCAGCTGCGCACGGCGTTCTGTTTGAGCATACCGTCCAGCCAGAAGGGCACATCGGTGCCGGTCATGATGGCACTGCGCAGGGCCTTGACGTCCTCTTCGGCGGCGGGGCGGGGCAGCTGCTTTGAGCCGTGGGCCGAGCCGAACCGGATGAGGTTTGCAATGCGGTTGACCAGCACGGTGGTCTTGCCGCTGCCGGCACCGGCAAGGATGAGCAGCGGGCCATCCGTGGTAAACACAGCCTGCCGCTGCATATCGTTCAGGCGGCCGAATTGCTTTTCAATGTAAGTATCACGCAGGGTGCAGAATTCCTGCCCGAGAGATGCTGCCATGGTTTCACCTGTTTCCTTCGCTGTTATTCATACCGTATAGTATAACACATTTCGAAAAAGTTGTACATAAAAACTACCGGGAGTTACAGCTGCTTTTCCAGCAGATAGCGGTCGTAGCCGCCGTACATCTCCCGGCGGCAGCGGATGACAAAGCCGGAAGCCTGTGCGTTGCGCAGGCTGTAACTGTTATCCGGGCTGACGGTAGCCCCCAGATGGGTGATCTGTGGCGGCAGCAGCGGCAGAGCCGCTTCCAGCATGGCGCGCTGCAAGCCGTTGCCCCGCCAGTCCGGGTGCACTACTGCGCTGTCTGCGTTGGCCCAGTGCTGCCACTGACTTTGCGGCACGCCCAGAAAGGCGGCATAGTTTTCATCGCTCTGTCCGCACAGGCGCAGGATGAGGTACGCCCCCAGCCGCCCCTGCTGCCACGCACCGATACATATCCCGGTGCGCAGATAGCCGGTAATGTTTTCCAGCGTATCCGGCACGAACTGCTCCGGGTGCGGCATGGCGGCGCGCACTTCGTTTTGCAGCGCGAACACTGCCGGAGCTTCGACAGGGGTGCAGCGCCGCAGGGTGACAGCCTGCCGGGCGGACTTGCCGCCTACTTTTTGCAGAAAATAGTCCATCTGTACTATGCCCTCCAAAATAAAATCGTACTTTTCAGCAGATTCCAGTATAAATGACGCTTTTCTAAATGTCAAATTATGCTATAATAGGAGAGAAGGGGCTGTGGAGGGATCCTCCCTGCCCGTTTGTATGAAGTTCGGGGCGGCATTGCCGCCCGGAAACGGAGGAACCATCCATGAAAGATCCCGCACTGGCATCGTCCAGCCGCTTGGGCGGCGCTGTGATCAGCGACCGCGTTGTTGCAAGCCTGCTGGAGGAGCTGACCAACGGGCGCTATGCCCAAGCCGACCGCCTGCCCGCCGAGGTAGACCTTGCCACCGAATTGGGGGTAAGCCGCACCGTGATCCGTGACGCGCTGAGCGAGATGGAGCGCGCCGGTTATGTGGAACGGGTGCGCGGCATTGGCACGGTAGTAAGGCGAAGCTGGGCTATGATCCCATTCTGAACAAGGTAGGTGAAGGCTATAAAATACGGGAGGAAAACATTGCC
>ENA-ORCP01003947-ORCP01003947.1-human-gut-metagenome-genome-assembly--contig:-NODE-3947-length-10593-cov-4.302872_pt1 | contig 10593 bp, 10 predicted proteins | sample MGYA00242990_ERZ507991 | MGnify/ENA primary metagenome ERZ507991 (study PRJEB26167, sample SAMN06115496) | human gut metagenome | host: Homo sapiens | place: China:Henan | collected 2015-05-07... | reverse complement strand
GGTCTCGGCCGATTGGAGTGTGATTCGTACAAGAGTGTCGGAATCGGGTGCAAATGTGTCGTCGCTGGTTACAGGCTGGAACTCGCCCTCGTGGTTCCGCACCATGATGCCCACCCGGTCGCTGTCCGGGTCGGTGCCCAGAATGAAGTCTACGTCATTCTTTTTGGCCAGATCGATGGCCAGATAGAACCCCTCCGGGTTTTCCGGGTTGGGAGAGACCACCGTGGGGAAATTGCCGTCGATGACCATCTGCTCCGGCACGGGGATCAGGTGCTTGATGCCCAGTGCGGTCAGCGCCTCCGGCACCAGCTTGTAGCCGCAGCCGTGGAAGGGGGTGTAGACCAGCTTGAAGGTGTCCGCTACTTTGGCAACGGTCTCACGGTCGTTGATCATGGCGGTGACATTGGCCATGAACTTCCGGTCCGTTTCGTCACCCATGGTCTCAATGAGACCGCTCTTTACGGCTTCCTCAAAGTCCATCCGCTTCACACCGTCAAAAATGTCGATTTCCTCCAACCGCTTGGCGATGGCGTCGGCGTGGTGGGGGGGAAGCTGCGCGCCGTCGGACCAGTAGACCTTGTAGCCGTTGTACTCCTTGGGGTTGTGGCTGGCGGTGACGTTGATGCCCGCCTGACAGCCGTATTCCCGGACGGCGAAGCTCAGTTCCGGGGTGGGCCGCAGGGAGTCGAAAATGCGGACGTGGATGCCATTGGCGGCGCAGACCTCGGCGGCGGCCTGGGCGAACTCCATAGAGTGATTGCGGCAGTCCATACAGATGGCCACGCCCCGGCGCTTGCCCTCCTCGCCCTCGGCAGCGATGACGTCGGCAAAGCCCTGAGTGGCCCAGCGGATCACATGAATGTTCATGTTATGTAAACCGGTGCACATAGTGCCCCGGAGACCGGCGGTGCCGAACTCCAGCGGGCCGAAGAATCGGCTTTCGATCTCCTTGGGATCGTCCTTAATAGACTCCAGCTCGGCGTGTTCCTCCGGAGAGAGGGCGGGGCTGTGGAGCCACTTCTCGTATTCCTGCATGAAATCCATTTGCAAGTACCTCCTTATATCGTATCAACAGTGTTCTGTGTGTTCGCCTGAAAAATTACTTATGGTATCTGCTTCCGGCGTTGATCTGGTAGGCCCGGTAGATCTGTTCCAAAAGCATCACCCGCAGCAGGTGGTGGGGAAAGGTCATGGGGGACATGGACAGCCGCAGAGCGGCTTGCCGCTTCAAGGATTCGTGCATTCCGAAGGAGCTGCCGATGAGAAAGACGATGTGGCTGGCGCCTTGGGCGGCGCTGTCCGCCAGATAGCGGGCCAGCTCCTCGCTGGACCGTTCTTTACCTTCCACGCACATGGCGATCAGCAGGCAGCTGGCAGGCAGCTTGGCGCGGACGGCGTCCGCCTCTTTGGAAAGGGCCGCCTCGACCTGGGCGGGGGAGGGATTCTCCGGAAGGCGTTCCTCCGGCAGTTCCAGAATATCCAGCTTGCAGAAACGGCTCAGCCGCTTTGCGTATTCTGAGGCAGCGTCCAGATAGAATTTTTCCTTCAGCTTGCCGGTGCAGAGAATGGTCACCTTTTGCATAAGGCCCTCCTTCTGACGATGTGACACGGGCCGACGGTGTCCCGGGGCGCTACGGACAGTTCCGGAGCCAGTCCGGCACCGTCCAGCGCGGCGGCTACGGCGTTCAGCGCCATAGTGGGGGTGTTGTTATCACGGCTCAGGTGGGCCAAAACGATATCACTGGCGCCGTTTTCCGCCAGCGTGACGGCGAACTGGGCGGCGTCCTCGTTGCACAGGTGACCCTGCAAACCTAAAATACGCTGCTTCAGGTAATAGGGATAGGGGCCGGAGCAAAGAGACTCTACATCATGGTTGGACTCTAAAATGACAAAGTCCACGCCGGGCAGCAGATCCAGCGCCTCGTCGGTGACGTAGCCGGTGTCGGTGAGAAAACCCACACTGCCGCTCTCTGTGTCCAGCCGCCAGCCGCAGGAGCCGGGGGCGTCATGGGAGGTGGGGATGGGCTGCATATCGATCTCTCCCAAGGTGATGGGGCTGTCCAGTCCCATGAGCCGGGGGTCGATCCCCTCTACCCGGCAGCTGAGCTCCCGGCAGGTCCGGGGGGTGGCAAGAAGCGGGCAGGCTGTCTTTTTCAGAAGGGTGTTCAGCCCGGAGATATGGTCGGAATGGGTGTGGGTGATCAGAATAGCCGTCAGGTCTGCCGGGGTCAGTCCCAGTTCTTTCAGAGCTGCGGTGATCCGGCGGCAGGAGATCCCGGCGTCGATCAGCAGATGGGTGTCTCCGCAGGAGAGCACAGCGGCGTTTCCGGAGGAGCCGCTGGCAAGCGTATGTACGGTGGTCAAGAAAATACCTCTCTTTTGAAAAACGTCCGCCGGGGAACGGGCCGGTCAAGGCCGACACACTCCCTGACGGACGTGAAGTTCAGCTGATTTGCGCAGTGGAAAGGACATCCTCGTCCGGCTCCTCCACGGCGCGGATGTCCGCGCCCAGAGCCCGGAGCTTGCCGATGATGTCCTCATAGCCCCGCTCGATATACTGCACGTTGGAGATCTCGCTCTCGCCCTCTGCCGCCAAAGCGGCGATGACCAGAGCCGCGCCGGCCCGCAGGTCATAAGCCTGGATCGGTGCACCGGTGAGCTTTTCCACGCCCTCTACCACGGCGGTCTTGTCATCCACCTGAATACGGGCACCCATGCGTTTGAGTTCATCCACATAGCGGTAGCGGCTGCTCCAGACACCCTCGGTCACCAGACTGGTCCCTTGAGCAAGGGTGAGGACGGTGGTCATCTGGGGCTGCATATCCGTAGGAAAGCCGGGATAGGGCAGGGTTTTGACGTTGGCCTTTTTCAGGCGGGCGGTACGGCGTACCAGCAGGGTATCATCCTGCTCCTCCACCTCTACGCCGCACTCCTGGAGCTTGGCGGTGATGCAGTCCATGTGCTTGGGAATGATGTTTTTCACCAGGATCTGACCGCCGGTGGCGGCCACGGCAGCCATATAGGTACCGGCTTCGATCTGATCGGGAATGATGGCATAAGAGCCGCCGGACAGCCGCTCCACGCCCCGGATCTTGATGGTATCCGTACCGGCGCCCCGGATGTCGGCGCCCATGGAGTTCAGGAAGTTGGCCAGATCCACGATGTGAGGTTCCTTGGCGCAATTTTCGATCACCGTGTCCCCCTGAGCCAGCGCGGCGGCCATCATGATGTTCATGGTAGCGCCTACGGACACCACATCCAGATAGATGTTGGCTCCGGTGAGACGGCCGGACTCCACGATGGCGTTGATATAGCCGCCCTCCGTGGTGACACCGGCACCCAGAGCGGAAAAGCCCTTTACATGCTGGTCGATGGGGCGGACGCCGCCGAAATTGCAGCCGCCGGGCATGGCAACCTCTGCCCGGCCGAAACGGCCCAGCAGAGCGCCGATGAGATAGTAGGAAGCCCGGAGCTTCCGGGAAAGTTCATAAGAGGTTCTGGTGGTGTGGATGTGACGGCTGTCGATCTCCACCGTGTGGCGGTTGATGGAGCGGATGGACGCGCCAAGCTGCTCCAAAATCTTCAAAATCGCGGTAACGTCGGAGATCTGGGGGATGTTTTCAATGCGGCAGACGCCGTCCACCAGAATGGCGGCGGGAATAATGGCAACGGCGGCGTTCTTCGCACCGCTGATCTCCACCTCGCCGAACAGAGGCTTGCCTCCGTGTACGATGTATTTTGTCAACGTTCTGACCTCGTTTCAGGTATTCTTTTGCGGGGAGAAAGCCTTGCGCCGGGATTAGTTTGTCCGTCGGGCCGGCACTTCATGCACCCTGAGAAAAAAGTGGACAGTACCACTCATTATGATCGGCGTCAGTATAGCATACTTTGCCTGAAAAAGCAAACGATTCCTGACAAAATATGAAATTCAAACAATTTTATGCCCGGCGGACGGTACCGGAAATGCAGTTTACATAAAAAGTTGCCGTATCCGTGACGATCCGCCAGGAGGGAACCAGCGCCATGGGGGCGGCGGTGGTGCTTTGCAGTTCGTAGCAGAGGCTGACCTCCGTGATGGAGGACACCACGGAGCTGGAGGCGTGGCGCATCTGCTGAAAGGCAGTCAGGGCGGCGAAGGCGGAGAGGGGCTTCTGCCCGGAGGAGGTCTCCGCGCCGGTCTCCGGCAGCAGAGCGCCGCTGGCGGACAGGACGCGGCCCTGATCGATGGTAAAGGTGACGGCGGCGTTGAACACCGGCGTACCGTTCCACAGGCGGACGGCCGTTGCAGTGCCGCTGCCCGTTTCATCCAGTGTAAATATCGGCGTATCGTAGGAAAACGCCTTGCAGAAATCCCGACAAAATGCTTCCGCGTTCTCCTGTGACAGAGAACCGGCGGCGTCAAAGCTGCCGGTATCCCGGAAGGCAGCGGCGCCCTGCTGGCTGGTGTAGGTGTAAATGCCGCCGCCCTGAGTGGTGCGCTCCAGATTATCTCCCAGAAGAAAGGCGGCGGCCTTTCGCTCCGCTGTCTCATCCCGGATCAACGCATAGGTGGAAACGGCGGTGTCCGTGGGGATCAGAGCGGGGTCCAGCGTCATGCCGTCCGCCGCGAACAGAGAGACCAGTTCCTGCTGCTGGGTGCGGCGGGCCACCCGCTCCTCATTGCCCCGAATGGCCAGAGACGTCAGTAAAAAGGCGTTGAGCAGCGCCAGAATCAGAATGATAATGTTTTTCAGGCGATAGCGTTCCGTAGCCGCTCAACTCCTTTCAGAAAGTGTGATGTCAATCCGTCAGCCAGACGGCAGAGAGCGGATAGACGCCGGTATCGGCATAGCCGATGGAAAGCTCGGCCCCCTCTGTCCTCCCGGCGATGGCCATAGCCTGCCGCAGCGGCAGCAGAGGCGAGGCGGAGCTGGCAGCGCTGTATTGCCGGGGACGCAGGGACAGAGCGGAGATCGTATTGCCGGAAAGCGTCACCTCAGCGGCAGCGGAGCCGTCCGCGAAGCGGATGGGAACGCCGCCGGACTGGTAGCCGAAGGTCAAGAAAGTCTCGGTTTCTGACTGCTGCCACTTCTGCAGATACAGCCGGGCATCGCCCTCCGGGATCAACTGATCCAACAGCTCCAGAACACCGGAGACGGCTTCCCGAGGCGTGGGAAGGCCCCCGGCACTTTCTACGGAGAGGACCGTTTCGCCGCCGCTGGTGTAGGAAAAGGTGCCGCTGCCACTGATGCGGATGACCCGGTCTCCCTCCACCACTACCTCCGCACCGCCGGCGTCGGTATAGCGGGAATTGGTGTGGGGGTTGAAGCCCAGAACGGAGAGCAGCGTCTCTGTGGAAACGGTGCTTTCCGTCACCGTCAGTTGGGGCAGCTCAGGGAGAGGGTCCGGAAACAGGGAGAGAGGGGCCAGATGCTGGCCGTATCCGCTGAGATCCTCAAAAGCAAAGGCGGTAACGCCCAGCTCAAAGTGATCCAGTACCTCCGTCAGGGTAGAGGGCTGCACGGCAGTGACGCACTGGTAATAGCGGGATCCGCCGTCCCACAGCAGCAGGACCACCTGACCGTTCTGCTCCGCTGCGGCCAGAGCGCGGACGGAAAGCTCACTTTCTGCGGTGATACCCATGAGGTCCGCCAGATAGGACACCGGCAGGGGCTCTAAAAAGTCACAGTAGACTGACGGCTTTCCCAAAGCCGACCGGAAGGCGGCAGCACTGGAATCCATCCGGCTGCGGGCAGACCCAAGAACCTCCCGCAGCAGTGTTTTGATGGGGGTGAAGCTCTCGCTGTCCGTGGTGAGGGAGATGCTGCCATACCGGCCGTATTCTCCGGTGACGGCCGCCCGCACCGGGGCGGACAGGGTATCGGAGGAGGGGGCATCGGAGATCTGGTCGCTGACAGGAGCGGTGAGCCGCTGCCAGGTGCCGCTGCCGGCGGCAGCGCCCAACTGGAAAAACTGCGTTCTGGAAAAGAGGAACAGGGACAGCAGCGCCAGAAACGTGATGGTGATATTTTGGATAAAATCCCGGTAGCGCATGGCCGATCCCTCCTTTCTGATAAAAGCTGAAATTACTGCTGAGCCGACGTGTTTTCTGCCGTATCCTCCGGTGCGCCGGGGGCGGGCTGGGTGATGGGCAGCTCCAGACGGACCGTGGTGCCCGGTCCCTCATGGGGGACCAGGGAAATGGTGCCGTGGTGCCGCTGGACGATCTCTCTGGCGATGGATAGTCCAAGGCCTGTGCCGCCGGATTCCCGGGAACGGGCCTTATCCACCCGGTAGAAGCGGTCGAAAATACGCTCCCTGTCCTTTTCCGGGATGCCGATGCCGTCATCCCGGACCTCCATCCAGGCGGTGTCGGGGCTGGCTCCTGCGGTGACGCGAATGTGTCCGCCGTCCGGAGTGTACTTGATGGCGTTGCCGAGAATGTTCATCATCACCTGTTCCAGACGGCTCCGGTCACCGGTGATGAGGGGCAGCTCTCCCTCCGGCACATAGGTCAGCTCATGGCCCCGCTGCTTGGCGTTGAGGCTGTTGGAGCGGACCACGCTTTCAATGGCGTCGTGGAAGGGGAACCGGGTGAACACCATTTCGGTGCTGCCGGCGTCCAGTCGGCTGAGGGTCAGCAGATCCTGAACGATGTGGGTCATGCGGTCCGTTTCCGTAATGATGATGTCCAGGAAATTGTTCTCCATATCCCGGGGAATGTCATCTCCGGCATCCCGGATGGTTTCGGCGTAGCTGCGGACGTTGGTCAGGGGGGTCCGCAGCTCGTGAGACACGTTGGCCACGAATTCTTTGCGCCGTTCCTCATTCCGGTGCTGTTCCGTCACGTCATGGAGCAGGATCAGAACGCCGCCCTGGGCCTTGTCGGAGAAGGGCGTGAGGTAGAGGGCCAGGGTCCGGTCTCCCACCACCAACTCATCTTCAATGTAGTTGGGTTTCTGGAGGGCCAGCACGTTCTGGAAGGGATGCAGGTCGCCCAGCAATTCCTCGTAGGTGCAGCTGGGATCGATGGATCGCCGCAAAAGCTCCGTGGCGGCGGGGTTGCAGTGGATGAGGTGCCCCTCCCGGTCAAAGGCCACCACGCCGTCGGTCATGTGGAGGAACAGGGTATCCAGCTTGTTGCGCTCGTTTTCCACGGCAGCCAGTGTGGACTGCAGGACCTCGGCCATCTCATTGAAGGTTCCGGTGAGAATACCGATCTCGTCGGTGGATTCCACCGGCAGCTCGCTGTCAAAATCACCGGCGGCCACCCGCTCTGCGCCGATGGTCAGCTTTTCAATGGGGCCCACCATGGTCTTGGAGAGCAGGAAGCTCAGCAGCACGGAGATCAGCAAGCCGATGATGAGGGCCTGCATGATGATCTGGAAAAGCTGGTTATTCAGATCGGATACCGTGTCCTTGTTATCCAGAATGTAGATGATGAAGGCGTTGTCACCGCCGAAGATGGGGATGGCCACATCCATGTAGTCGGCGGAGATATCGCTTTCGTCGCCTACGGTGGAGGCGTCCTTCCGTGCAACCGCGTTCCGGGCGGTCAGAAGGTTGGCGGACTGCTCCCGGGGCAGGTCGGAGGACTCGGCGCTGCCGGCCAGAAAGCTGCCTGCGGTGCCGTCCAGCACATAGTAGTTCCGAGTGCGGTAGTCGATGCCCAGCATACCGGCATTGACCTCCATGATCTCCTGAATACGCTCAGCGCCGTCCGGCTGAGCGGCGGCGCTGCGGAGGTCTGCCACAAACTCCCGGCGGTCCGCGCCGAAGGCACTGCTCATCTGCTGATAAAAGCTGTCGATATAGAAACTGGTGACGCTGGTGGTCAGGAACGCGCCTACCACCGCCATCAGGGATGTGATCAGCAGCAGGAGGATCAGCGTCAGCTTCATATGTAAGCTGCGGAACAAAAAATCACCGCCTTTATGGTGTTCAAAGGATCTGAAAACTGTACGGCCCGCCGTGTGCGGGGGCGGGCGCGTCCCGGAGAAGATCCCTGTGTCCTCTTCAAAACATGAGAAGAACGCGAGGAACGTCACCGGAGCCGGTGGGGATTACACCGCGAAATAGTACCCCACGCCTCGGCGGGTGAGGATGTATTTGGGGCTGGCGGGGTTTTCCTCGATCTTTTCCCGCAGACGCCGGACGGTCACGTCCACCGTCCGCTGATCGTCGCCCACGTAGCCGTAGTTCCAGACCTGCTCCATCAGGTCGATGCGGGAGTAGACCTTATTGGGATGACTGGCCAGGAAGGTCAGCAGCTCATATTCCCGCGTGGTCAGTTCCAGAGGCTTGCCGTCCCGGAAGACCTGATGGCTGTCCGTGTCGATGGAGAGGTCCCCTGCCACCGGCATGGCTGTGGCCGCAGCGGTGGCTGCGGCGGCGGTGTTCATAGCCGTGCGGCGGATGTTGGCTCCCACCCGGGCGATCAGCTCCCGCATGGAGAAGGGCTTGGTGATGTAATCATCGGCGCCGATCTCAAGACCGGACACCTTGTCGGCCTCCTCCTCACGGGCGGTGAGGATGATAACGGGCACGTTGTTGCCCTCCTCCCGGAGGGTGCGGCACACGTCAAAACCGATCATCTTCGGCAGCATCACGTCCAGCAGGATCAGGTCGGGGTTTTCCTTCCGGGCCTTTTCCAGGCCGTCGGCTCCGTCATAGGCCTCCACGGTGCGGTAGCCCTCCCGCTGAAGGTTGAAGCGCAGAATGTCTACGATATTTTTTTCGTCCTCCACAATAAGGATGGTTTTCTGGGCGTCCGTTTTCTGTTCCAAGGAAACGTACCTCCTATTATTTTTCTATTACAGGTTTAGCAGGACCTTGGCCCGCAGGACTGCGGCCACGGTCTTGGCGTCATCGATCTCACCGTTGACGCAGCGGTGCACCATTTCATCAAAGGGTACCCGCTCCACATTGAGAAATTCATCGGGGTCCAGCTGCTGCTGGCTGAATTTCAGCCCCTTGGCCAAAAACAGGTGCAGTGTTTCCCCGTAGCAGCCGGGGGCGGGCAGGAGCTTGCCGAGGGGCAGGAAGGTCTCCGGCTCCGCGCCGGTCTCCTCCTTCAATTCCCGCAGAGCGCCCGTCACCGGGTCCTCGCCGGGGTCCAGCTTGCCTGCGGGCAGCTCATCCAGCACCTTGCCAAATACATACCGGTACTGGCGGACCACCAGCACCCGGTTGGCTTCATCCAGGGCCAGGACCGCCGCGCCGTCCACATGATCCACCACTTCCCGAGTGGCTTCCTCGCCGTTGGGCAGGCGCACATCATCCACGTGCACCGTCATGATTTTACCCTCAAATACGTCCTTGCGGCGGAGCTTGACCTCCGTCAGATCCATGGGCATTTTCATTCTATCCACCTCGTTTAAAGGGCAGAGACCCTGCCTATACTGTATTCAGTTTATTATAGCATAGGCGTGTTGAATTGCAAAGGGCTTGTTTTTCTTGAAGTCATGGGAAAACTATGGTATACTGACTCACTGGAAACGAGGTGGTCCCCACGGAGAAAAAGGGAATCAAAATCGCGGCCCAGAACCGCAAAGCCTACCACGATTACTTCGTGGAGGATAAGTACGAGGCAGGCATCGAGCTGTGCGGCACGGAGGTCAAATCCATCCGTGCGGGCACGATGAACCTGAAGGACTCCTACTGTACTGTGAAGGACGGTGAGCTGTTCGTTCACAGTATGCATATCTCGCCTTTCTGAACACAGCCTTCCGCAAAGGTTATGCTTTCAGTGAAGATCTGACACTTGATAATCTCCAGATGCGCGATCTGATAGCAGATGACCGTGTTTTCTGCTATATCGGAAACACTTCCAATACAGGTGTGGATGCCACCAGGTGGGTTTCCGCAGGTCCGATCCTCTCTGACTCTGGAAAACGTCCGGTGATGAGCATCGACCTGAGTGTACCGACCGGCTGGATGCAGACTTTTGTATCCAAAAGCTGCAAAAACCCGGAACTTGTCGCCCGCTTTTTGGATTATATGACTTCTGACGAAGGATTGCTCTACAGCAACTACGGCGTGGAAAACAAAGATTATACTTTCGACTCGGATGGTTATATCCACCGGACTGCCAGAGGACAACAGCGCTTTCATGATTCCAATGATATGCTCGGACTGTTCTGGAATTTTTACAATGTTGCCTGGGATCACAGCCTGATCCCGGTACCTGCAAAAGGAAGCATGGACGACTGTTTAAATCAGATCCAGACTGCTTTTGCCAGATATCCGGACACTTATGTTTATGATTCTGCCCTTCTTCGTCTGCCGGATAATTACATTTCCCCGGACAGTGAAGAAGGTCAGATTGAAAGCACGCTGGAAGCTTACCGCAAAGAGCAGATTCCGAAAATCCTCTCTGCTTCTTCGGATACCGAGTTTGAAAAACAGTATCAGCTTTTTGTAACCACACAAAAAGAACTTGGAGCTGAAAAACTGGATCAGAAGATCAACCGGCAAATGCAGGAGAATTTTTCCTATTACGGTAAAAAAATAGAGAAAGTCAACCCACAAATGCAAGACACCTCAAAACCAAACGGAGAAACAAAACCATGAACTTCTTACAGACTTACCGCAGACACCTGATCTTTAAGCTGG
>ENA-ORCP01003946-ORCP01003946.1-human-gut-metagenome-genome-assembly--contig:-NODE-3946-length-10594-cov-3.665969_pt1 | contig 10594 bp, 3 predicted proteins | sample MGYA00242990_ERZ507991 | MGnify/ENA primary metagenome ERZ507991 (study PRJEB26167, sample SAMN06115496) | human gut metagenome | host: Homo sapiens | place: China:Henan | collected 2015-05-07 | study... | reverse complement strand
GGAATCACCTCCGGCGCAGCTCTGTACGCAGCAGCACAGATCGCAAAACGCCCTGAAAATGCAGGCAAAACAGTCGCACCACTGGAATTCCTTCATCCAGAAGCAGTCAAAATGGAATACCTGAAGAGGAATATCTCTTTCAGCCATACCGTCAATGAATGAAGTAACTGTTTCTTCATCATACTTTGTTGTAAATGATGTTGTGAGCCAAAGTCCGAATGTATATGCAGGAGGAAGTGATGGCTTACCTGTAAGAGTTGTGTAGTTTGAGAGAACTTCTGTAAGGTTTTCACCGCCGATAACGAAATATTCAAGGTGTTCACCTGGAACTGTGAAAGAAACCTTGGAAACTGTGTCGGAAGCAACTTCATATGAAACCTTATCTGAGGAGTTTACCAAAATACCATAGCCTCTTGAAGAAACATAGAAAGGAATGCACTTATATGACTGATCGGAGCATGTGCCGCCGTCAGAGTTCCATGTTTCAACATTCTGACCGTTCTTTACAAATGTTGTAAATTTTTCGCCGAAGCCATAGATACATTCGCCAACGGAAAGAGTAAGCTGTTCACGAAGATATGTGCTGCGGCTGTCACGGGGATAAGACCAGAATGTATCGTCCTGAGTAGCATTAAGTCTGCTTGATACCTTAAACTGGCTTTCATTGATTATAGTTGTAGCTCTCCAAGCACCGCCTGTAAGCTTCTTATCCTTATAATAGAACTGAACATTCCATGCGAACTTGCTGATATGGACCTTAGTATCGCCTGCAATGAGTTCAAAATAGTCATCGCCCTCAACTATCTCAGGAACGAAACCCTGATCCTCGTTAAGTTCAAACTTAGGCATATTGTCAAGTGTGCCCTTATAATGGTCAACAGTTACTTTGATTACATCTTTCTGAGTGCAGGAATATGTAATATCGAGCACAGGACCGCCAAGAGTCATACCTCTGTTCTGAATATAGGTAGATGTAGCGAGAAAATTCATATAATTTTTACCTGTTTTGATTTCATAAGCCTGTGAAGCATAATTTACTTCATAGCCTTTCTGATTGAGCCAAAAGCCGTCTGCGAATTTCATCACAAATACCTCCTGTTATGTAATTGATTACATTGTACAACATATACATAAAAATTGCAAGGGCTTTACAAAATTTTTTTGTTTATTCATACTTTGTAGCATTTTGGTCTGCATACAAGCTATACTTAGTGAATATAGATATACAGACAGCAAACAGGTATGTAATATTTTTTGCATAGCTTTAAGGCAGTTCAGAAACCTGAATGATAAAATCAGGTTTACAGCAAAATCAGCTAAATGAGGAGGATTTTTATGGAGTTAAAACTCAATAAAGAGGAAATTTTAATGTCTGAGCCAATACTCAGCACAAAACAGGAGCAGGCGGTTGAGCTGGATTATGTTCTGCCCGACTATTACCCTGAGATATTCAAGATAATCAAGTGTATTACTACTCCGAGGATTGTTTCGTGTAGCGTGAACGGTGACAAATTGAACTATGATATTTCGGTTTCTGTAAGGGTTTTGTACTGTGCCGAAGAAAGTGGTGCAATACAGGTCATTGAGCAGAAAATGATGTATTCCAAAACTGCGGATATGAGCAGGACAGGTATCGATCCTGATATTAATATTGTACCCAGAACAGATTATATTAACTGCCGTGCGGTTAATCAGCGTCGCATTGATATTCGTGGAGCGGTTTCAGCCGATATTAACGTGTTCGATACAGCTAAAAGCGAAATAATTTCCGATGCATTCGGAATGGATATACAGCTTAAAAAGCTTCCTGTTACATATCCTGTGAACCGTTTGTATACATCAAAAATCATATCTCTTAATGATGAATTTGAGCTTGGAATGTCCAAACCTGCAATTGACAGTATAGTATGGTATGATGCAGTCGTTGCCTCAACTGATAAAAAGGTTATCGCAAATAAAATGGTCGCAAAAGGTGAGCTGTACATCAATATGCTATATACATACAGCAGCGGCGGAGAAACCGGTATGGAATCAATGCAGTTCACAATGCCTTTTTCGCAGATAATCGAACTTGAAGGTATCGATGAACGCTTTGAATGTTTTGTTGATGCAGATGTAATGTCCTGCGAGATACAGCCTCATGCTGACGGTGAGGGAAATTCCAAGCTTGCTGAATGTGACCTGTCGCTTATGATAAAGTGTACCGCATACAGAACCTCAACAGTAGAATTTGCTGTCGACGAGTATTCTTCTTCATATGAAAGCAGTGACACCAAAGCTGACGTCAAAATCGAAACAATGCCGCAGTATATCAATTATTCAGGAATCATCAAAGCATCTGTAAATAACGGCGGCGATGATATAAACTGCATTTACAGCGTAAAATGCCAGATAAAAGACTATACGACATCAGCCGATACAGAAAATAAATGCGTAATCATCAGCGGAAATGCTGTCTATACGGTTATTTATTGTGACGGAGAAAAAAAGCCATCTGCAATTGAAAAAGAAGAGCCGTTTGAACTTAACATTCCTATATCCGAAATTTCAGAAAATTGCATCATTAAACTTAAAGCTGCACCTATCTCATGCTCATATAATCTTGTTTCAGAAAATACAGTTGAAATAAAAACAGACATAAAGGTATGCGGTACAGTATGCTGTGTTATTAATATCAATGGTTTATCTGATATTTTTGTTGATGAAAATTCATCTGTAATGCATGATAATAATTGTGCTGTAAAGCTATATTTTGCAGACTGCGGAGAAACAGTCTGGGATATTGCAAAAAGGTATCGTTCATCGGTTGATGCGATTATTGATGAAAATGATATTGACAGCGAAACCATAAGCGACAATTGTATGCTTATCATACCGATCATTTAAAATAAACAGAGGTGTATATAATGGTAAACAATGATATTTACAGCGATATTGCCAAAAGAACGGACGGGGATATTTATATCGGTATTGTCGGTCCTGTAAGAACAGGTAAATCCACATTCATAAAACGCTTTATGGAACAGCTTGTTATACCGAATATAACAAGTGAATTCAGGCGGGAACGTGCTGTTGATGAGCTGCCGCAGTCAGCAGCAGGAAAAACTATTATGACAACTGAGCCTAAATTCATTCCGGAAGAAGCGGTTGAGGTCAAAATAAACGACAATACAAAATTCAATGTCAGAATGATAGACTGCGTTGGGTATATAGTTCCGAGTGCGATAGGTTACATTGAAAATGAAGCTCCGAGAATGGTGGTCACACCATGGTTTGAGGAAGAGATACCATTTGCAATGGCTGCCGAGATCGGAACGCAGAAGGTCATTCAGGATCATTCAACTATCGGGCTTGTGGTGACTACTGACGGAAGTATTTCAGATATTCCGAGGGAGGAATATGAAGAAGCCGAACAGCGTGTTATTGATGAGCTTGTTTCAATTAATAAGCCTTTTATCATCGTGCTTAACTGTGTTGACCCTGATTCAGCCGAATCACAAAAGCTTGCTGAGCAGATGTCTGCAAAGTATGGAAATGTTGTTATTCCTGTAAACTGCCTTGCTCTTGATGAAGAAAGTATAAATAATATTTTGCGGCAGGTGCTTTATGCTTTTCCGATAAAGGAAATAAATATAAGTATGCCAAAGTGGATAACTGCTCTTGACAAAAATCATTGGCTCAAATGCAGCGTTATGGGTACAATAAGAAATGCAGCTGCCGATATGCACCATGTCCGTGATGTAGATAAGCTGACAGAAAGAATATCAGAAGGCGATTACATTGATGGTTCAAGGATAGATACAATTGATCTTGGAAAGGGAAGTGCAGACGTAAGCATAGACCTTGAAAAGTGTCTGTTCTATAAAATCATCGGTGAGGAAACAGGTATTGAGATCAGCAATGACAATGACCTTATGCCGCTCTTGAAAGAACTGATGTGCATAAAGAAAAAATATGAAAAAATTGAAAATGCACTTTCAGAAGTTGAAGCAACAGGCTATGGAATAGTTATGCCGCAGCTTGATGATCTTACCCTTGAAGAGCCTGAGATTATCAAACAAGGTGGAAAATACGGTGTTCGTCTTAAAGCGTCCGCACCGTCGATCCATATGATGAAAGCAAATATTGTTACAGAAGTAAACCCTATCGTTGGTTCGGAAAAGCAATCGGAAGAGCTTGTGATGTACCTTATGAATGAATTTGATGAAGATCCCAAGAAGATTTGGAGCTCAAATATTTTTGGAAAATCGCTTCATGAGCTTGTCAATGAAGGACTTCACAACAAGCTGTACAGAATGCCTGTCGATGCAAGACTTAAGCTGCAGGAAACTCTCGAGCGTATCATTAATGAGGGCTGCGGCGGACTTATTTGCTTTATCCTTTGATATGCTTCACAGATTATAATTTTGCTTTGTTCCTATTTATTTTTATTTTAGAAAGCCAACTTTTGCTTGAAGCTGTAACAAACGTGTCCCATACCATAAATGGCATTGACTGTTAATGAGGGTATTGATTCCTAAAAAAACCAAACCACCGTAAAACTGCTTGTTAAAATAATGCAGCTTTACGGTGGCTTTTATTAATGAAAATAGTGCCGCAAAAATATCAAGCCGTTTTTGCCTTTCACACGGCATAAAATTCTGCTGTGCTTTTGACGTATACTATTCGCCCAAAAACATAATAGTACAAAGTCCCTTTGCCTGTTCCTTGGTCGGCAGTTTCAGCACGCCCATATCAAGCAAGGCTTTCATCACTCTCGTATGTAGCAAGTTGGCAGCAGTTTTGCTCATGCATTTTATCAGCTCGTGCATGTGTTCGGGTTGACCGATAAGCTCCGCTTTCTCAACCTCTGCGGCATATTGGCAGGACAACTCCTTTATTTCCTCTGTGGCTTCGGGGATATATTCAAGCCATTTCCTTTCGCTATCACAAAGAATAAGATTGCACTTGTACCCGTCGCTGTTTTTTATAAGATAACCCTTATCAAGCAGGCGGGCGTAGCTTTCGGCATTGGCTGTGGTTTCGGGAAGTTGATTTTTCAACCAAAAATATATCTTGTCAAAATCCTCGTTAAGATTATCCCTCCAGCCGCCTGTTCTTCCGGTCCAATAGCAGTCAAACTGCCAGCTCTTCCACCATATTCCGTCTGAAAAGTTGTTTCGTCCCATATCTCCGCAGCTCCAATAAATATCCGAATCGGCTTCGCTTGTGTCCCAATCGGGCTTTACGTCAAGGACAGCAAAAGCAATATAATCGCCGCCATCGGGACGCTTTATGAAATATTTTGAATAGTCGCAGTCATTTGCCACTATAAGCTTATGGGACATGAAGCACACAAGACACCATTTCATAAGGTTTATGTCGTTTTGAGGAACGTGAAGCCATTCAGGTGTTTCGGTTATTGTTTCAAGAATCGGTGCGAAGAATTTTTCGGCAAAAAGTTTAGTGTACTTCGGTTCGATCTCTCTGTAGATCCTGTGCCGAGTTTTGTTTGGCTCATATATCCGTATATTGGTGCGATATTTTCCGTTTTTCAACTTGTCCATAAAGCCGTATTCTTCAAGAACGGCGACCTCGTCCTCAACGAAAATGGGATTGATACCAAGCTCCTCGGCAATTTCGTTGATAGTCCTCGGCTGATGATATGCCGCATAAGCGATATTCTGCGTGATGACCTTTGCGAGAAAATCAGCAGTATCGCCCTTACTTCCCGAACAACCGCAATGACCCATATTGCATAAACGTATCGGCTCAGTGCCGAGAGTTCCCGTAGTTCTTGTCTTTTCCATACCTGAAATTAACTCCTTTCGTGAGCAGGCTAAATGCCATTTTACCGTGTTTTCGTTGATGGAAAGCAACTGAGCAATTTCCTTTACTCTTTTGTCGTGAAAATAATGCAGGACGATTATCTCACGCTGCTGCTTTGAAAGAAAGGTTATCTCACGCCGCAGAATACCATAGCTTTCGCTGTCTATCAACTCCTGCGTGAAATCTCTGCTGTCGGGAACATACTCAAGCCCGTCAACGGAGGTGATTTGCTTTTTGTCGTCGATATACCGTGCATAAACGTTTCGGGCAATACGATAGATATATCCGTCAGGATTATCTATGTTGTCCTGTTTAAGTAAAGACTCATAGACATGAAAGGTAATCTCTGCCGCCAGCTCCTCTGCTTTGTCGATACTTGACAGCCTTGACATAGCAAAACCGAACAGCTTTTTTATGTAGGAAGATATGAGCTTGTCAGCCTCCTGCTTTTTCATTGCTTTTCCCTCGCTTTAAGAACGTTCTTGATAATATAGTGGGGAGTTTTTCAAAATGGTTGGTAAGTTTATAATAATATTTTTTGTGCTATTTGTCAACGAAAGCATCTGTCGGAAAGATACATCTAAAATATTAATTTATATACCAAGGCAATTAAAATAGACTATATAAAATAAGCCTATCAACTTATGAAATCACAAATTGATAGGCTATATAATTCGCTGTATTTGCTATGCCGTATTTTTTCTTTATGGCACTTTTCAAAAAAACTGCACTTGCAATAACAATGTAATGCAAGTGCAGTGTGAAATCATTTGTCTTGTGTTTACGGTACTAATTTATTAGTTAAGCTTGTTTCCGCATTCAGCACAGAATTTTGCAGTTGAGCTTGCAATTCTTGCACCGCACTGGTCACAGAATCTTGGCTTAGCTTCATCCGTTGCTTCTTCGGCAGCAGGAGCAGCACTTGCTTCAGCTGCGGTTGAAGTTGTTGCCTGTTCTTCGGACTTAACTTCGTTGCTGCGTTCAACAGCTGCGGTTTCGATAAGTTCCTTCATATGCTCTTCAGCTCTCTTATCTCTTATGTAGTTAATGAGAGCAGTCATAGCCTTAGCAGTTGCCTCAATAGAGTTTTTGTTGATTGAGCACGGAATTTCACTTGTGTTTCCGTTCCTTTCAGCAACAATAATAGCAGTTGCCATAAGGCTCTTCTTTGCTTGGAAGGAAACAAGATCGTCAATCTTTATTCTGTTGATTACACCCTTGTTGATGACGTAGAAATACTCTGTTGTAAGAGTAAATCCGCTGTCAGAAGAGCTGTCATGGAGGAATATCGGAAGTTCATAACGACCTACCGAAACATATTTTTGGCAAGCCTCATCATACTTTTGATAGAAGAGATTTGAAATTGTCGGAACAAGGAAGCTTACAGTAGAAACATTAAATTCATTGATCTTCTGTTTCAGGCAGTCAATGTATTCCTTCTGTTCATTATTCTTGAGTTCCATAGTGTGTGCTTCGATGGAATCAAGGTACTGGTTCTTGATATTGTCATCAAGTGACATTGTTCTGATTTTTACAATGGTATCAAGTGCTCTCTTTACACTTAATGTGCTGATATTACCGCAAAGATCACGAACTTCCTTATCGGCAAGTTCAGTTATCTGTTTTTCAATGTTATAAATATAAGATGACTTGAGTTCGGCAGGGCAGTTATAATCATTGACCTTATTCTTCATTTCGTTAAGCTGAGCTTTATTTGAAGAAGAAATATCAGATGTTATTGAATCAAGACCTGCAATATAAAGTTGTTCGAGTTTTTCATTAAGTTTATTGATGTAATCAGTTTTGTGTTCTTCTTTGAAGCTGCCTGCAGTCACAAGATTAATAGCTGCGTTTGTCTTATCAACATCAAAGTTATCAATATCGGCAACTATTGCATCAAGCTCTTCAATCTCAATCGCATCTGCACGTTCATCAGCCTTAACAACGCTGCGCCGGTAAAGTTCATCACCAAGTTCATTGCGTCTTGCTGCCATATCCTCTCTGAATTTTGCAAGAGAATCAGCATCCATTTCCGCAACAGTATCAAGCAGCTTGTTAAACTCTGCGTACTTGATATTTTCAATGCAGGTATCAATTTTTCCTAAGTATTCATCACAAATTGCAACATACTTATCATTATTTTTGATGTCATCTTTAAGCTTGTTAAGTTCCTCTTCGCTGAGTTCATTGATGTTTTCACAAAGCTTATCAAGTTCAATGCGGCGAAGTTCATCTTCACGTTCAGTAACCTTTTTAAGGTAAATCGTTGTAAGAGATTCATCATATTTATCGCTGAGAAGAACGTCTTTAAGTTCGTCAAGCTTATCCTGTTCCATTGAGAAAATATATTTGCAAAGTTCAGCAAGTTCGGTATTTTTCAACTCACATTCTCTGCGCTCAATCTTTTCAAGGAAACGTGCTTTAAGGTCGTCATTATATTTCTTATCTGTATTATTGATCTCATCTTTGAGCTTGTCAAGCTGTTCCTGAGCCATTTCCTCAATGCCTGAACACATTGAAACAAGTTCATCATCAAGAATAGCCTGTTCACGCTGGCTGATCTTTGGAAGGTATGGTGCAATAAGATTTTCAGGATAATTCTTTGCTGCAACTGTTGATTTGATATTGTTAAGCTCATCAGCTGTTGCAAAATCAATATTTTCAAATAACTTCTCAACCTCACGCTGCTCATATTCAGACATAAGGGTATTGATCTCTGAGATAAGTGAAGCTGTATATTTTTCAGGGTATTTGTCGGAAGAAAGCTTAGCCTTGGCATCTGCAAGCCGGGTCATATCAAAATTGTCCATGCCATTGCATATGGATTCTATTTCAGCTTTGATCTTATTTTCAGCATATTCTTCAGCTTTGCGAACATAGCTTTCAGATAAAACCTTAGGGTAACGGTCTGATTTCATTGCATCAATGACTTTAAGTGTTTCTTCCTTAGTCATACCGTCAAGCTTTGCATAGAGCTTATCAAGTTCGGTATGGAGAGCGGAATTAAGATGGTCATTGATCTCAGCAAGCTTAGGTCTTACAACTGACTCAGCATAATTTGTTTTAAGCACATTATTGCGCAGCTCAATTGTATCATCTGCATCAAGCATCGGAAGATCAAGGCAAAGCTGATCGAGCATACTTTCTTCAACACGGTTAAGTGCTATCTTTACTTTTACAAGATATTTTGATTTTGTAGCTTCGTCAACGGTGATACCGTTAATGTGCTTTCTTAGATCAATGAGTTCTGATTCATCGAGTGCGGAAAGGTCAACACAAAGAGCCTGAAGTTCAAGCTCATTAGCCATAGCACGCTTCATATCATCAGGAGTATCAAAAACAGTTCCGTTATATGTTCTTCTCTTAAGATCAACATCTTTGATGTAATCATTGAGTTCGTTCATATAGTTGGTATTTTCAAAATGGTATTTTTCGTTTACCTTTTCAAGCTGTTCTTTAATGATCTGTGCCTGGTCAAGACCTGAATTGAAATTGCCGTTTTCATCAAAAAGCTCATCATTAAGATATGAGCTGAATATCTTGTTCTGTAGTTCGTCTTCTGAAATAGGTTCAATACCCCAGAATTCAGCTATTCTTGCAGCATTGTTGCTTTCTTCGGGATAACGTCTGAGAATATATGCAAAAATAGCATAATCAGCAGGTTTATGTGACAGTATTGATGTTATGAGATATTTTTCTTCGCCTGCACCGACAGTACCATTGAAATCAGTCTGTTCAAGATTACGCATATCTTTGTAATATTCCGAGGATTCTGATGCAGGATAGTTAAATTCAAAATCAGCCTGTTTTTTCAGCACATTGATAAATGCAAGCTTTACGCAGTCAATTTTGGAATTTTCATTTCTTATTGCAATGATGCTGAGCATATCATTTATCTCAGCCGGTTCTTTTTCAATGATAGGATTATAAAAATCATTTACAAAGCTTTCACGAGTGATATTAAGTCCATTATTTTTGAGAGCAGTAACAGCAACATCGATAATGAAATCAACAGGGGAGAATGAATAACCTGCAATATCAAGTATTTCATTTATGCCGTCAAATACTCCGAGAATATTATTTATCTGTTCAAAAAATACATCTGTTTTAAGGGCTCTTGTAGTATTTGTATTAATTACGACTTTGCCGTCGAAAAGAGCAAATTCAATATCATCATCTGATATAAGAAGAGGAATATTTTCAACGCATTCGTTAAAATATGTATCAAGACGTGCTTTGATTCCGTCAGCATCAAGAGCTTTTATTTCGCCTATTTCTGATTTTGTCCAGAAGAACGAATTTTTGATTTTCTTAAAGTGAAGGACTTTGTTTGTCAGCGGAGTAACAGGAGCATATCTTTTGCCCTTTTCACGCATATATTCTTCACTTACTACGATCGTGTCATTTTTTCCGTTGATCATCCAGTCTTCGGCATAGAAAGCGTCCTCGGCCAGAAGGTCAGTAAGATAAACGTATCCATTTTCCTCAGCAATCTGTCTTGCTTCAGCGAGGTTAAATGTATTCCAGTTTTCATTGTCATCGGACATAAGAAGCATATCTGAAAAACGGCAGATGTTTAAACCGTTGCTCTTGGCTTCTTCGTCAGAACACAATGATATTATTTCATTTTCTACGGTAGGATGGCATACCAATTTTGCCTGACTGAAGCAGTTTTTTTCAAACTTCTCGGAAAAGCCAAAGCATTTCTCCTTGAAACATACGACGGGAAAAAGAAACCGGGAGCTAATGCAAACAATAAAGCGATGCCACCTGTCAATCCCAGACT
>ENA-ORCP01003942-ORCP01003942.1-human-gut-metagenome-genome-assembly--contig:-NODE-3942-length-10599-cov-3.300988_pt1 | contig 10599 bp, 8 predicted proteins | sample MGYA00242990_ERZ507991 | MGnify/ENA primary metagenome ERZ507991 (study PRJEB26167, sample SAMN06115496) | human gut metagenome | host: Homo sapiens | place: China:Henan | collected 2015-05-07 | study... | reverse complement strand
TGACTTGGATGTACTATAAGGCATTTAATGCCGGTGAGTTCGGATACGCAGCAGCGCTTTCGTTCATTGTCGCGGTAACATTGATTCTGCTGGCAATCCTTCAGTTCAAGGCTATGCAGCAAGGTGACTCTGTAGAGTGAGGTGAGCATATATGCATACCATAAATAAGCAAAAAACGATTCAAAATGTGATTCTTTATGGTCTTCTGCTCATTGGCGGTGTGTTGTCTGTCCTGCCTATGATCTATATGATCAGCACTTCGCTGAAGCCAAATGGAGCACTTTATGAGTATCCGCCGCACTTTTTCCCGAAGCTTAGCCAGATAACGCTGGAGAACTACGTCTACATATTCAATCAGGAAAAGTTCTATTTGAACTTCCTGAACAGCCTTGTGGTAGCCATTCTGACTATCGTATTTGCAGCAATTATTGCGAGCGCACTGGCCTTTTGTATTGCACGATTCCGCTTCCCAGGAAGAAAGGTTCTGTTTGCCTTGGTTATCGGGACAATGATTATTCCAGGTACTACTCTGATAATTACGCAATATCAACTCGCAACCTACTTTAAGCTGACAAATAAGCTGCTGGGATTGGTTCCGTTTTATGTGGCGTGGGTTATTCCCTTCTCCACGTTTATGATCAAAAACTACATTGAGAGCATTCCCAGGGACTTCGATGAAGCTGTATACGTTGACGGTGGCAGCATTTTTACGGTGTTCTTTAGAATCGTAATGCCGCTGGCAAGTCCTGCAATTGCGTCTGTAAGCATTTTCAACTTTCTTACTGCCTGGGATGAATATCAGTGGGCCTTGACGGTTATCAACGATAATGCTAAAAGAACGCTGCCGATTGCTATTTCTGGATTCTTTGGACAGCATCAATTCACACAGTGGGGCTATGTTTTCGCAATGTCTATGGCAAGCTTACTTAGGACCTGCGGGGCGCCACGGTCATCGGCGGCCGCAAGGGCGGTGTGCCGGAGATGACGCTGGAGTACGTCATGAAGCAGAACGGCGTGGTGCCGCAGGTGGACGCGGTGGTGGACACCTCCGTGCAGTTCAACATGATGGCCGGCGCCTTCACCGGTGGTCAGGGGGACTATGTGACGCTGTTTGAGCCCACCGCCACCGAGGTGGAGCGGGCCGGTCACGGCTACGTCCTGTGCTCCATCGGCGAAGCCTCCGGCGAGATCCCCTATACTGCCTATTTCGCCAGTCAGAGCTATATGGCCGCGCATCCCGACGTGGTGCAGGGCTTCACCAACGCCATTGCCCGGGCCCAGCGCTGGATCACGGAGCACACGGACCGCGAGGTGGCGGAGGCCATCTGCGATCAGTTCCCCGACACCAGCCTTGACGTGCTGGAGGCCGTCACGGCCCGCCACCGGCAGATCGACGCCTGGAACGAGGTACCCCGCATGGAGCAGTCCGCGCTGGAGCGTCTGGAAACGGTGATGACCGAGGCTGGTGAGCTGCAGAAGGAGGACTGGGTGGACTTCACCCAGCTGGTAGACAACAGCTACGCGGACAAAGCCGCCGCACAGCTGGGATAACCCGTCTGCGTCAGGCGTAGCGTGTCACGGAAAAAGAGGGAGAACGCTCCGCGTTCTCCCTCTTTTTTTATTTACGCATCGTCCGCCTCCTTCGCAGGCCGCGCTGCCTGCGGCCAGAGCGGTGCTTCTTCCCCGCTGGTGGCCACATACAGGCCCTCTCATCTCTGCTGGGCCGCTGTCAGTGTCTCGATGGCCCGCTCCATGGCATCCATGGCCGCCAGATACATCGCCTTGTAGTCCGCCATTTTCGTCCTTCCTTTCTTATTTGATATCTTTTTGATATTATTTTGAATTCTTATTATACAGCATCGGAATGATATCATCAAGCCATCAATTTGAAGTGGGTGATGTCATGGCAAACTACTATACGCCGTTTTCGCTGCGGGTCTCCGAGGAACTGCTGGACAAGGTGAAGCAGCTCGCGGCCGCGCACAAGCGCTCCGCCAACAAGGAGATAGAGTTCGCGCTGGAGCAATACGTGGCCGCCTATGAACAGGAGCACGGGAGCATCCGCCTGCCGCCGCAGGCGTAACACATCATGAAAAAGAGGGAGAACGCTCCGCGTTCTCCCTCTTTTTTCAGCTCAGTGCGCTGATGATGCTCTGGTACTTGTTGATGTCCGAGCCGCCGTTCCACGTCATAAAGCCGCCGCTGCAGCCGGTGTCCCGCAGAGCTCTGACCTCCGCCGCCACCTCCTCCGCGCCGTAGGTGTTGTACGGCTCGCGGATGGCGTTGTAGGCCTGTATCCACGTGCGCACCGCCGCCGGAGAGGCTGTCTCCGCCTGCCGCGCCGCCGCGGCCGCGCCGAACATGTGTACCGTGTCGTAGGGGTGCTCCCAGGGCTTGTAGTCCCCCTGGGCGCTGTAATGGTCGGGATAGGGCATGCCGGAGATGGCGTCCACCGCCGCGCTGATGGCCGGCCAGTACTGGCCGCAGGCGGTGACGTAGGGATTGGCGCACTCGCCGAACACGTCGCCGGACAGATAGTACCCCGCGCTGTGGAGCCGCTCCGCCGCGTACAGCAGGAACCTCTGCACCGCTTGGGCCTTGCTCTCGCCGTAGGCGTTGCGGTAGTCGATGGTCCCCGCCTTCTCGTAGCTATACGCCCCATCGGGGAAGCGGATATAGTCGAACTGGATCTCGTTGAAGCCCAGAGCCGCCGCCTCCAGCGCCAGATCCACCTTGTACTGCCACACCGTCCGGTCGTAGGCGCTGGGCCAGTACATGGAGCTGATCTTCAGAGGCGTACCCTCCAGGTCGCAGATGACCTGCTCCGGATGGTCCGCCGCCAGATGGGCGTCGTTGAACACGGTAATGCGTCCGATGAGGTAGTATCCCGCAGCCTTCAGCTTCTGAATGTTGGTCTGGAAGTTTTCTCTGGTGTCCATGGCCGCCGCGTAGGCGGACGGGCTGTACTGCTGCATCACCGGTGAGGCGTAGGACACGGCGGTACCGTCTACGATGTCCACCACGAAGGCGTTGACGCCGCTGCCCTCCGCCACGCGCAGGTAGCTGTCGGCGTACTGGACGGCGGAGCCGTTGAGGTACAGGGCCCGCACCTCATCGGGCATGACGTTGCCCTCGATGGCCCCCTTCTCCACAGGGTAGTAGTCCAGCCCCGCCGCATCGCCGCCGCCCCAGCTGTCGCCGCGGGAGGCGTGGAGCTGGTACAGCTCCGCATCGTACTGGGCCAGGGCCTCGTCCTCTGTCATGCGGACGTTGGCAGCGGCGATATAGCCCTCGCCCCGCTGGCAGGACACCTGCCAGCGCAGCACCTCGCCGTTTTCGTCCAGCCCGTCGAAGCCGGTGACGGCGAGGGCCATGCCCTTTTCCACGGCGCAGCCCGGGACAGCCCCGGTCTCATCCAGCAGGCTCATGCCCCGCAGGGCGTACACCGTCTCCACCTGTACCGTCCGGCTGAGATCATCGGCCAGATGGGACGCGTCCAGCAGGACGTACCCCTCGCCGTGGACCACGCGGACGCGGCCGTCCTCACGGGGCGTCTCCACGTCTGCGGCCACGTAGGCCACCTGACTGCCCCGCACCAGTACGCCCAGCTCCGCGCCGCTGTCGGCGTCGTACACCGGCGCGGACGCCGTCTCCGACGCCACGTAGCCGATGGCCGTCTCCGGCGCCTTCGGCGGCTGCAGCTGCCGGTAGATATACACGCCCAGAACGGCCACCGCCGCCAGCGCCAGCAGGATAAAGAGGATCCCCGCGGTGCGGCCGGAACTGCCGGTTTTCTCTTTTGTTGACATAGGCAAATTCTCCTTGTGCTCGTTGGTGTTACAGCGGACATTATACGATATTCTCCGCCATATTTCCACCCTGTTCTTCCTGCGGCGGCAAAATTTCCCCCTTTTTCCGTTTTTCCCCACATTTCCGGTAGACAACGGTGGGAACGAATGGTATACTGTCAGTGATTATGTAAATCAGCGGCGTTCTCCGCCGCTTTGACGACTACTGAAAAGGCAGGGTGTATGCGATGAAAAGGATGAAGCGGAGCACCGCCATGGTGCTGGCCGCCGCCGTGGTGCTGAGCCTGCTGGCCACGGCGCTGCTGGCCGCCAGCAAGAACTGGCAGGACGCGGGACTGGGCGACCTGAGCCAGTACTACGAGACGGGCAACAGCGCCGACCCCGGCTACGTCTCCACCGTCCGCGGCGACAGCGGCGGCACGTCCTACGGCATCTATATGTTCGCCAGCAACGCCGGCACGCCCCTGAGCTTCGTCCAGTGGCTGCAGGAGTTCAAGTCCGGCTCCATCTACCGCGACATGGGCGACACGCTGTATAACGCCTACGCCTACGACCGCAACGGCAAGTACTCCCCCGGCTACGGCAGCAATTTCAACGCCACCTGGCGCAGCGTGGCTGATGACTACCCCGACGAGTTCATGCAGTCCCAGAAGGACTATTGGGAGACCCACGCCTATGCGGACCTGCTGAAGAACATCAAGTCCGCCGTCCCCTCCTTCGATCTGGATGACTACTCCGTGGCTCTGCGCAATGTGTTCTGGAGCCGCAGCGTCCACCACGGCGCAGGTGTGATCCGCGGCGCCAGCAGCAGCGATGGGCGCAGCGGCGCCACCGGCGTCATCCTCCGTGCCTTCGACTCTCTGGGCGGCTTCAAGAACCAGAGCGAGGCCCAGCTGATCCAGGCCATCTACGCCGAGTGCAGCCGTCTGGACAAGACCCCCGAGCCCAAGCGCATGACCGGCGACACCGCCAGCAAATACGGCGTATCCGGCCAATCCATGGCTTATTTCAGCGCCAACTCCGGCGACGTGCAGCTCAGCGTGTACAGCCGCCTGCACGTCAATGAGCCGGCGGACGCGCTGGTAATGCTCTACGCCAACTCCGACGCCCCGCTGGCCGACGGTGCCTACCGCCTGTCGCCCCGCGGCACTACGGACCGCGGCATGGCCGCCGACCTGTCGGGTCTTACCAATATCTCCTCTGCCGCCTCCGTGCAGCTGACGTACTTCGCCAGCGGCTACTACACCCTGACGGTGGGCGATAAGCGCCTCAGCGATAACGGCGGCAAGGTCACGCTGGCCTCCGCCACTGCCGGCAACGAGCAGCTGTGGGCCCTCACCGGCGACAGCCCCTACTATCTCCAGAACCGCGCCACCGGCCGCTATCTGGCGCTCGCGGACAACAGCGTGTCCACTGTGAAGGACACCGCCGGCGCCACCAAGCTCCAGCTCACCGCCGATGGCAGTGTCTGGGGCGCCGAGGGTCTGTTCTACCCCGGCAGCGAGGGCAATGAAACCCAACTGCTGGCCAATAAATCCTCTTACCCCGTCCGCGGCGTCATCACCAGCAGCCTGCCCATCACCAGCGTCACCGTGAAGGCGGTGTCCTCCAGCGGCAGCACCGGCTTTACCGCCACCAGCAGCATCAAGGGCACCGTCTACTCCTACGACCTGTGGAAGCTGGACAGCGCCTGCGCCTTCAGCCGCCTCAGCGTCGGCGAGTACACCCTGACCATCACCGCGACAAACAGCGCAGGCACCGTGACTCTGGCGGAGTCCCAGTTCAAGGTCAACGCCAACAGTTCCTTCAGCCCCGGCGACCTCTCCGACGAGGAGTACGCCGTGTCCTTCCAGATAGGCGACGTGGTGGTCGAAAGCCGCATGTACCGCCTTACCGACACCTACGGCGAGCTGCCCACGGTGGATGAGGCCGGCTTCCAGGGCTGGTACCGCGAGGACGGCACGGAGATCTCCCCCAACTCGCCGGTGGCCGCCTCTAACCACACGCTTTACGCCCGCTTCGGCGACCTCTACACCGTCACCTTCCAGGTGGACGGCGAGACGGTCCGCACCTTCAAGCTGGCCCAGGGCGATCTCATCACCGCCCCTGCCAACCCCGTGAAGGCGGCGGACAGCAAGTACACGTACAGCTTCAAGAACTGGGTGGACCAGAACGGCGATGTTTTTGCCCCCAAGGCCACCTACATGGGCACCAAGGACATCACCTACACCGCCCAGTTCACCAAGACCGCCAAACCCGACCACGGCAGCGGCGATCCCACGGAGCCCTCCGGCGCGTTCCTCACCGGTATCGCGCCCCAGACCTCCGTCAAGACGCTGAACGACTCCGGCTACACCGTGTATGACGGCAAGAAGGAGATCACCTCCGGCTACGTGGGCACGGGCATGACCGCCGTCGACGGCAGCTCCAGCCTGACCATCGTCGTCACCGGCGATGTCACCGGCGACGGCCGCATCACCATCACCGATGTGGTCAAGCTCCAGAACTACGCCGCCGGCGCAGGCGACCTGAACGAGGCCGCGCTGAAAGCCGCCGACATCAACGGCGACGGCCGTGTCACCATCACCGATGTGGTCCAGGCGGCCCAGGTCACCGTGGGCCAGCGCACCATCTGAGCAGGAGGTACTCCATGAAAAACAAACTGCTTCGCACCGCCCTTTCCCTGGTCACAGCGTGCCTGCTGGTGCTGGCCATCCTGCCCCAGCGGGCGGAGGCCGCCGGCGCGTCCCTCTCCGGCAGCAGCAGCGTCCAGGCCGGCAATTCCGTGACGCTGACCCTGTCCGTGGACAGTAAGATCCTCGGCCTGACGGCGGACCTGAACTGCGGCGACGGCCTGACCTTCACCAACTACTCCTGCTCCGTCAGCGGCTGGAGCATTCTTGTGAACCAGAACCATTTCAGCGTCTATGGCACCAACAGCGCCAGCGGCGGCATCATCACCGTGACGCTGAAGGTATCCTCCAGCGTTCAGGGCGGCGCGGCCCTCAGCGCCAGCTTCAGCAACATCGTAGCCTCCGACGGCGAGACCGACATCGACGTGGGCACCGCCAGCTGGACCGGCAGCGTGGCCGCCGCGCCCAGCGGCGACTGTACCCTGTCCGCCATCATGTGCGGCAACGCCACCCTGTCCCCCGCCTTCTCCTCCGGCACCACGTACTACACCGCCAAGGTCCCTTATAGCGTGTCCAAGCTGAGTCTGGATTATAACCGCAACGACAAGGGCCAGACCGTCAACATCAGCGGCAACGACCTGGCCGTAGGCGTCAATACCGTCACCCTGAAGGTCACGGCGGCCAACGGCACCACCAAGTCCTACGTCATCGAGGTCACCCGCGAGCAGGACCCCAACTACAAGGCCTCCACCGATGCCGCTTTATCGGCGCTGGGCATTGAGGGTGCGACCCTCAGTCCCGCCTTCAGCAGCACCGTCCACGACTATGTGGCCTATGTGCCCTTTGAGACAAAAACGGTGAAGGTCAACGCCTCCGCCAACGACAGCAAGTCCAGCGGCATCACCGGCACCGGCGACATCACGCTGGACAAGGAGGGCGACAACCCCATCTCCGTGGTATGCACCGCCGAGGACAAGACCACCAAACTGGAGTACACCGTCCATGTGGTCCGTATGCCGGAGTACACCGGTACCCTGCCCGTGATCTCCGCGGCGGAGCCGGAACCGGAGCCGGAACCGGAGCCCGAGCCCGAGCCGGAGACTCCCATGCTCCAGATCCCCGTGAGCATCAAGCTGCCCCTGCTGGGCGAGGTCCGCACCGTGGTCGCCCTGATCGGCGGCGTGGTGCTGGTGGCCGCCCTGCTGTTCCTGCTTGGCCTGTTCATCGGCCGCGGCACCGGCGGCGGTCCCGATGATGACGGCAACGGCCCCGATGACCGCGATGACCGCCCCGACCGCGGCGGCAGAGACCACCGCGAGGATCGCGAGGAGCGCCGCGAGCGCCGTCACCCTGCGCCGGAGCGTTCCCGCCCCGCGCCCCGCATCGTGCCCCGTCAGGCGGAGCCGGTACAGCAGCCCGCTCCCAAGGCCCGTGACTGGAAGGACTTCGACATCCCGCTGGACGATGAGCCCACTGTCAGGCCCGCGCCTCAGCCCGCCGCTCCCGACAAGGACCTGCTGGCGGACACGGTGGATCAGGTACTGGCGGACGAGCCCACTCCCAAGGACGAGGAGGACGTGCGCACCATGTCCCTGGAGGACCTGCTGAAGGACATTCGCAGCATGTAACAAAAAAGAGTACGGACGCTTTCGCGTCCGTACTCTTTTTTTCTCACAGCGCCCCCTTGGGGCAGTTCTTCACACACTCCATGCACAGAATGCACTCCGTGCCGTTGACCCGCCGGCGGGAGTTGTCCGTCATGTCCACCTCCATGGGGCACACCCTTCTGCACCGCCCGCAGGACACGCATTTGCTCTTGTCGCAGGTGATACGGACCAGGGAAAAATAGCTCATGGGCTTTAAGAACACCGTCACAGGGCACAGGTACTTGCAGAAGGCGCGGTTGTCCCGAAACGCAAAGGCCAGCAGGATACCTGCCCCGTAGTACAGTGCGTTGCCGATGACAAAGGCCCAGAACATGATGCGCTCCAGGTGCCCCACATTGGCCAGAAACAACGCCGCCACAAAGACCAGCGACAGTGTGAACGTCACGTACCGCAGCCAGCCGATGGGCTTCCGCGGCGTCTGCGGCACCTTGTAGGGCAGGAAGTCCAGCACCATGGCCGTCCAGCAGGCGTACCCGCACCAGCCTCGCCCGAACAGCAGCGGCCCGAAGATCTTGGCCACGGCGTAGTGGATGGTGGCCGCCTCGAACACGCCGGTGAACAGGTAGTACCAGAACCCCTCGATCTGCATATTCTCCCCGCAGATCAGGCCCAGATACACCAGCATATACGATCCCACCAGCAGCTGCGTCACCCGTCGGGCGTGCTTGTATTTTCCCACGAACAGCGCCGTCCCCAGGGCGATAGAGCCGCCGATATAGCTAAAATTAAAGAGGTAGAACAGGTTGTCCTTGGTGAGCCACAGCACCACGGCCACCGTCTCGAACACCGCCAGCAGCGCCAGCGAGGGCAGATACTTCTTCATACCCTTACTGCCCTCTGCGGAGCAGGGAGGCCGCCTCGCGGGCCGCCGAAGCCGCGTCCTCGGTGTAGGCATCTGCGCCGATCTCGTCGCAGAAGCTCTGGCTGATAGGCGCACCGCCCACCAGGATCTTCACCCTTCCGCGGATGCCCATCTCCTCCGCCAAACGCACCACGTCCCGCATCTCCTGCATGGTGGTGGTCAGCAGGGAGGAACAGGCGATGATGCCGCAGTTCTGGTGCAGCGCGGCCTCCACGAATTTCTCCGGCGCCACGTCCACGCCCAGGTCCACCACCTCAATGCCGCTGCCCTCCATCATGATCTTCACCAGATTCTTGCCGATGTCGTGCATATCGCCCCGCACCGTACCGATGCAGGCGCGGCCCAGCCTCTCTGTGCCGCTGCCGGCCATGCGGGGCCGCAGCAGCTCCAGAGCTGCCTGCATACACCGCGCCGCCATCAGCATCTCCGGCACGAAGGCGATACCGGCGGAAAAGTCCACGCCCAGCCGGTCCATGCCCCGCATCAGCCCGCCGGACAGGATGTCCGCCGCCGCAATGCCCTGATCCAGCGCCTCCCGGCACAGGGCCAGCACCTTTTTCTGCTGTCCCCGCTGCAAGGCCGCCGCCACGCGGTCCAGCGCGTTGTCGCCGCTCTCCGCAGTCCGGACGGCATCGCCGCTCTCCTTCTGCGCCAGCACCCGCCGCGGCACCGGCGGCAGATCGAACTTCGGCAGGTGTACCTGCCGGTTATACCCGTCGATGGCCTCGTCGATATACCGGTCCACGTGGGGATACACCGTCCCCGCCAGTCCGTAGGTGATGGATGGGATGAAGTGCCCCAGCGGCCCGCAGGACGCCAGCACGTTCTTTGCGTAGTCCCGTATCTCCTCCGGCGACGCGTCGGCGCGGTCGATGGCGGCGCCCATGCCGCCCATCAGCACCAGTCTCCCCCTCAGCTGCCGCTGTAAGGCGGGGATATCGTTCTCCGGCAGCACGCCCTGCCACACCTGGATGCCGAGCTCCGCCATGTCCTCCACGATAGGCGCCAGATAGGAATCGGCGTGGTGGACGGCGATGCAGCCCCGGGACCGGATGTACCCATAGAACCGGCGGTACGGCTCCTTGAAAAACTCCCGCCACATCTCCGGCTGCATGAACAGGGCGTTCTTGGTGCCCCAGTCGTCGTGGGAGAAGATGACGTCCGGCTGCAGGTTGTCGATGAGCAGCTTCACATATCCCAGCCGGTACTCCGTGATGTACTCAATGAGCTCGTGCATCTCCTGCGGGTGCTCGTACAGCGCCGTCAGCGTGTCCTCAAAGCCCATCAGGAAATGGCACTGTTCAAAAATACCGGTGCCCATGAACCCTGCCAGCAGCTTCTCCTGCCCGCATGCCTCCCGCGCCTGCTGCCGGACGGCCTCCCAGCCCTCCGTGCAGTTGGCCGCCAGATCCGGCGCATGCACCGTCTCCCGCCACCGCGTCACGTCGGGGCACACCGCCAGGCCGTCGTGGGTGACGGGCATTGGCCCCGGCGCGTCCTCCGGAAAGCTGATGGTGGTGCCCCAGCGGTCACGGCTGACGCTGCCGCGGCGGCGGTTTCCCCGCAGGTAGGTGTTAATAGGGTCATTGAGGCACATATGCAGGGCCTCGTACTGCTTCAGCACCCGC
>ENA-ORCP01003939-ORCP01003939.1-human-gut-metagenome-genome-assembly--contig:-NODE-3939-length-10603-cov-11.548261_pt1 | contig 10603 bp, 7 predicted proteins | sample MGYA00242990_ERZ507991 | MGnify/ENA primary metagenome ERZ507991 (study PRJEB26167, sample SAMN06115496) | human gut metagenome | host: Homo sapiens | place: China:Henan | collected 2015-05-07... | reverse complement strand
ACCATAACAAGCGTATCGATGAGGTGATGACGAAAGACAACATCGTTACCACCAACCAGACAACCGATTTGGAAGCTGCTGCTCAAATCTTGCAGGAGCACAAAATCGAGAAGTTGCCGGTGGTCGATAAAGACAATAAACTGGTAGGTTTGATTACCTATAAAGACATCACCAAGGCTAAAGACAAACCTATGGCTTGCAAGGATAGCAAAGGCCGTCTTCGTGTGGCTGCCGGTGTGGGTGTGACAGCCGATACATTGGAGCGTATGCAGGCATTGGTCGATGCCGGAGCAGATGCTATTGTAATTGATACGGCGCACGGGCATTCCATGTATGTAATAGAAAAATTGAAAGAAGCTAAGAAGCGTTTTCCGAATATTGATATAGTAGTAGGCAACATCGCTACCGGAGAGGCTGCCAAGGCATTGGTTGAGGCCGGTGCGGACGGAGTAAAGGTTGGTATCGGTCCGGGCTCCATTTGTACCACTCGTGTCGTTGCAGGTGTAGGTGTTCCTCAGTTGTCTGCCGTGTATGATGTGGCAAAGGCACTGAAAGGCACAGGCATTCCTTTGATTGCCGATGGCGGTTTGCGTTATTCCGGTGATGTCGTGAAGGCTTTGGCTGCCGGCGGTTACTCTGTTATGATTGGTTCATTGGTTGCCGGAACAGAAGAATCTCCGGGTGAAACGATTATTTTCAACGGACGTAAATTCAAGTCTTATCGCGGCATGGGTTCTTTGGAAGCCATGGAGCATGGTTCTAAAGATCGTTACTTCCAGAGCGGAACGAGCGATGTGAAGAAGCTCGTGCCGGAAGGCATTGCAGCCCGTGTTCCTTATAAGGGAACTTTGTATGAAGTGATTTATCAGCTGACCGGCGGTTTGCGTGCAGGTATGGGATATTGCGGCGCTGCCAATATAGAGAAGCTGCATGATGCCAAATTCACCCGCATCACCAATGCCGGTGTGTTGGAAAGCCATCCGCATGATGTTGCGATAACGAGCGAGGCTCCGAATTATAGCCGTCCCGAATAAGGATATTCATCCATAAAGATATATGCCCGGAGAGTAAATTATACTTTTCGGGCATTATTTGTTTATGATATTGTATCTTTGTGAACTTGCTTGTTTATTGGTTTTGCCTATTTTAGACAGATGGTTATGATAAGGACTTGTTTGGTGATGATTTTTTCCGGAGTGAGCTGGCTTGCTTTTTCCCAGCAGGACCCGGTGTTGATGCGTGTCAATGGAAAGGATGTGCTGCGTTCTGAGTTTGAGTATTATTATAACAAGGATGCGGCATCGTTTGCTTCCGGGTATGTTGCACCGGAAAAGTATGCGGAGAAGTTTGTAGACTTCAAGTTGAAAGTATCTGCTGCCGAGACAGCCGGTTTGGATACGGCTCTTTCGTTTCGTGAGAAGGTTGAAAATTACCGCAATCGGTTGATAAAATCGTATCTGACAGATACGGCTGTCATTGAAAATGAAGCCCGCCGGTTGTATGATAAAATGAAAGCCGGTCATCATGCGGGACGCGTCCGTGTGAGTCATATTTTTAAGTATCTTCCTCAAAATGTATCCGGTCATGCATTGCGTAAAGCTATTGCCGGCATGGACTCCATTTACGAATATCTCCGGAGGAATCAGACATCCGAGGCTTTTGATGCCTGCGTAAAACGTTTTTCTGATGAGAAACAGCCATTTTGGGTGAGTTGGCTGCAAATGCCGATAGAGTTTGAGAATGTAGCTTTTGAGTTATCGGCAGGCGAAGTGTCCCAACCCTTTTTTACGCCGCAAGGCATTCATATTGTGAAAGTTATTGAGCGAATGGAAATGCCGTCTTTTGACGATGTGAAGAATGGAATGGAGCTTTGTCGGGCTCATCGTCACGGGACTGATTGGGGAGTTGAAGCACAGGTGGAGAAGTTGAAGAAAGAATATGAGTATGCTCCCGACAAAACGGGTATGGACGAACTGATACGTACAGGACAAACAAAACGTACGCTGTTTACATTGGCAGGAAAGAGTTATACGGGAAATGACTTTATCCGTTTTGCAGCAGCATATCCGGCTGGTGTACGCAGGCAGCTGGATGCTTTTGTAATGAAAACTGTACTTGATTATGAAAATGTATGTTTGGAGCGGAAATATCCGGAATTACGTTATCAGGTGGAGGAGTATAGGAACCGCTTGTTGCTGGATAAAATCACCGGACAGGAAATCCAGAAACGAATCGGGTCAGATGAGGCCGGTCTGCAAACTTATTTTGAAAAACATCGTTCCGACTATCAGTGGAGGAAACAGCGGTATAAAGGTATTGTTCTGCACGGAGTAAGCAAACGTATTGTCAAACAAGCCCGTAAATTTTTGAAGAGTCTGCCGGAAGAAGAATGGAAAGATGCGATTCGGTTGACTTTCAATGCCGGTGCACAGCCTCAGATACAGGCGGAGCAGGGAACATTCGCTTCCGGTGACAATGTATATGTCGATGATTTGGTGTTTAAGGGCAAGGACGCAGCGCCTATGGTGTCATTCCCTTTTACTGCCGTGCTGGGTAAGAAGGTGAAAGCGCCGGATGACTATCGGGAAGTAAAAGACAGGGTGGTTACTGATTATCGGAATTGTCTGGAGAAGCAGTGGATAACCCGTTTGCGCACCTCGGCTAAGGTTGAAATTAACCAAGAGGTTTTAAAAACCGTTAATAATCACTGATGCAACCGATTAAAGCCGTATCTTCGTACTTTAAAATGTAGTAAATATCAGCTGATAATGCGAACAACCTGTTTGGGACTTTTAATCCTTCTTTTCTGTGGCTCGTGCAAGGAACAGCACGATCATGGAGGGCGAACACCGTTAGTGGAATTGGATGGTAACTTCCTTTACCATGAAGACCTGCAGGCGGTGCTTCCCGCAGGTTTGTCGAAAGATGACAGCCTGTTGTTTGCGGAGCATTACATCCGTAATTGGGCAGAAGATGTGCTGTTGTATGAGAAGGCACAAAGTAATATTCCCAACAGCGGAGAGATTGGCAAACTGGTGGAGAATTACCGGAAGGCGTTGATTATGCATGCATACCAGCAGGCGCTGATAAACCAAACTCTTTCTGAAGAAATTTCGGAAACGGAACTGGCTGATTATTATGAGAAGCATCAAGAGCTTTTTAAGGTGGAGAGTCCTTTGATAAAGGGATTGTTTATCAAAGTTCCCCTCACAGCCCCTCAACTGGGCAGTGTTCGCCGTTGGTACAGGACCGAAAACCGCGAGGCCGTAGAGCATCTGGAAAAATACAGTCTGCAGAATGCCGTGAAGTACGAGTATTTTTATGACAAGTGGGTTCCGATAACCGAAGTGATGGACTTGATGCCGCTGAAAGTGCCCGATGCCGGAGAATATCTGAATAAGAACCGCCACGTGGAACTGAAAGATACGGCTTTTCATTATTTTCTGAATGTGAGCGATTATCGTGCTGTGGGAGAACAGGAACCGTATGAGTTTGCCCGTAGTCAGGTGAAGGATATGATGCTGAACATGAAGCAGGTGAATTTTATGAAGCAGGTGAAAGAAGATTTGTATCAGCGTGCGGAGAAAAAAGATAAAATTAAGTATTATTAGTATAAGATACCAAGAATGAAGATGTGTATGAACTTTAAGTTTGTAGTTTTATTTGCCTTGACGCTGTTAGCCGGTTCTACCGTTTATGGACAAGACAATGTGATTGACGAGGTCGTGTGGGTAGTGGGCGACGAGGCTATATTAAAGTCCGAAGTGGAAGAAGCTCGCATGAGCGCTTTGTACGAAGGACGTAAGTTCGACCGGGACCCCTATTGTGTGATACCGGAAGAGATAGCCGTACAAAAGCTGTTCTTGCATCAGGCGGCACTTGACAGTATTGAAGTTTCCGAATCCGAAGTCATCCAGCGTGTGGATTATATGACAAATATGTATATCAGCAATATCGGTTCACGTGAAAAGATGGAAGAATACTTCAATAAAACTTCCAGCCAGATTCGTGAAACATTGCGGGAAAATGCCCGTGAAGGGTTGAAAGTACAGAAGATGCAGCAGAAACTGGTTGGTGAAATCAAAGTTACGCCGGCCGAGGTGCGTCGTTATTTCAAAGATCTGCCGCAAGATAGTATTCCCTATATACCGACGCAGGTGGAGGTGCAGATAATTACCCAGCAGCCGAAAGTACCTTTGGAAGAAATAGAAAACGTAAAGAAACGCTTGCGCGATTTTACTGACCGTATAACAAAGGGTGAGACCAGTTTCTCTACGTTGGCTCGTATGTATTCGGAAGACCGTGGTTCTGCCATTCGCGGTGGCGAAATCGAGTTTTCCGGACGTGGTATGCTGGATCCGGCATATGCCAATGTTGCTTTCAACTTGCAAGACCCCAATAAGGTCTCTAAAATAGTGGAGTCCGAATATGGTTTTCATATCATTCAGCTGATAGAGAAGCGTGGAGACCGTATTAAAACCCGTCATATATTGCTGAAACCGCATATCCCGGAAGAATCTTTGACAGCAGGTATGGCTCGTTTGGACTCTATAGCCGATGATATTCGTAACGGGAAGTTCTCTTTTGAGGAAGCGGCATCGGTGCTTTCACAAGACAAAGATACACGTAATAATCACGGTTTGCTGCCCAACCCCAATACCAATACCTCCAAATTCGAGATGCAGGAGCTGCCGCCTGAAATTGCAAAAGTGGTAGACAAGATGAAAGTTGGCGAGATTTCTGAGGCATTTACCATGATTCCGCAGAAAACCGGAAAAGAAGAATGTGTCATCGTGAAGTTGAAGAGCCGTACCAATGGACATAAGGCTACCGTTGCCGATGACTACCAGAACCTGAAAGAGATTGTTCTGGAGAAACGTCGGGATGAGATGCTGGACAAGTGGATTCGTGAAAAGCAGAAACACACTTACGTTCGCATCAACGAAAATTGGAGAAACTGTACATTCAAGTATCCGGGATGGATAAAAGACTGATATTTGGTTTGGTATGTTTGTTCGGCGTTTGTTTGTTGAGCGCGCAGGACAGGAAAAGTGAGCCTGACAAGAAAAAGAAACGTGTGGATTTGCTTTATGCCGATGAGGCGCAGGCGGATCAGCAGTTGCGCCCTGATGTGCAGGTGCTGATTGGCTCGGTCAGGATGAAGCACGATAGTATGTACATGTTTTGTGACAGTGCTTTGATTTACGAGAAAATTAACTCTGTGGAAGCATTCGGTAATGTTCGTATGGAGCAGGGAGACACTTTGTTCATATACGGTGATTATTTGTATTATGACGGTATGTCCCAGCTTGCCATGCTGCGTGAGAATGTCCGTATGATTAACCGCAATACGGAACTTACTACGGATAGCTTGAACTATGACCGTCTGTATAATTTAGGATATTACTTTGACGGCGGTACGCTGACCGATGAAGAAAATGTCCTGACTTCCGAATGGGGAGAATACAGCCCGGCAACCAAACTGGCAGTGTTCAACCATGAAGTGAAATTGGTAAATCCGAAGTTTGTCCTGACTTCCGATACGTTAAAGTACAGTACGGAGTCCAAAATCGCTACGATTCTGGGACCTTCCGATATAGTCAGTGATAAGAACCATATCTATTCGGAGCGTGGAGAATACAATACCGTATCCGAGCAAGCAGAGCTGTTAGACCGTTCCATTTTGACTAATGAAGGCAGGAAACTTACCGGAGACAGTCTTTTTTATGACCGCAAGCTGGGTTATGGTGAAGCTTTCGATAACGTACAGATGAATGATACGGTGAATAAGAATATGCTTACCGGCAATTACTGTTTTTATAATGAGCTAACCGGTAATGCCATTGCTACCCAACGTGCCGTTGCTATAGACTATTCTCAGGGTGACAGTCTTTTTATGCATGGTGATACACTGCGTTTGGTAACTTACCATATGAATACAGACTCTGCCTATCGTGAAATGCGTGTTTATCACAAGGTGCGTGCTTACCGCACAGATGTGCAGGCAGTGTGCGATTCTTTGGTTTATAATTCCAAGGATTCCTGTTTGACGATGTATACCGACCCTGTTTTGTGGCACGGTGCGCAGCAGTTGCTCGGTGAAGAGGTAAAGGTCTACATGAACGACAGCACCATCGACTGGGCGCACATCATTAATCAGGCGCTGGCTGTGGAACAGAAAGATTCTATCCATTATAACCAAGTGACAGGCAAGGAGATGAAAGCTTTTTTCCAGGACGGAGATATGCGCCGGGTAGATGTGAACGGTAATGTCCTGATTGTGTTCTATCCGGAAGAGAAAGACAGTACAATGATTGGCATGAACTATGCCGAAGGCAGTTTCCTGCGTATTTATCTCAAAGACCGTAAAATGGAAGAAGCTGCCTTGATAGGCAAGTCCAACGGCATATTGTATCCTATGGACCAAATACCGGCCGACAAGATGAAACTTCCTTCATTTGTGTGGTTTGATTATATTCGTCCCTTGAACAAGGATGACATCTTTGAGTGGCGGGGTAAAAAAGCGGGTGAAACATTGCAGAAAAGTGACCGGAAACCTTTAACTTCGCCAAGAGATATGCATATAAAACGAACTAAAAAATAATGCTATGGGAATGTTTGCAATGCGTAAGCCGCGGGGATTTCATCATTCATACATTTATGTAGATGAACGGAAAGAGAAACTGGCCAAAATGGAGGAAGATGCCAAACGCGAGTTAGGCATGTTGCCGGAAAAGGAATTTTCGCCCGAAGATATCCGGGGGAAGTTCATTGAAGGCACTACCCATCTGAAACGTCGTAAGGAAAGCGGACGCAGACCGGTGCATCTGGGGGTGATACTGGTGGTTGTGGCATTGCTGATATATTTGTGGTATGCCATTACCAACGGTATTATCTAATTTTTTCTGTACCCTTTATTTCATACTTTATACTTTATACTTATCATGAGCGATATCATTCATTTGCTGCCCGATTCGGTTGCGAACCAGATTGCTGCCGGAGAGGTGATTCAGCGTCCGGCGTCTGTCATCAAGGAATTGGTAGAAAACGCGATTGATGCAGAAGCCATAGAAATACATGTTTTGGTAACGGATGCCGGAAAGACCTGCATCCAGGTTATTGACGATGGAAAAGGAATGTCCGAAACGGATGCGCGTCTGTCCTTTGAGCGTCATGCCACTTCCAAGATACGTGAGGCCTCTGATTTGTTTGCGTTACGTACAATGGGTTTTCGCGGTGAAGCGCTGGCGTCTGTTGCGGCGGTGGCGGAGGTAGAGTTGAAAACCCGTCCGGCCGGTGAAGAACTTGGTACGCGTCTGGTTATTGCCGGTTCCAAAGTAGAGAGCCAGGAGGCCGTTTCTTGTCCTAAGGGAAGTAACTTTTCAGTGAAGAACCTATTCTTCAATATTCCTGCCCGCCGTAAGTTTCTGAAAGCAAATTCAACGGAATTAAGCAATATTCTTGCCGAGTTTGAGCGCATAGCCTTGGTGCATCCGGATGTTGCTTTCTATCTGTATAGTAATGATGCGGAGTTGTTCAATTTGCCTGTCATGCCGTTGCGCCAGCGCATTCTCGCCATATTCGGTAAGAAGTTGAACCAGCAGTTGCTTTCGGTGGATGTAGACACGACGATGATAAAAGTTTCCGGTTTTGTGGCAAAGCCGGAGGCATCCCGTAAGAAAGGTGCGCACCAGTATTTTTTTGTGAACGGCCGTTATATGCGCCATCCATATTTTCATAAGGCAGTTATGGATGCCTATGAGCAACTGATTCCTGCCGGCGAACAGATATCCTATTTCATCTATTTCGAGGTAGACCCTGCGAATATAGATGTAAACATTCATCCTACAAAGACGGAAATCAAGTTTGAGAACGAGCAGGCTATTTGGCAGATACTTTCAGCGGCTGTGAAGGAATCGCTTGGAAAATTCAATGCTGTACCGTCCATAGACTTTGATACAGAGGGCATGCCTGACATTCCGGCATTTGAGCAGAGTCGTCCCATCGAACCGCCTAAGGTGCATTATAATGCGGACTTCAATCCTTTCAAGACTTCCTCTGCCTCTTCTTATAGCAGCGGAGGAAGTTATCCGCGCCAAAGTGTAGAGTGGGAGGGACTGTATTCCGGTTTGGAGAAAGCAAGTAGAATGAATGAGCCTGTCGAGGAAGAACCGCTTGCTTTCGAGGAGGCGGTTTCCGCTGTAACGGAAGCCGTTGAGCCCGCTTCCCAATCTTCTTCTTTGTACTCCGGTGATTCTTCTTCCATGGAGAAGGGGGCACAGCATTTGCAATTCAAAGGACGTTTTATCCTTACTTCCGTAAAATCCGGCCTGATGTTGATAGATCAGCACCGTGCGCATGTCCGTGTGCTGTTTGACCGGTACATGACTCAAATTCGCCAAAGGCAGGGAGTATCTCAGGGGGTGTTATTTCCAGAATTGATTCAATTGCCAGTTTCCGAAGCTGCGGTGCTGGAAAGTCTGTCGGACGATCTTGGCCCGCGTGCGGTTGCCGATGACCTCGGAGCCGTTTTTGATGGCCTCCGTGCGGCGGATATCGATACGGACAGATGCATAGAATTTCAGCGCGTTGCCGCCGGTCGTCGTTTCGGGGTTGCCGTACATGACGCCGATCTTCATACGCAGCTGGTTGATGAAGATCACAACGCAGTTTGTCTTGGAGATATTGCCCGCCAGCTTTCGCAGCGCCTGCGACATGAGCCGGGCCTGCAGGCCGACGAACGTATCGCCCATCTCGCCCTCAATTTCCGCGCGGGGCGTCAGCGCCGCAACAGAGTCGACGACCACAACGTCGACCGCGCCGGAGCGCACAAGCGCGTCGGTGATCTCCAGCGCCTGCTCGCCGGTATCCGGCTGAGAAATCAGCATATCGTCGATGTTCACGCCCAAAGCACGGGCATAAGTGGGATCCAGCGCGTGTTCAGCGTCCACAAAGGCCGCTTCGCCGCCTTTTTTCTGGGTTTCTGCCACAATGTGCAGTGCCAGCGTCGTTTTGCCCGAGGATTCCGGACCGTAAATCTCAATAATACGGCCCTTGGGCACGCCGCCGATCCCCAGCGCCAAATCCAGCGCCAGAGAGCCGGTGGGAACCGCTTCCACATTGGCGTGCAGGTTTTCGCCCAGCCGCATGATGGAGCCTTTTCCGTACATTTTTTCAATTTGCTGCATCGCCGTTTCAATGGCGCGCTTTTTATCCGATGCGGGCGCCGCCTGCTCCACCGGCGCTGATGCCTTTGCCTTTCCTGCCATTTGTGTCATCCTTTCTGTTTTCGATTGCCGCAGCGCGCCCTCAGATTTCCGTGCAGCGCGTTCCCGCAATTACCCGGGAAATCCCCTGCGTATCTTCATAAAGTTCCAAATCGCCGAACCCCTCCGACCGCAGCAGCCGCATCACAGCGTCCGCTTCGCCGATGCCCAGTTCAAACAGCAACCGCCCGCCGGGCAGCAACGCCTCTTTCCACCGGGCCGCAATGGCGCGGTAAAACTTCAGCCCATCGGCTCCGCCGTCCAGCGCCAGATGCGGCTCATACTCCCGCACGGAAGGATCCAGTCCCGCCAAATCTCCCGTGGGAATATAGGGCGGATTGGATACAATGCATTGAAATGCATCAAACTTCGCGCCGGGGGGGGCCAGAGCGTCCGCCTGCAGCACTGCGATGCGGCTCTGCAAATGGTTGAGCCTTGCATTGGTGCGCGCAACGCGCAGCGCTTCTTCCGAGCAGTCCGCCAGCACCACGCGGCAGTCCGTCCGCTGCGAAGCAATCGCCAGCCCTACGCAGCCGCTGCCGGTACACAAATCCAGCACCCGGGCGCCGGGATAATCCTTCAGATAGTCGATCGCCTGCTGGGCCAGCACCTCGGTGTCACTGCGGGGAATCAGCACATGCTCGTTAACAATCAGCGGCAGGCCGAAAAACTCCCATTCGCCCACAAGATAGGCCACCGGTTCGCCCTGCAGCCTGCGCTGCAACAGCGCGCTCACACGCGCTTCAATCTCCGGGGTAGCGTACAGCCGGTTGTCCCGGTAAAATTCCTCTTTATTTTTGTCCGCAGCGCAGCAGACAATTTCCCGCGCTTCCAGCGCGGCGCTGTCCACTCCGTTTCGTTTCAGCGCGCGGCGCGTATCCAACTATAAATCGTTATAAGTAGAGGGCATATTCCCGCCTGCTCCTTTCCGGCAGCCAACGCCGCCTGATGGTTCCGTCAAAGCACGCCGGTACGCGGCACGCCTTTTCACCAGCGGTCGCTGCCATGTTCTTCCGGCAGCACTGCCTTTAATGCTTCGATACCGACTTCGATCATGCTGTCGTCCGGCTCAAAAGTGGTAAAATTCTGCATCCAAAGTCCCGGCGCCCGGAGGATCCGGCAGAACACATTCTCATGGGCACCCACATAGCGGTTTAATTCATAAGGCACGCCCATCACCACCGGCAGCAGCAGCAAATGCAGCGCCATACGCAGCCATACATTGCTGATTTCCAGCGGCGTGAACAGCGCCACAGAAAGAATGATGGAAATAATAATGACCACAAACAGGAAACTCGTGCCGCAGCGCGGATGATGCCGCGGCTGCCTGCGCACAT
>ENA-ORCP01003938-ORCP01003938.1-human-gut-metagenome-genome-assembly--contig:-NODE-3938-length-10604-cov-3.526741_pt1 | contig 10604 bp, 10 predicted proteins | sample MGYA00242990_ERZ507991 | MGnify/ENA primary metagenome ERZ507991 (study PRJEB26167, sample SAMN06115496) | human gut metagenome | host: Homo sapiens | place: China:Henan | collected 2015-05-07... | reverse complement strand
AAAACAGAAGAATGATTATTGGGCTTTTTGCAGAAATAATCAAGCTAAATGAAAATAAAAAATCAGATTTTAAGCGGGTAAAAAATTGAACTTACCCGCTTTTTGAAATGAAATAGGAAAACAAATTTCTGGCAGAACTGCATACAAAAAAATAAAAATACATTTTCAATGCATACAAAAAATTGAACTATCAAAAATACAAAATGGAATAAACTATAACAATTAAAATTGAACTATTATAAAAAGAACTAATAGCAGAAGTTCAAGATAAAGAAAAAATAGTTCAATTTCCATTGCGGCATATACAGACTACAGGTATGTATAGCTGTTTATCCGTGGATAGGTTCTTTGGAAGGAAGTCCTGCTTTTCGAGGAAACTTCTTCCCGGTAGGCTTGATTTTTTTGATCTTTACAAATGAACGGCTAATATCACTGCCTGGAAGCTGGAATACAACTGGTTTATTTTGTGTACCTCCAAGGACATGTACTGCGGTTTTTGCAGCGGAAAGTTCATCGACAATATCACCGGATTTGTAAGAAACAAAGAATCCACCAACTTTTACATAAGGGAGGCAGTATTCGGATAATGTAGATAAATTGGCCACTGCACGTGAAACACAGAGGTCAAACTGTTCCCTGTAGTCTGCCTGACGGGCAAAATCTTCTGCTCTGCCGTGGATTGTATGGATATCCGTAAGATTTAACTCTTCAATCACACTGTCAAGGAAACGGATTCTCTTATTTAAAGAGTCAAGCAACGTGATTTTCAGGTGCGGAAAGGCGATTTTTAAAGGAATTCCGGGGAATCCGGCGCCTGTTCCTATATCGATCACGGTTTGAACTTTACTGATATCCAGGGCCTTTACTAATGCAAGGCTGTCGACAAAATGTTTTTCGTTTACTTCTTCGTGCTCGGTGATACCGGTGAGATTCATAACCTTGTTCCATTCCACCAGCATTTCGTAATATTTATCAAACTGATTAAACTGGGTCTGCGTTAATGTGATACCTAATTCTGCAAGCTGTTGCTCAAATTTTTTACTCATATTGCTCCTTTTTCCCCTAAAAGTACACATCTTTGCGGAAAATAAACAGTAATTTACACTGTTTTGCACCAAATAGGTACACAATTTCTGAGAAGATAGCACCTTAAAGGTACATGATAAAGTGATAATGTTTTTAAAAAAATACAATCATGCACCTAAAAGGTATACGAAAAGATGAAAAACATACTTTTTGCCCTATAAAGTACACGATAAAACCATTTCTTTGAAAATAGATGTGTACTTTTTGGGTGATGCCCTCAAAAGTACACATCTATATAAAGGGAAAAACAGAAACCAGAAATAATGGATTCTGTAATATCCCAAAAAAGATCAAAATACAGGTCTGGTTATCTGGTGGTCTAATGTCCTAGATATACCAGTAATACAGAAATATCGGCAGGTGAGACACCGGAAATACGGGATGCCTGACCGATGGAAAGCGGTCGGAACTGCTTTAATTTCTGCACAGCTTCGATTCGCAGGCTCGGAACAGCATCGTAATCGATATCTGCCGGTATTTTCCTGGTTTCAAGCTTTTTAAACTGTTCTACCTGTTTTAACTGGCGCTTGATATAGCCTTCATATTTGATGTTGATATCAATTTGTTCCACAATCTCTCGGCTGAAGCGTTCTGTTCGCATATGGTCGATAGGTTCGAGAAGCTCATAATTCAGCTCAGGACGCTTAATAAGCTCAGCAAGTGTAGATCCTGAAGTAAGAGGCGTACTGCCGCAATTTGTGAGAAAATCCGTGATTTCCTGGGAAGTTCCAACGTTGGTATGCTCGAGCCTGTGGATCTCCTTGCGGATGATTTCTTCTTTGTCTAACAACATCTGGTATCTCTCGTCTGAAATAAGCCCTATTTTGTGCCCTATTTCGGTTAGTCTCTGATCGGCGTTGTCCTGGCGCAGGAGTAACCGGTATTCGGCACGTGAAGTCATCATACGATATGGTTCGTGGCTTTCTTTTGTAACCAGATCATCGATCAGAACACCGATATAAGCCTGGGAACGGTCTAAAATTAACTGTTCTCTTCCAAGAACCTCCAGTGCGGCATTGATTCCGGCAATAAGTCCCTGAGCGGCTGCTTCTTCATATCCCGAACTTCCGTTGAACTGACCACCGCTGAACAAACCATGAATAGATTTGAACTCAAGTGTCGGATGAAGCTGTCTTGCATCGATACAGTCATATTCGATTGCGTAAGCATTTTTAACTATTTTTGCGTGTTCAAGACCAGGCACACTTCTGTACATTTTATATTGAACATCCTCTGGAAGTGAACTTGACATTCCGCCGATGTACATTTCATTGGTTTCCAGACCTTCTGGTTCAATGAACACCTGATGCCGTTCTTTATCGGCAAATTTTACAATTTTGTCCTCGATAGACGGACAATAACGTGGTCCGGTGCCTTCGATCATACCGGAATAAAGTGGGGAACGATCCAAGTTTTTACGGATGATCTCATGGGTTGTAGGATTGGTATAGGTAAGCCAGCAGGAAGCCTGCTCAATCTGCACATCTTCTGGATCCGTTGTGAACGAAAAAGGTACGACCCTCTCGTCGCCGAATTGCTCTTCCATTTTGCTGAAATCAATGCTGCGCTTGTCGATACGTGCCGGTGTACCGGTTTTGAAGCGGTACATCTTAATACCAAGCTCCTTCAGACAGTCGGTCAGATAATTTGCTGCCTGCAGCCCGTTTGGACCGGTATGCGTGCTGACATCACCGTAAATGCATCTTGCCTTTAGGTAGGTTCCGGTACACAGTACAACGGCCTTGCAGCGGTATATAGCACCAGAATAGGTCTGAACGCCCGTTACAGAACCATCTTCCACAAGGATATTGACGACTTCACCTTGCCGGATCTCCAGGTTCTCCTGGTTTTCCAGCGTCTGTCGCATGGTATTGCTGTATTTGTTCTTATCTGCCTGGGCGCGCAGGGAATGAACGGCAGGCCCTTTAGATTTATTCAGCATCTTTGACTGAATAAATGTCTTGTCGATGTTCTTTCCCATTTCACCGCCGAGCGCATCCAGCTCACGTACCAGGTGTCCCTTTGAGGTACCGCCGATATTCGGGTTGCATGGCATCATGGCGATACTTTCTACACTTACGGTGAAAACAATCGTTTTCAGACCGAGTCTTGCGCAGGCAAGGGCAGCTTCGCAGCCGGCATGTCCCGCACCAACTACAACGATGTCGTATGCGTCTTTATTTTCCCATACAGAATTTGCTGAATATTTCATTTACTAAATCTTCTCCTATCGTCTCTCCGGTAATGCTTCCCAGAGATTCATATGCATCCATTAAGTCAATTGTGAAAAAGTCTTCCGGCATCTGGTTTTCAATGCTCTCTTCTACCTTTTTTAGGCTGGAAAGTGCATCGGCAAGAGCTGTTTTGTGTCGGATATTGGTGATATAAACCTCATCGTTAAATGAGATATCACCGTGATAAAACATCTCTTTTAAAGTAGATTCCAGTTCATGGATCCCGGTCTCCTCTTTTGCGGAAATATCGATCATTGGCTTAGTTATCAACGTTTCTAATGCCTTTTTATCAACAACTGTGGATAAGTCACTCTTATTCAGTAGTATCACAGCTTTCTTATCCCGGATCATCTCGATGATCTCGTGATCATTTTCATCAAGAGGTCTGGATGCATCGACCACATAGATGATCAGATCGGCTTTTTCTGCATTTTCTTTTGCTTTATCCACACCGATCTTCTCTACGATATCAGAGGTATCGCGGATTCCGGCGGTATCCATGATATTTAAAGAAACGCCCTGAAGCTGGATATTTTCCTCCAGAACATCTCTTGTGGTTCCGGCAATCTCGGTTACGATTGCCTTTTCTTCGCCTACCAGAACGTTCATCAGAGAGGATTTCCCGGCGTTCGGTTTCCCGACGATAACCGTCTTGATGCCTTCTTTGATGATACGTCCGTCATCGGCAGTATCCAGAAGACACTGGATTTTCTGCTGCAGATCCTTTACGACGCCCAGGAGACTGTCACCATATCCGTCTACGCTGATATGCTCTGGATCATCAAGTGCACTTTCGATAAAAGCGGTATGGTAAAGGATTACTTCACGGATTTCTTTAATCTTATTGTGGACAGAGCCTTTCAACTGGTTTACCGAGCTTTGTAGTGCATAGTCATTCTTGGAGCTGATGATATCGATCACGGCTTCGGCCTGTGACAGATCCATTCGGCCGTTCAGAAAAGCCCTTTTGGAAAATTCACCCGGTTCAGCAGGTCTTGCACCGTATTTGATCACGGTTTCAAGTATCTTTCTTGTGACAAATACACCGCCGTGACAGTCGATTTCCACAGTATCTTCACCGGTGTAGCTGTGCGGCCCACGCATTAAAAGAACCAGCACTTCATCAATCGTCTGCTCTCCGTCCATGATATAGCCATAGTGAATGGTATGACTTTTTTGTTCGGACAGAAGCTTCGGGCTTTTGCCTTTGTAAATTTTGTCAATAATAGAAAACGCATCTTCTCCGCTGAGACGCACGATTCCGATTCCGGAATTAGTCATTGCTGTGGAGATTGCTGCGATTGTGTCTGTTTTAAATCCCATTTTATTGCTTCCTTCTATACTTTTGTAATAAATGCGATGTTATCATTTTACCCCGAAAGCTGTCAAAATGGAAGTGCCTATTGTGAAGAGTAGAAAAAAACCGCGTTACTGTTCACAGTACCTGTGACCAGCAACGCATCTCGCCATTTTAAATCGCCTTTGGCGATGGGCGAGATGCCATTCAAGATAAAACGTGCATCCTCCGTGCCAATCAGCGTAGTGATTGACACGGGAGTGAACAGTAAAAAACCGCAGCCATTAAATGACTGCGGTTTACTGTGAATGATTCAGTTATAACGGTGTATGCAACCAATTTGCGTTACTGTTTAACGGCGGTTCGGTGTTACAACAACACGTCTGTATGGTTCCTCGCCCTCGCTGTGGGTAGAAACTCTGTCATCAGCCTGCAGAGCGGAATGGATGATTCTTCTTTCATAAGGATTCATCGGCTCCAGTGAGATCGGCTTTCTGCTTCGTTTTACTTTGTAAGCGATATTCTTTGCAAGATTTTCAAGAGTCTGTTTTCTTCTCTTGCGGTAGTCTTCTGTGTCGAGTTTGACACGTACATAACCATCCTGTGACTTGTTGGCTACACGGTTGGTGAGGTACTGGAGAGAATCCAATGTCTGTCCACGCTTACCGATCAGGATACCCATGTTGTCACCGCTCATCTCAATTGCAAGAGCACCTTCTTCATCAATGGAGGATACGATAGTTACTTCGCCCATTCCCATTGCCTGAAGGACTTCCTGTAAGAATTTTTCACAGATCTTCTGTGTCGCTTCTGTTACAACGGCTACATGAAGTTCTTTCTTTTCTTCATAAACCGGAGCTGCTGCTGTTACGGCAGAGGCTGTTTCTGTTTTGTTTTCTTTTATAAATTCTTTCTTAGGCTCTTTTTTGAAGTCCTTTTTCGAATCTTTTTTGTATTCTTTGTGTTCTTTGTACTCTTTACGTTCTTTGTGTCCAACGAATTCCTTGCGGTCTTTTCGGAAATCCTTCTTGAATTCTTTTTTGATCTCTTCCGGTTTGATTTCTTCGGCTTTGATTTCTTCTGTTACAGTTTTTTTGATACGGGCACGGATAACTGCCTGACGGCTTCCGATTCCGAGGAAGCCTGCACTTCCTTTTTCAATCACGTCATATTCCATCTGATCACTTGCTACGCCGAGCTGGATAGAAGCTTCTGTGATGGCATCGTCTAAAGTTTTTGCTGATACTGTAATCTCATTCATTTGACTTGTCCCCCTATTTCTGGCCTTCGTTAAAGCGCTTTACAAGGTTTGCTTTGTCTGCAAGACTTCCTGCCTTTGCATTTTCATTTTTCTTCTTGGCTTCTTCAAGCTTTTCTTCAAGTTCTTTTGTCTGAGCAGCTGTTCTTACCGGCTCATGAATGTTTTTCACGTTCTTATGAGCCATTTTGTTTACATTGCTTGCATCCACTTCGTTTTTGTTCTTGCGTTTTTTAGCAGCATTTTCCATATTCTCTTTGATCAGTTCATCCATCGGAATCTTATTCAGATGTTTGTTGATAAAGAACTGCTGTACCATACGGACAACGGCACTTGCAACCCAGTAGATTCCAAGACCTGTAGGTAATGTGAAACACATAAATACAGATACAAGAGGAAGGGTAACGTTCATTGTCTTCATGGTTGAAGCCATCTGGTCAGCCTGCGGATTGTTCGTAACTGCAGTTGTCTGCTGAGAAAGCTTCACGCTCAGGTACTGGGAAAGTCCTGAAAGGACAGGAATCAGCACTGCCATGATCACAATTCCCCATGCGCCGGCTTTTACACCGTTGCTAATGAGGTTCATAGGAGTTTCCGCAATGTTAAGTCCAAGGAAGTTATTCATGGACTTTAATGTATCGACGGTGCTGTCGATCGTAGGCTGCAGATCCGGAAGCTTCTTGCCGAGAGTTTCCCAGGTTGAAGTCTGGAATTTGTACAGTACGTCGATCAGTACGTTTTTATCAGAGTAATCATATTTGGAGGCGGACATAAGGATCGGTTTTGCTTCGCCGATCTTTTCCATGACCTTCTGCCATCCATCCTGTGCCATGATAGAGGTAAGAAGCGGTGTGTATACCGCTTTAACCTGCCCAACATAAGCAGGGATGTTGCGGATTACATAGTACATTGCCCAGAGAATTGGGAACTGGATAAACATACTTAAGCATCCGCCGGTCGGTGATACTCCGTATTTTTCATAAACCAATTGTGTTTCTTCCTGCATCTTCTGCATGGAAGCCTGATCATTTTTTCCTTTGTACTTCTGCTGAACCTTCTGGAGCTCAGGGTTCATTGCAGCGGACATCTTGGAAAATTTCTGTTGCTTGATGGTGAGCGGCATCAGTAAAGTGTAGATGACAATTGTCAAAAGAATAATACATACACCCAGGTTGTGAATGCCGATTAAATCCATTACCCGGTAAATACCATCCATGATCTTACCGAGCAGCCAGGCAGCCTGTCCGATGATTGGTGTGCTGACCTGTGTCATTAAAATTCCTGTCATAACCTTTCCTCCATAAACATTTCCGTCCCGGTATTTGGACGGCCTATAGGTTTAAGGCACCGGATCATATCCACCTTTGGCGAATGGATTGCATCTGAGGATTCTCCATACGGTCAGAAGGCCTCCTTTAAACGCCCCGTATTTTTCAATCGCCTCCAGCGCATATTCTGAGCAGGTAGGGATGTAAATGCAGTGTGTATATACCTTCATAGGTGATAAATATTTTCTGTAAAAACGAATCAAATATAATAATATCTTTTTCATAATTTCAGTGCCTCGTAGTGTATATCCGTCTTCTCGATATACTGAACTGGCTAATTGCAGTCCGAATAAATGTGATGAAGTTTGCCCAGATGGATGAGAGCGCTTTCAATCTCATGGTATGACCGGTCTTTGGCGGTCGTCCTTGCGATGATCACGATATCATATCCACATTGGAACTGTTCTTCGTGTAACCTGTAACTCTCACGGATCAGCCTTGTTAAATGATGTCTTATGATGCTGTTCCCAACTTTTTTGCTGACGGAAATTCCGACGCGGTTGCGTCCGAGATCATTCGCCAGGAGATACATTACAAGGTACTTGTTGCTATAAGGTTTTCCCTTTCTGTATACAGACTGGAAATCCCTGTTTTTCTTCAATGATTCGGAAAATTTCATACTTTATTCTCCCGATTTACATAAATTTGCATAGAAGAAAAGGCCACATATATGTGACCTATGCTGATAATACTTTTCTTCCTTTTGCTCTTCTTGCTGCAAGAACTTTTCTTCCACCTGCTGTGGCCATTCTTGCTCTGAATCCATGAACTTTCGCTCTGGAACGTTTCTTTGGCTGGAATGTCATCTTCATTGATATCCACCTCCTATCGATTTCTTCTTATATGAATAGAAGCTTATTTACGTTTTTAAGACATCGTACTTCATTATAATCAAAAAAGCTGTCTCCGTCAAGCAGTTTTAATAAAGTTTCGACCCTTATTTTAAGGAAATTATGAATAAGTTTATGGTTTTTGATTGATTCTGAAATCGTTTTAAGGTAGAATATAAGAGTATGATTATGCTTATTTTGAAGATGAATGGGGCAGGAATATGGACGTCATAAAAGAAAAATGGGAAGAGATCATTCAAAAGCTAAAAGTAGAATATTTTCTATCGAACATTTCTTTTGAAACGTGGATACGCCCGCTGGAGGTATATGAGATCAGAGGCAACACTCTGTATCTTACCGTTAATTTTAAGGCGAGCATCGAACACATTCAGAATAAATATCTTCTTCCGCTTAAAGTATGCATCGCGGAAGTTACCGGGACAGAGTATCAGATTAAGTTTATTCCCAGAGATCTGCCGCGCGAGCAGCAGCGCAGATATCTGGAGAAGACTGCGCCCGTAAAAGAGAAGACACATAAGCATAAAGAGGTAAGCCCGATAGCTGAAAAAGCGAATCTGAATCCGAAGTATACGTTTGATACTTTTGTGGTAGGAGGGAATAATAATTTTGCACATGCCGCATCACTGGCAGTTGCCGAATCTCCCGGTGAGGTTTACAATCCTCTGTTTTTATATGGTGGGGTAGGACTTGGCAAGACCCATCTGATGCATTCGATCGCACACTACATACTGGACCGGGAACCATCGAAGAAAGTCCTGTATGTGACAAGTGAGACATTTACCAATGACCTGATCACGGCGATCCGCAACGGAAAGACCGGCAACGATCTGGCGATGAATGCATTCCGCGATAAGTACCGCAATAATGACGTACTTCTGATCGATGACGTACAGTTTATTATCGGCAAAGAAAGTACACAGGAAGAATTTTTCCATACGTTCAATCATCTGCACAATGCCGGAAAGCAGATCGTCATTTCCAGCGACAAACCGCCAAAGGATATGACGACATTGGAGGCGCGTCTGCGGACAAGATTTGAATGGGGACTGATCGCAGATATTTCGGTGCCGGATTACGAGACACGTATGGCGATTCTTTATAAGAAAATAGAACTGGACCAACTGGAAAGATATCAGATTCCGGATGAGGTGATCCAGTATATTGCGATGAACATCAAGACCAATATCCGGGAACTGGAAGGCTCACTTAACAAGCTGATCGCATTATACCGGATCGGTGGAAGAAAGAACTTTGATGTTTCTCTGGCGGCAGAGGCACTGAAGGATATGATCGCACCGGACGAAAGCCACAAGGTGACGCCGGAGCTGGTTCTGGATGTTGTCTCCGATCATTTTAATGTTTCCGTCTCTGAACTTAAGGGGAGTCGGAGAAATGCAAGAACGGCCGGAGCCAGACAGATCGTGATGTACCTGTGCAGGCAGATGACGGATGCGTCTCTTCAAAGTATCGGTGATCTGCTCGGAGGGCGTGACCATTCCACTGTGAACCACGGTGTGGACAAGATTGCCCGGGATGTGGAAAAAGATGAGACTTTGAGAAATACGATCGAGATCATTCAGAAGAAAATCAGCCCGCTGTAGAAAAGTTTTCCATGATCTGCCAGGGAAGAAAAAGAACTGTCCATGGACTTGTCAAAGCCTTAAATCCTTTTGGATCAAGGCCTTAAAGTACTTGTCCACAATTCAACAGACACTACTAAGATAACTACGGATTTGTTTTATATAAATATATATTTTGCGCGTCGAAAGGAGTTTTACACATTATGAAAATATTCGGGCTTATTTGGAAAAGGAGCAAGGATATCCCGCAGATGTCCAGGATGCGATTTTGGAATTATACAAAGGAAAACTGACTACGCAACGAGAAGCACATTCCGGAGAAGGAATCTTTTTTGTATCGAAAGTGCTCAGAGAGTTTGGAATATGGTCAAAACAAAGTGTATTTACAGCAGGAAGATATATAGAAGAACAATTGATACAATCACATTTGATTGCATATTATACAAAGCTTCAATCAATTGGAACGATGGTTGTTATGAAATTGGAAAATGATGCAACGCATACATTAAAGGAGGTTTTTGATATGTTTGCACCACTGGAAGAGGGATTTGTGAAAACTGTAATACCATTGAAAAAAGTGTGTCCATACGGAGAACCGATTGCCCGTTCTCAGGCGAGGCGAGTTGTATATAGATTGGAACAGTTCAAACAGGTGGAATTTGACTGTGACGGAATTGAATTTATGGGACAGGGATTTGCAGATGAAGTATTTCGAGTATTTCAGAACAGATATCCTGAAATTCAACTGGAGATTACCAATGCAAATGAAACTGTGTTGGGTATGGTACAGCACGTAAAAAGATAAATGTGGATTTATTCAAAATAAATGACCATCAGGGACGCTGATTGTGCCAGAAACTCCGTCCCTAATGGTTTCGAGGAGAAACATGGAAAATTGGAATCAGATTGGTAACATATTAGAAAGAAAAGAACAGCTTCCTTTGGTAAATGCAGAAACAAGTGAGGGTAT
>ENA-ORCP01003935-ORCP01003935.1-human-gut-metagenome-genome-assembly--contig:-NODE-3935-length-10606-cov-8.457498_pt1 | contig 10606 bp, 9 predicted proteins | sample MGYA00242990_ERZ507991 | MGnify/ENA primary metagenome ERZ507991 (study PRJEB26167, sample SAMN06115496) | human gut metagenome | host: Homo sapiens | place: China:Henan | collected 2015-05-07 | study... | reverse complement strand
AGCTGGAAGGATATATGCCGAAAATCAATGCAAAAGTGCCAAACCATAAAAAAGAAAGTTACATGGAGTATTCAGAAATTGCAGAAGCAATCGGCGAACTGGAGAAAAAATTTGCCGGAGAGGGAAGGGTTCTGATCCGCCCGTCCGGTACAGAGCCGCTGGTTCGTGTCATGATCGAAGGAAAAGATCAGGAAGTCATTCAGCAGGAAGCGAAACAGCTGGCAGAACTGATTACCAGAGTTATGTTATAAGGAGGAGTTCTTATGGTATCCCAAAAAGTAAAAATTATTAATCCTACAGGACTGCACTTACGTCCGGCAGGAAATTTATGGAAAGAGGCAATGAAATATAAAAGTAAAATCACCTTTGAGTACAGTGGAAATACAGCAAATGCAAAGAGTGTGCTGAGTGTACTGGGGGCATGTATCAAATCTGGGGACGAGATTACACTTGTCTGTGACGGTGAGGATGAACACGAGGCACTTCGGGAACTGGTCGCTTATGTAGAGAGCGGACTGGGAGAATAAAATTTCTGTGGGTACAACCGGAAAACTACATGTTAGAGGAAAGTTTTAATGAAAGATAAATACAAGCATTTATTAAATTTTGCAGCGAATATCATATCGCTTGCGGTGGAAGCGTGTATGTTCGGATGGGTATGGTATATGCTCTATATTCCGATGCTGGATAAAGCGAATACTTTTTTCAACAGAGGTAACTGGGCAGTGATTGGTATGTATGTACTCTTTGTGTTCTTTTTCACGAAGATATTTGGAGGATACCGGATCGGATATATGCGGATTTCGGATATTATATTATCCCAGATACTGGCAGTGGTTCTTGCGATGATTGTTGCGTATTTCGAGATCTGTCTGGTCGCCAACGATTATCTGCCGCCACAGCCATTGCTTCTGATGACGGTAACAGAGATTATATTTATCGTTCCGTGGGTCATACTGGTGCGAAAGGCATATACACGTCTGTATCCGCCGCGTCAGATGCTTGTGATTTATGGAAATTATTCGCCGGATGATCTGATCGGAAAAATCAACACAAGAAAAGACAAGTATAATATCTGTGCAGCGGAAAGTTACCGGATTGGTTATGAAAAGCTGTATCCGATGATTCAGAAATATAATGCGGTGGTTCTGCATGATGCGAGAGTTTCTTTTGCTACGATATTCTGCTATGCATTCGGTTCCTGTATTTTAGGTTTTCTATGCGCAAGTCTGGTTAAAACGCCCTACAAGCCTCCTGTGAAACGGGAACCGATCTCGCTCGACCGCTTTATCCTGATGAAAGGACTGCCTGCCGGACTTAGTCTGCTGCTGCTTTCCATCCCTTACGGAATGACGACCAACTATGTTGCCATGTACGCCCGCCAAATAGGATTGAACACACAAACCGGATTCTTCTTCACCTTTATGGCAGTCGGTATGGCCATCTCGCGTATCTTTTCAGGAAAACTGGTGGATCGCGGAAAAATAACGCAAGTAATAGCTGCCGGATTATACCTGGTTGTTTTCAGCTTCTTCCTGCTTTCAACTTGTGTATATCTGATTCAATGGGATGATACAGCCTGTACCCTGCTGTTTTTTGGCATCGCATTATTAATGGGTGTCGGGTTTGGAATTATGTTTCCGGCATTTAACACGCTGTTTGTCAACCTCGCCCCCAACAGTCAGCGGGGAACAGCGACTTCCACCTACCTCACTTCCTGGGATGTAGGAATCGGTATCGGTATGCTGACGGGAGGATATATCGCAGAAATAAGTACATTTGATAAGGCCTATCTTTTCGGAGCCTGCCTGACGGTAGTTTCCGCCCTCTATTTCAGACTAAAAGTGACGCCTCATTACCATAAAAACAAGCTACGATGAGAAAGAAAGAACGTTATGAGAAAGTAATCGCCTGGTTTCAGGACAACATACCTGTAGCCGAAACCGAACTGCATTACAACAATCCGTATGAGTTGCTGATCGCTGTTATTCTTTCTGCACAATGTACGGACAAACGGGTGAATATCATCACTCCTCCTTTGTATAAAGATTTTCCGACTCCGGAAGCACTGGCTGCCACTACGCCGGAAGTGATTTTCGAATATATACGAAGCGTGTCTTATCCCAACAACAAAGCCAAACATCTGGTCGGTATGGCAAAGATGCTGGTGAATGACTTCAATAGCGAGGTGCCGGATAATCTGGAAGATCTGATAAAGTTGCCCGGTGTAGGAAGAAAGACTGCCAATGTGATCCAGTCGGTTGTATTCAAAAAAGCGGCAATGGCGGTAGATACACACGTGTTCCGTGTCAGCCACCGTATCGGACTGGTGCCGGACAGTTGCACCACCCCGTTCAGCGTGGAAAAAGAACTGGTGAAGAATATTCCGGAAAAGCTCATACCGATTGCCCATCACTGGCTCATCCTGCACGGCCGTTACGTTTGTCAGGCACGTACTCCCAAATGTGACACCTGTGGTTTGCAAATGATGTGCAAATATTTCTGTAACACCTATAAAGTTACAAAAGAGGAACCAAAAGCCAAGAATAAATAACGATTTAATAGCAAGGAACCGAAATAAATAGTAACTTTGCGGTCGTTCTAAAAGAAGAATTTTAAAAACACTTTTAAATAAAAATAGAGTATTATGCAGACAATTGACAAATTCAATTTTGCCGGTAAAAAGGCATTTGTTCGCGTGGACTTCAATGTACCCCTGGACGAAAACTTCAACATTACAGATGACACTCGTATGCGTGCAGCTCTTCCTACTTTGAAGAAGATTCTGGCAGACGGCGGAAGCATCATCATTGGCTCTCACCTGGGCCGTCCGAAAGGCGTTGCCGATAAATTCTCTTTGAAACATATCATCAAGCATCTGTCTGAATTGCTGGGCGTTGAAGTTCAGTTCGCTAACGACTGCATGGGCGAAGAAGCTGCTGTAAAAGCTGCTGCTCTGCAACCGGGAGAAGTGCTGTTGCTCGAAAACCTTCGTTTCTACGCTGAAGAAGAAGGCAAACCAAGAGGTTTGGCAGAAGATGCAACTGACGAAGAAAAAGCTGCTGCTAAGAAAGCAGTAAAAGAAAGCCAGAAAGAATTTACCAAGAAATTGGCTTCTTACGCTGACTGCTACGTAAACGACGCATTCGGTACTGCTCACCGTGCACACGCTTCTACAGCATTGATCGCTAAATATTTCGATGTAAACAACAAGATGTTCGGTTACTTGATGGAAAAAGAAGTGAAAGCTGTTGATAAAGTATTGAACGATATCAAACGTCCGTTCACTGCTATCATGGGCGGTTCTAAAGTTTCTTCTAAAATCGAAATCATCGAGAACCTGTTGAGCAAGGTGGACAACCTTATCATCGCCGGTGGTATGACTTATACATTTACTAAAGCAATGGGTGGTAAAATCGGTATCTCTATCTGTGAGGACGACAAACTTGACCTGGCTTTGGATTTGATTAAGAAAGCAAAAGAAAAAGGTGTAAATCTGGTATTGGCTGTTGACGCTAAGATTGCTGACGCATTCTCTAACGATGCAAATACTAAATTCTGTGCTGTTGACGAAATTCCTGACGGATGGGAAGGTCTTGACATCGGTCCTAAGACTGAAGAAATCTTCGCTAACGTTATCAAAGAATCTAAGACTATTCTTTGGAACGGTCCTACAGGTGTATTCGAATTTGATAACTTCACTCACGGCTCACGTGCAGTAGGTGAAGCAATCGTTGAAGCAACTAAGAACGGCGCATTCTCACTCGTAGGTGGTGGCGACTCTGTAGCTTGTGTTAACAAGTTCGGTTTGGCTAACGGTGTGTCTTATGTTTCAACTGGTGGTGGCGCATTGCTCGAAGCAATCGAAGGAAAAGTTCTTCCGGGTATCGCTGCTATTCAAGAATAAGATAATTGTTAAAATCACATAGTTAATTATTAGAAGGGCAGTTCTTTGTGAAAAGAGTTGCCCTTATTTATAAAAACAGAATTCCTCTTATTTATAAAAACGAGGTATGAAAAGACCGATACTATTCTTTTGGTTCATCCTTTTCTTCCTTTACTCTTGTCAGAGTAAGAAAGGAGATAGCTCTTTTTTACCTCTAACCGAACTGCAACCACTTACCCTGGGCATGATGCCTACACTGGACGGACTTCCTTTTCATATAGCCAAAACGCAAGGCATTTACGACTCATTAGGACTGGATTTGACCATTCTTTCATTCAACTCTGCCAACGACCGGGACGCTGCTTTCCAAACCCGGAAAATAGATGGCATGATTACTGACTATCCCAGTGCGGTAGCATTACAAGCTATTCATCATACTGATTTAGGATTCATCCTGAAGAATGATGGTTATTTCTGCTTCATTGTCTCCAAAGAAAGTAACATCAACCAACTGGAACAGCTCAAGGAAAAGAATATCGCCGTGTCGCGCAACACAGTTATCGAATATGCCACCGACCAGCTATTAAGCAAAGCCGGAATCAAGCATGCGGAAATAAACATGCCGGAAATCGGCCAGCTTCCTCTCCGTCTGCAAATGTTGCAGTACAATCAAATTGATGCCTCTTTCCTACCCGACCCTGCCGCATCCATCGCCATGAACAGTAAACATCGTTCATTGGTAAGTACGCAAGAGTTGGGTATCGATTTCACCGCTACCGCTTTTTCACGAAAAGCGCTCAACGAGAAGAGAGAAGAAATCGAGCTACTCATCACAGGATATAACCTGGGAGTAGATTACATAAAAATGCACCCGCAGAAAGAATGGGAGCAAGTATTGATAGAAATAGGTGTACCCGAAAATCTGACAGGACTCGTTGCCCTCCCCGGTTATCAAAAAGCAAAACGTCCCTCCGCTGAAGCGATAGACAAGGCTATACACTGGCTGAAAGAAAATCACCGAATACCCCAAACCTACTCTGAAAAGAATCTGATTGACACTACATTTATTCCCACAGTATCAACCATAATACAGTATCAACCATAATCAAAATCAAATAACAACTAACTCATGCGAAAAACACTACTCCAACTCTTAACCTTTGTAGTATGCATTACAAGTATGCAAAATCCTCTCCTGGCACAGGAGCAGACACCATTAAATCAAGTTGTCAACACACTGAAAGAACGGATTAGTCTCTCCGGATATGCCCAACTGGGATACACTTATGACGATGCAGCGAATCCGGATAACACATTCGACATCAAACGAATCATTTTCATGGCACACGGAAAGATCACCAAACGGTGGACTTGTGATTTTATGTACGACTTCTACAACGGGGGCATGTTACTCGAAGTGTATACCGATTATCAGTTTCTCCCCGGACTTACGGCACGTATCGGTGAATTCAAGGTTCCTTATACCATAGAAAACGAATTGTCTCCTACTACAGTAGAACTTATCAATTGCTATTCACAGTCTGTCTGCTATCTGGCAGGAGTAAGCGGTAGCGATAAGTGTTACGGAATGACTTCCGGACGGGATATAGGCATGATGCTTCACGGGAAATTATTTCGTGACTTCCTACAATATAAAGTAGCTGTAATGAACGGACAGGGACTGAACACCAAAGACAAAAACAGTCAAAAAGATGTGGTCGGTAATCTGATGGTTAATCCGCTGAAATGGTTGTCCGTAGGTGGTTCGTTTATCCGCGGAACAGGACACGCCATAGCTGACTCTGAATATACCGGAATCAAAGTAGGAGAAAATTACGCTAAGAGACGCTGGAGTGCAGGAGGGGTTGTCACCACTTCCACTTTTAATCTGCGTACGGAATATCTTGCCGGAAAAGACAGGAATGTGAAAAGTGAAGGTTTCTATGCAACAGGCAGCGTACGCTTCGCCCGGAATTTCGATTTCATCGCTTCGTTCGATTATTTCAACCCGAACAAAGCTGCAGATTTCAAACAAAATAACTATATTGCAGGCGTACAATACTGGTTTTATCCCAGATGCCGGTTACAGGCACAATACACCTTTTGTAATAAGAAAGGAGACGGACAAAAAGATTCCAACCTGATACAGGCACAGGTACAAGTGAGGTTTTAAATTCAAGGACTAAATTTAAGTATTAGGTATCAAGTATTAGAGCCGAAGCATCAGGGTTAAGTTCCAAGGTAAAGTATCAAGGCTATAGTAAGTAGTACCTTAACAATAGGATTAAAGCAGTAGAGTTGAAGCAGCCGAATCAAATAATTATAAAATATAAACCTTATTAATAACAGAACAAAAATCATGGAACACAAAATCGCCGAAACCAACGCCCGAATAGACGTGGCCGACGTATTAAGAGGATTGGCAGTAATGGGGATCATCCTCTTGCACAGCATCGAACACTTTAATTTCTATTCTTTCCCGGAAGAAGTCCCTTTTGAATGGATGAAATTTACCGATCAGGCTATCTGGAGAGGATTATTCTTCACATTCAGTAATAAAGCATACGCTGTATTTGCTTTGCTCTTCGGTTTCAGTTTCTATATTCAGGACAATAACCAACAACGGAGAGGGAAAGATTTCCGCCTGCGTTTTTTATGGAGATTATTCATCCTATTCATTATAGGACAATTCAATGCCGCTTTCTTTACCGGCGAAATATTAACCATGTATGCGATTTTAGGAATTATCCTGCCGATATTCTGCCGGATGAGTGACCGTACAGTTGCCATCTTTGCTACTTTATTAATCCTTCAACCTATCGACTGGGCAAAACTGATCTATGCCTTGTGCAATCCTGACTATGTGGCAGGTAAAAGTTTGGCAGGTTATTATTTCAGCATCGCTTTCGACGTACAAAAACATGGCAACTTCCTTGAAACAGTCCGCATGAATATGTGGGAAGGACAAATGGCTAACATGACCTGGGCTTTGGAACATGGACGTATCTTACAAACACCGGGATTATTCCTATTCGGAATGCTGGTTGGCCGCCGCAAATATTTCCTGTATAGCGAACAGAACGAACGCTTGTGGTTAAAAGCATTAGCCATTTCGCTTCTCTGCTTCTTCCCCATCTACGGATTGAACAATATGTTGCCGGAATTCATCGAACGGAGTGCCGTCCTTGTTCCTCTACAATTGATATTAAGTTCATTCAGCAGCCTTAGTTTCATGGTATTACTGGTGACAGGATTACTGTTGACTTTCTACCGTGTGAAAGACCGCAGTTTCTTTATGCGTTTCACATCTTATGGTAAAATGAGTTTAACGAATTATCTCGGGCAATCCATTTTCGGTTCTCTTTTGTTCTATCATTGGGGATTCGAATTGGGACGATATTTAGGAATCACCTATAGCTTCCTTTTTGGCATCCTTTTTGTTCTATTACAAATGGTATTCTGTTCGTGGTGGCTCCGACACCATAAACATGGTCCTTTTGAGGGTCTCTGGAAACGTTTGACCTGGATTGGAAAAAATAAATAATTAAATAATGATGAACGAAAAAACGATTAATGAACAATACGCATATATACGTACCTTACTTGAAGAGAAAAGGCTCAAGGAAGCTCTGATGCAGTTGGAATCTCTGCTGTGGCAGTGTCCTGACTGGGATCTACGCACTCGCCTGGAACAATTGCAGACTTCCTACAAATATATGCTGGAATACATGAAACAGGGAGCAAATGACCCTGAACGATGGAATCTGTATCAGAAAATGGTATCAGACACGTGGGGAATTGCCGACCAATCACGTTTGCTCATATTGGATAACGCTTCATCAAGATACTATCATGAAGTACGACGTACTCCCAAATCGCCAGATTTGTCAAACTATGGTCTTAAAACCATATTACACATACTGGAGTCTTTTAATGACGACTTGGCAGTCAGCGGATTACTGTCTGACGAAAAGATGGATGAAGTATTAAAGCGGCATGAGGACACGCTCAAGTTTATGTTTATCAGAACATGGACAAACAGCGCATGGACTCCCGAAGACGAGGAAGATGCAAAAGCCATGCTTGCCTCGGAATTACTTCCGGGAGACGACTTATGCTTATTTGTCAGTGCCCTCACATTGAGCTTGATGGAATGTTTCGACTTACGAAAAATAATGTGGTTGCTTGATGCTTACGAGCATCCCAACGTCAACGTCAGCCAACGGGCATTGGTTGGTGCGATGATTATTTTCCACATTTACAGAAGCCGACTTACTTTCTATCCGGAACTGATAAAAAGGGTGGATCTCATGGAAGAAATTCCTTCATTCAGAGAAGATGTCGCTCGCATTTACCGCCAAATGCTATTATGTCAGGAAACGGAAAAGATTGACAAAAAAATGAGGGAGGAGATTATTCCCGAAATGCTGAAGAATGTTTCCTCCATGAAAAATATGCGGTTCGGCTTTGAAGAAAGCGATGAAGAGAACAACGACATGAATCCGGATTGGGAAGATGCATTCGAGAAATCCGGACTGGGGGATAAATTGCGTGAAATGAACGAATTGCAGTTGGAGGGTGCAGATGTATATATGAGTACTTTTGCGGCTTTGAAAAACTATCCGTTCTTCCGCGAGGTGCATAACTGGTTTTATCCATTCAGCAAGCAACAGTCTAATGTGCTCAAGGCAATGAAGCAGGCAGGAAATCAGGGAGGCAGTCTACTGGATTTAATTCTTCAATCGGGATTTTTCAGTAACAGTGATAAGTACTCTCTCTTTTTCACGATCCATCAATTGCCACAGTCACAACAGGATATGATGTTGAGCCAACTGAATGAACAGCAGGTTGCAGAATTGGCGGAGAAATCGAATGTTGAGACGATGAAGAAATTCAATGAACGTCCGGGAACGGTCAGCAACCAGTACCTGCACGATTTGTATCGTTTCTTCAAACTTAGTGTGCGCAAGAGTGAATTCAGAGATATTTTTAAAGAGAAGCTCGATCTTCATCATGTCCCTGCACTCGACAATATATTGCACTGGGAAGATGTATTATTCCCCATTGCCGATTTCTACCTGTCAAAGGAACGTTGGGACGAGGCTATTGAAATTTATGAAGAGTTGGAAACGATTGGCGGATTCGAAGGAGAGAGTGCTGAATATTACCAGAAGTTTGGCTATGCATTGCAGAAAAGAAAGAAATATGCAGAAGCTATCCAGGCTTACCTGAAAGCAGACACGTTGAAACCGGATAATATCTGGAACAATCGCCATCTGGCTATTTGTTATCGGTTGAACAGAAATTACCAGGTAGCAATCACCTATTATAAGAAGGTAGAAGAAGCTGCTCCGGAAGATACCAATGTGACTTTCCATATCGGTAGCTGTCTGGCCGAATTGGGGCAATATGAAGAAGCACTGAATTATTTCTTCAAACTGGATTTCATCGAGAACAACTGTATTAAGGCATGGCGTGGTATCGGATGGTGTTCATTTATCAGCCAGAAACATGAACAGGCGATGAAGTATTATGAAAAAATAATAGAACAAAAGCCTCTGGCTATTGACTATATGAATGCAGGACATGTCGCCTGGGTGATGGGAGATATTCAGAAAGCGTCCGTTTTCTATGGAAAAGCCATTACGGCTAGTGGAAACCGGGAACGATTCCTGGAAATGTTCCATAAAGATGAAGAAGCTCTTCTCACACAAGGAATTCGGGAAGAAGATATTCCTCTGATGTTGGATTTATTATAGTCTTCCACATCTTTCAGTTTGGGATATTCAGTAAATGTTCCTGCTTAAAAATACAGAAAAAGGCTGCCTCATTTTCTATTTTGAGGTAGCCTTTGTGCATTATTGGACTAAGTATATCTTATGTATTTCATGTAATCAATAAGTTTATTACACTGATATATTCAGATATATTCAAGATACTTACTACAGCTTTTTCAACTCTCCGTACAGTTTCTGTATGGGAAGCCCCATAATATTATAGAAACTACCGGAAATTGATTTAACCCCGATATACCCGATCCACTCCTGAACGCCATAAGCTCCTGCCTTATCCATTGGCTGATAACGATCTACGTAATACAGGATTTCATCTTCCGACAAGACATCAAACAGCACTTCGGAGGAAGCGGTAAAGCTTTTTTGCCACTCAGTAGTAGTCAGGCAAACCCCTGTGAAAACCTGATGAGATTTTCCCGAGAGAGCGCGAAGCATTTCAATGGCTCCTTCCCTACCCTCCGGTTTCCCAAGTACTTTCCCATCTAACCAGACTATGGTATCTGCCGTAATCAATAATTCTCCCGACTTCATCATGGTACGGTAGGCATCCGCCTTTTCACGGGCAATATATTCAGGTATTTCAGCACCTACCAATGTATCCGGGTATGACTCGTCTACATCCGGCAATGTTCTGACTACATAGTCTACTCCTAGTCCCGACATCAGTTCTTTCCGACGGGGAGAATTGGAAGCTAATATAATCTGATATTTATTTAAGTTATCAAGCATGGTTTTATTCGTTATTAAACAACGATTATTTATGATTAAGTTACCAACCGAAGGCGTCTTCCACCATCCATAGACCGTGAGCCTTCAGCACCTGCTCCACTACATCACGTCCGCATCCACGACCACCGTCTGCATAAGAAATATACTTTGCAACGGATTTCACTTCCGGCACGGCATCTTTCGGGCAGCATGGCAG
>ENA-ORCP01003932-ORCP01003932.1-human-gut-metagenome-genome-assembly--contig:-NODE-3932-length-10611-cov-2.861211_pt1 | contig 10611 bp, 8 predicted proteins | sample MGYA00242990_ERZ507991 | MGnify/ENA primary metagenome ERZ507991 (study PRJEB26167, sample SAMN06115496) | human gut metagenome | host: Homo sapiens | place: China:Henan | collected 2015-05-07 | study... | reverse complement strand
TGGTGGACTAGAAATGACGGTGATGTAAATAATCCCTACAACATTGTTGAAGAATGGTATTTGGGGAGGTATTCGGAAAAGAAATATTTAATGTTTTTGGAAGAATTGAAAAAAGACGGGGTGGTATTTGACGGAAAAGATATGTTTATATTGCGTAAATATGCACTGCGTCTGAAAAATAGAATTAAAGATTATAATACTCAACATCCGGATGAACCCATGAGTGATGAGTATGGTAAAATGGAAATTCCTGTTGCCGGATAATTAAAAAACGGAAGAAGTATGAAAAAGATAACAGTTTATATTTTATTACTACTTTTATTGAGTAGCATTTGCAGTTGCCTGGATGATAAAAACAATTATGATTATACACCGATTAATGAACTGAAAGGCACTATTAGTAATATTGAAAAAAACTATAGTGTTGGGATAGATGAAGACTTAGTTATAACACCTACGTTTGAGTTTACAATTGATAAAACAGATCCGGATGTGAGTTACGAATGGAGACTAGACGGAGAATTGTTGAATGTAAAAGCACCTTCGTATACTTTCAATTCTCATAAGATCGGATTGTTTGAACTCACATTTTCCGTCATCGACAATAAAACAGGGGTTAAGTACTCTGCTTCAACAGATATTTTGGTTCGTTCTCCTTATCAGAGAGGATGGGTGGTTTTGTCTGACGTAGATGGAAAGTCAACACTTTCATTTATCAAGATTAAGACCTTGTATGGTGTGTCAGAAACTGTGAATATCTGGGGTGAGAAAGTGGTACGTGATTCTATCGCATATCATTCTGTCGAAAAGTATTTAGTCAAAGATTTAGGAACCAACCCCAAAGGTGTTTTTGAGCATTTGGGTTATCCTAGTACTTTCGGACAGGTAGAGACTGTATATGATGAACTGGTAGTGATGCAAGATCGTTGGGTGGAGCTGAACGGTAATACTTTGGAGCGTGAAGTATATACAGAGGATGAGTTCTATGGGGATTTGCCGCAGCCGGACGGACCCAGGAACGTGAAGAATTCGCCCTCCTTCACGTGGACATTGATGCCGTGCAGAGCGGTGAAGTTATCGAACTTCACCACAATATCATTCAAACGGATCATACACACAAAACTCCTTTGCTCTGTTTCTTACCTGCTCAGCGTGCCGGCCAGCATGGCTCGATATTCCTGCCGTTGTACCCTCTTGCTTCACAGCTGTAAAGGCGGAAAGCGGGTTTTCCGCCCTTACAGCTGTGGCGAGCCGGATTCCGGCTCGCCACAGGAGTAGATACGGGATGCTTACTCGGCCGCGGCCTGGGTCAGAGTGGCCCAGTCCAGGTTGGCCCAGTCAGGCTCGGCAACAGCGGCGCTGCTGTCAGCCCAGTAGAAGCCCAGGTTGGTCAGGATGTTGGTCCACTCAGCGGAGTGAGCGGCCACATACTCGGCGTAGGTGGTGTCGCCGTCCACCTTGGACAGTGCGAAGTTCTTCAGGGTGTAGATGGCGGGCACGCCGTCGGGGTACAGGATGTCAGCGGCAGCGGTATTGCAGGGATAGGAGTCGAACTCCTCGCCCCAAGCCGCCTGGGTCTCGGCGGAGCCGAACCACTCAGCGAAGGCCTTGACCGCCTCGGTCTCCTCATCGGTGCGGCCTTCCTTATTCAGGATGCCGATGTACTCGGCGATGTAGTAGGTACCGTCATCGATCTCCACCAGATTCCAGTTCTCGGGGGTCATGGTGCCCTTCAGAGGATTCTCGGAGCTCTCGGCAGCGGCGTCGATCTTGCCGTACAGGGAGGAGGAGTAGAAGGTGGAGACAGCCACATCGCCCTTGTTCAGAGGATCGAAGCCGTACTTGTAGGTATCATCGGAGGAGTACACGCCGTTGGCGCAGTAGTTCCACAGCGTCTTCCAGCCGTCGATGGAGATACCGCCGGCGGGGGAGGTGGGATCCACGAAGGAGTACAGCAGCGCGGAGTTGATGTTGGCGTTGGTGGTGCCGCCGACCTTGTTCTGACGGTACCAGGTGTAGCCGCAGTCCACGATGTCGGCCCAGTGCTGGAAGTGGAGCTTCTCGCCGTTGGTGCCGAGCTCGTCGTTGCGGTAGAGCATCAGAACGTTCTGGATGACGAGGCCGTAGGCCGCGCCGGGATAGGCGTACTCGCCGACCTCGTTTGCCCAGGTGGGAGTCCAGTCAACGAGCTTGAGGTTCTCGTAAACGCCGTCGACGACCTGACTCCAGCGGGTCTCGTTGAGGCCGAAGAGGATGTCGCCGTCCATGTTCTCATTGGCGGCCTGGATGGCGGCGGTATCACCGGAGATGACGGAGTTATCGTCAATGCTGATGGTGAAGCCGGCGTCCTTGGCTTCCTGAATGAGCCAGGTGGTGCGCTCGGTGGAGTTGGAGTTGGAATAGATGCGGATGGTGTAGCCGGAGTAGTCCTTGACCTCTTCCTGATCGTCGGGCGTCTCGGGCGTGTCCGGAGTCTCCTTCTGGCCGCAGGCGACAAGGCTGAGGACCATGACGGAGGCAAGCAGGAGCGCTAAGAGTTTTCTTTTCATCGTTGTTCTCCTTCGTTTGTAGTTGCGGCATAAAATCCCACATACCGTATTATACCTTCCGCGGCGTCGGCGCGGTGCGCGACAAGTCTGCGATTATGCGGGCATTTCTGCGAAATGCTGTGAAAGTCCGCTGAGCTTGTCCGGTATGTTCCGTACTTTTTTGTGCAGCTTGCGCGTTCTACCGGCAGCGGTCCTGATACTCCGAGGGGGAGAGGCCGGTGAGCTTTTTGAAGGTCGAGCCGAAGTAGGCGACATCGCGGTAGCCGACCATGCCGGCGACCTCGTAGACCTTGTAGCGGCAGTCGGCGAGGAGCCTGCGCGCCATGTGGATGCGGTAGAGCGTGAGGTAGCCGAGCGCGGTGTAGCTCGTCTCCTTTTTGAACACATGGCTCAGATGGCCCTCGCTGATGCCGATGGAGCGGGCGATGGTGGTGATGTTGATGTCCGCGTCGGCGTAGTGCGCGGCGATGTATTCGAGCGTCTGGAGCACATATTTGCTCTTGTCGCCCTTGGGCAGCGCCAGCAGATCGTCCTGCGCGCTGCGGGAGGAGAAGGCCTCGGCCTTCTCGCGCACGCGCTCGATGGCGGCGACGAGCTCCTGGTCGCGGAAGGGCTTCAACAGATAGTCCGCCGCGCCGAAGCGAAGCGCCGAGCGGGCATAGTCGAAGTCGTTGTAGGCGGTGAGCACGATGACGTGAGCGGTGCTGCCGCGCTCGCGCAGGACGCGCATCATCTCGATGCCGTCCATGTGCGGCATCCGCACGTCGGTGATGATGAGATTGGGGCTGTAGCGCTCGGCGGCGGCCAGACCCTCCTCGCCGTTGGCGGCTTCGCCGACCACGGCGCAGCCGAGCGAGGCCCAGTCAATGCCGAGCACGATGCCGCGGCGCACCACGGCCTCGTCGTCAACGATCAGTACCTTGAGCATGGTCCTCTCCTTTCTGCATCGGGAGCCGCAGCTGCACGCAGCTGCCGCCGCCCTCGTTCGGATACGCGCTCAGACCGCAGCTCTCGCCGTAGCTCAGGCGCACGATGCGGTCCACGTTGTTCAGGCCCAGATGGCCGCCGGGAATAAGCTCATGGCTGTTGAGCCGTTCGAGCACCTCCGGCGGGATGCCGCTGCCGTTGTCGGACACCTTGAGCAGCAGATAGCCCTCCGTGTCCTCCTCCGCCCAGAGCTTGATGAAGCCCTCGTCGCTGTCGGCCACGCCGTGGATGATGGCGTTTTCCACCAGCGGCTGTAAAATGAGCTTGGGCACCACGCAGTGCTGGAAGCGCTCGTCCACATCAAGCTCACAGACGAAGCGGTCGCCGAAGCGGACCTCCTGAATGGCGAGGTAGCGCCCGATCAGCTCGAGCTCCTCCTCAAGCGTGATGTACTCGCTGCCGGAGATGCCCGCGCGCAGCAGCGCGGCGAGGTCGGCGGCCAGCTCCGCCACCTGCGGCACGCCGCCGGTCACGCCGAGCCACTTCATGCAGTCGAGCGTGTTGTAGAGAAAGTGCGGGTTGAGCTGGGACTGGAGCATCCGCAGGCGCGTTTCGTTCAGCTCGCGCTCGCGCTGCACGCTGCGCTCAAGGTTCTGGCGGTACTCCGCCGTCATGCGGTCGAAGCTCGCCGCGAGGCGGCCCATTTCATCCTGCCGTGTGCTTTCGATGCGCACATCGTAATCACCGCCCTCGACGCGGCGCATCGCGCCGTCGAGCTCGTTGACCGGCTCAAAGAGACGGCGGCTGAGCCACCAGGCGCACACGAGACAGAGCACCAGACACAGCGCGCCCATCAGCGCGGCGATGAGATAGATCGACCGGACGACCTGCGCGGTATAGGTCTGCGGCTGCTGCAGAATGAGCGAAAAGCCGCTTTCCGCGCAGGCGCCGACGTAGTAGCTGCGCTCGCCGTCCCCGTCGGAGAGAGATTTGCCGGAGAGCAGCTGCGCGCGCAGCAGGGCCAGGGTATCGTCGGCGCGCAGGGGCTGGGAGGCGTAGAGCAACCGCCACGTCGCATCGACGAGCAGCAGATCGTCCGCACCGCGCAGCAGGGGTGCGAAGAAGGCGTCGAAGTTGGCGTCGTCCATGCGGAACACGGCATAGCCGAGCACCGCACCGCCGCGCGCGGTCACGGGACAGGCTCCGGCAAGCCCGCTGTTTCCGGCGCGCAGCACAACGCCGTCCGCCGCGCGGGCCGCGCTGAGTATGCCCCAGCCGGTGCTTTGCGCGGCGGGCCATACGTTCGCCGTGGTATAGAGGCAGTCGCCGTCCTCGCCATAGACCTCAAAGTCGGCGTATTCGCGCAGCGCGACCGTGCTGCGGTTCAAAAGCGGAGAGACCGTGCGCGAGTCGCTGCCGCCGCGGCGCAGGGCGCTGCGCGTCACGGTGCTGCCGGCCAGGGCGCGCGTGACGTCGCCGCAGTCGGTAAGCAGCGCGTCGAGCTGCGTGGTGAGCAGCGCCATCTCCTCCTGCGCGTCGGTACGCAGGGTGTGCTCGCTGCGGAAGATCATCATCTGCGTCATCAGCACGTCGCACAGCAGCAGCGGCACGAGCGCGACGAGCAGGACGGTGAGAAAAATGCGGTTTCGGAAGGACCGCTCAAGCCATGCTCTCATGCTTCCACCTCCCCGCACAGCGCCTGCCAGGCGTCGAAAAGCTCCTGCCGCCGCTCATCCGCGCGGCGCAGATCGTAGGGGAGGACGGTCAGCTCGGGCAGCGCGTCGGAGGCGGTATCCGCGCGCACGCTGCGGCGGCTGAGCTCCGTGCCCAGCAGCTGCTGAACGTCGGGCGAGAGCAGAAAGTCGATGAATTTCCGCGCGTTTTCCTCGTGCGCGCAGCCGCGGACGATGGCCGCGCCGTCCGGCAGGACGCTCGTGCCCTCGGCGGGGTAGACGATGGCGACGTCGAGCCCATCGGCGATGGCCTTGCGGGCGTTTTCCTCCAGCGTCACGCCGACGTAGCAGCTGCCGTCTGCCACGGCGGGGACCACGCCGCCGCTGTCGGCGATGATGCGTCCGTCAAGATTGCGGAAGAACGCGGCGAGGGTGTTGTCGGTGTTGCCGCCGACGGCCTGCAGAAGGGTGCCGAGCGCGGTGCAGCTCGAGCCGGAAACGGTCGGGTCGGCAAAGGCGATGCGCCCGCGCCAGCCCGCGTCGAGCAGGTCGGCCCAGCGCTCGGGCGGATTCTGCCGCACGAGCTTGGTGTTGTAGATCAGCACGACCGGCAGAGCGGAAAAGGGCGTCCATATACCGCCGCCGAGATCGTATTCCGGCGCAACGTCGCCGGCGTATTCGCTCACATAGGGCGCGAAGCACGCGCTGTACGCGCTCAGACTGTCTGCGCCGCCGCCGAACATCAGGTCGGCGCCGCTTTCCCCCGCGGCGATGCGCTCGAGGAGCGTCACGGTGCCGCCGGTCTCCAGCTCGACCCAGATGCCGGTGCGCTGCTCAAATTCCTTGAGGATGGGCTCGTAGATCGTTTCCTTGTGCGAGGTGAAAATGACCAGACGGTCCCCCTCAGCGGGCGCGAAGGAGGAGACATCCTGTGTGTCCGCGCGGCCGCAGCCGGTGAGCAGAAGCAGGCAGACGAGCAGCAGACAGCAGCGGCGCATAACGGGCATCCCTCCTGATTCGACGAATTTCTTTACCATTTTAACAGGAAAAAGCGCACTTTGCAATCCATTCTTCTGGACGAAGCGGGCAAAGCGTGCTTTAATAATAAAGTAAAATTTTCTGCTGGAGGAAGACGATGACCGCTCTGAACACTTACCGCCGCTGGCTCGCGCGCGTGGAGGACGACGCGCTGCGCGCGGAGCTTTCCGCGCTCGACGAGGTGCGCGACGCCGCGCAGATCGAGGACCGCTTTTACCGTGACCTTGCCTTCGGCACCGGCGGACTGCGCGGCGTGCTCGGCGCGGGCACGAACCGCATGAATGTTTACGTTGTCCGCCGCGCGACGCAGGGGCTTGCCGCTTACCTCAAGGCGGCGGGACTGCCGCTGCGCTGCGCCATTGCCTACGACAGCCGCATCGGCTCGGCACGCTTCGCGCGCGAGACCGCGCGTGTGCTTGCCGCCAACGGCGTGACCGCCTATCTCTATCCGCGCCTGGAGCCGACGCCCGCGCTGAGCTGGGCGGTGCGCTATTACGGCTGCGGGGCGGGCGTGTGCGTTACGGCGAGCCACAACCCCGCCGCCTACAACGGCTACAAGGTCTACGGTCCCGACGGCTGCCAGATCACGCTCGAGGCGGCGGATGCCGTATCGAAGCACATCGGGGCCGCGGATCATTTTGACGGCGTGCGTCTGTGCGGCTTTGCCGACGCGCTGGCGGACGGAACCATCCGCATGATCGGCGAGGACTGCCTGGAGGCCTTCCTCGACGCGGTGGAGCGCCGGAGCGTCTGGGATGGCGACAGATCCGCGCTGCGCGTGGTCTATACGCCGCTCAACGGCACGGGGCGCGAGTGCGTGACAAGGCTCCTGCGCCGCATCGGCGTGACGGACGTGACGCTCGTGCCCGAGCAGGCGTGGCCCGACGGGAGCTTTCCGACCTGTCCCTACCCGAATCCCGAGGAGCGCGCGGCGCTGGAGCGCGGCCTCGCGCTCGCGCGCAAGACGCGCGCCGATCTGCTGCTCGGCACCGACCCCGACTGCGACCGCATGGGCGCGGCGGTGCCCGACGGCGAGGACTACCGCCTGCTCACGGGCAACGAGATGGGCGTGCTGCTGCTCGATTACCTCTGCCGCCGGCGGAGCGAGAACGGCACGATGCCCGCGCGTCCCGTGGCGGTGACGACCATCGTTTCCACCGACATGGCGGACGCGGTCGCCGCGCATTACGGCGTTGAGCTGCGCCGCACGCTCACGGGCTTCAAATTCATCGGCGAGCAGATCGGCGAGCTGGAAAGGGCGGGGGAGGCGGAGCGCTATCTCTTCGGCTTTGAGGAGAGCTATGGCTATCTCTCCGGCCCGCACGTCCGCGACAAGGACGCGGTGAACGCCGCGCTGCTCTGCTGCGAAATGGCTGCGTGGTACCGCGCGCAGGGCATGACGCTCGCGCAGGCGATGGACGCGCTGTACGAGAAATTCGGGTATTACCGCAATGAGCTGCAAAGCGTCGTCCTGCCCGGCGAGGACGGCATGGAGCGCATGAGCGCCATTCTGACGGCCCTGCGCGCGGCTCCGCCGCACACGCTCGCGGGCGAGCGCGTCACGCGGGTGCGCGACTACCTCAGCGGTCTGGACGGTCTGCCGGCAAGCGACGTGCTGGAGCTGCGCACGGCGCACGTTAAGGTCATCGTCCGCCCGAGCGGTACGGAGCCGAAGCTCAAGCTCTACTACTCCGCGCACGCGCGGACGATGGCGGAGGCCGCGGCCCTCTGCGCCGCCGCGCGGCAGGACATGAGCGCAAGGCTCGGGAAATAGGAAAGCGCTGCGCGACCTGACCGCAGAATGAAAAAAGGAGTCCGCTGCCGAGGACAGCGGACTCTTTTTTGCAGTCAGATAGGTTTTACAGAACGTGGACGGCATCGGGCGCGAAGGTCAGATGGCACTGCTCGCCCACGCGGAAGATGCGCTTGTTGCGCGGATCGTTTTCGGCGAGCTTGACGAGCGTATTGCCCACGCGGACGTGATAGTTCTGGTACGAGCCCATGAAGCAGGAAAGCTCAACGGTGCAGGGCAGCCCGCCCTCGTCGGAGAGCGCCGCGGACTCGGGACGCAGCACGACGGTGTACTCCTCGCCGACGCGCATCCCCTCGCGCGGGGCGACGGCCAGACGCTCGCCCTCGACGTCCAGCACAGCCAGACCGTTCTCCGTGCCGGTCATTTTGCCGCGCAGGAAGTTCGCCTCGCCGATGAAGTCGGCGACGAACTCGCTCACGGGGTGATAGTAGATCTCCTGCGGCGTGCCGATCTGAGCGACGACGCCCTTGTTCATGATGATGATCTGGTCCGAGAGCGCCATCGCCTCGCTCTGGTCGTGCGTGACGTAGATGGCGGTGATGCCGACCTCCTGCTGGATGCGGCGGATCTCGGTGCGCATGGAAACGCGCAGCTTGGCGTCGAGGTTCGAGAGCGGCTCGTCGAAGAGCAGCACGCTTGGCTCGATGACCAGCGCGCGGGCAAGCGCCACGCGCTGCTGCTGACCGCCGGAGAGCTGGTCACAGCGGGTATAGGCCTTATCCAAAATGCCTACCTTGTCCAGACTCTCTAATGCCCGCATTTTCTGCTTTTTTGTAAAAATGCCGAGCAGTACCCGGAAAAACGGCATATCTGGGACATCGGCCGTCAGAACGTTCTTGATCGCCGTGCTGCGGGAAACCAGATTGAAGCTCTGGAAGATCATGCCGACCTTGCGGCGGTAGCGCCGGAGCTCTTTGCCGCGCAGAGAGTCCACCGTGACACCGTCAACGGTCAGCTCGCCCTTGGAGATATCGTGCATCCGGTTGATGCAGCGCAGAATCGTCGACTTGCCTGCGCCCGAAAGGCCGATGATGGCGACAAACTCGCCCTGCTCAATTTGCAGGTTGATGTTTTTCAGGGCCGTGAAGCCGTTTGGATAAGTCTTATACACATTTTTGAATTCAATCATGCTGCGACTCTTTTCTTTCTGAGGATTTGAATGGAGAATATCGGAGATGTGCTTTTTGCTGAGATATCTGTAAAACGAAAAGCGCCCCGTTGACGCGGGGCGCTTTATTCATTTGGACGTTATTTGGTTGATGACGGATTACTCGGCAACAGCCTGCAGAGCAGCGCGTGCGCCGTCGTAGTCAGCGTCGGTCGCCTTGGCGTAGCCGGTGTGGCTGTAGACGTCGAAGATGGCCTTGCCTTCATCGGTGCCGATGATGTTGATGAAGCAGTCCTGAAGGGCAGCGACGATTTCGGGGGTGTAGTACTGGCTCTCCTTGGAGATGGCGACGGTATCGTTGTAGATGCCCTCGGTGACGCCGATGACGTTCATCTCGTTCCAGATGGAGTCGGAGCGGCCCATGCCCTGCTTGCCGGTTTCGTCCTGCTGGTCGGTGGGCAGCGTCCAGGATGCTTCGTAGTCGTTACGGCCGTCGGCGTAGCAGACGATGATATCGACGGATTCCGCAGCAGCGTAGGAGAACGCGGTGCCGTAACCGGAGTCGATGGGCATGACGTTGGACAGATCAGAGATCTTCTTGCCGTCGTAGTTGGCCATCAGCCACATGGACGGATAGATGTAACCGGCAGAAGAGGAGGTCTTCTGGACAGCCCAGGTTGCCTTGTCGAGGTCTTCCCAGGTAAGCTTTTCGCCAGCATTGACCTTAGCAGCGAGTTCCTGACCATAAGCAGACGGAGTAGCGTAGATCAAAGAGCGGTAGTAGGTGACCTGCGGGCCATCCTTCTTGGTGGCGTTGGCTTCACCGTTCCAGTCGGCGGGGTTGGTGGAGTCGTTGGACAGGCCGTTACGGGTAGCGGTCAGGATGACATCCACATCGTCGGAGTACAGCGCGTACGTGCCGCCGGGCAGCCAGCCCAGATCAATGGAACCGGCAGCCATAGCCTCGCCGGTGGCGTCGTAGCTGGTGCCGACCGTGATGTCGACTTCGTCGATGTCGTAGCCGAGCTTGGACATTTCAGCCTTCACGAGTTCGGGAAGGTTCTTCGTGCCAGTGATGATGACGTCGGCGTCCTTGGAGGGAACAAACTCAAGCGTCAGTTTGTCGAAATGCTGGTTTTCGGTGGTTTCTTCGGTCGTGGTTTCTTCAGCTGCGGGTTCCGTGGTTTCGGTGGTTTCCGTGGCCTCAGTGGTCGTGGTTTCCGTTGTGGCGGGTTCATCGGGGGTCTCGGTCTTGGCTGCGCAGGCGCAGAAGCCGATTGCCATGACCGCCACGAGGAGCAGTGCAATGATCTTCTTCATTTTCTATATTCCACCTGAAACATGTGTCCGCGGCAGTGCCGCGGTGGTGAGCTGAGGCTGCGCACAGCGCAGCCCCGCAAGATACCGGTATTTCTACCAAAGCAAATATACCACATCATGTGAGACAATACAAGAAGTCAAATGCAAGAAATATTTCAAATTCCCTTAAATTCGGCTTACTAA
>ENA-ORCP01003931-ORCP01003931.1-human-gut-metagenome-genome-assembly--contig:-NODE-3931-length-10611-cov-3.460889_pt1 | contig 10611 bp, 8 predicted proteins | sample MGYA00242990_ERZ507991 | MGnify/ENA primary metagenome ERZ507991 (study PRJEB26167, sample SAMN06115496) | human gut metagenome | host: Homo sapiens | place: China:Henan | collected 2015-05-07 | study... | reverse complement strand
GTACAATGTCAGTCCGATGGGCGGCTGTCTGCCGATGTTGTTACAGACTCCGTTATTCCGATTTGGGACAGCTAATGAAATTCGTATGTTAAAAACGCCTGACGATAAGAACGATAAGAATCAGAAGATCCGTTGTTTTCGTAAGTGAATCCCGACATTTTAACCGCGCCGATGCTCGGTTCTTTAATTCCACACATACCGAAAATCAGCCTCCGGGAGAATCACTTCTTTCTGCGGAACAGCTCGGGAAAGCTGCGGATACCGAGCGAGAGCAGGGCGCGGACTGTTCGCACGGCGAACTCCTTCGTTTCCGGGTCAAGCCCCTGCGCAGCATGCAGCGCGAGAGGGAGATTTTTCTGCCACTGCTCGAACAGCTGATCGGTATTCTCGTTGTTCTCGGTGTCGATAAGCCCGAAGAGCAGATCGACAAAGCGCTCGCGTTCCTCGGGGGAGAGCTTGCCGAGCCAGCTGTTCACCACTCCGTCGACGTACTTTGCATCCGAGGTCAGCGAGTCGACCGAACTGAAATCTCCCTCCTCAACGACCCACGAAAACGGGTCGTGCTGCAGCACGCTGAAGCGGGTGCTCCTGACTATACGGTAGCTCTCCTGCTGCTCGAGCAGCATTCCGACTATCGAGGACTGCGGCACCGTTTTGTCTATGCGGCTGCTTATCTCGGCAAAGCGCGGGCTCTCGAGCACCTCGGCAAGGAAGCCGGGGCCGTCGTGCGAGTAGACTGCGGCAATGCGGTCGCGCACACTGTCCTCGCTGTTCGCGGCAGCGTAGACCGCAAGGTTTCCGCCCTTGGAATGACCGCCGACGCGGACGGTACCGGAGCTGTGCTTCGCCGCCTCCGCGAGGTAGAACGCAGCCTCCTCCTGCGCGGGAACAGGGTACTGAAACGCCATATTGAAGTCCTCCTTCCATCCCGTAAAGGAGGAATCGGTCCCGCGATAGGCAACATACAGACTGCCGTCCGGCAGTCCAAAGCTCAGCGCGGCGAACTGCTTCTCCGCCTCATCGTCCCGCCGCTCGGTATAGCCCATAAGGCGGAGGTCGCGGAAGCGCGGGCTTGCCGCCATTGCCGACAGCAGCTGTCTGCTGCCGGACGGGTCCCAGTTTCCGTGAAAGAGCTGCTCGAAATACTCGGCGCGGAACAGCTCGGTAAGCGGTACGCCGTCCCACGACCGCACTCCCGTCTCATCGGGATAATGAAAATACGAGAGCCACGAGAGAATGAGGCTGTCGACCGACGAAAAGGCTCTTTCGTCAAAGGTCTCGAGCGTCTGCTCCGCGTATGTAACAAAGTTGCCCATTTATTGCTCCTCTCCGCTCTGTGCGAGCAGCTGTTCAATTGCCTGCGAGCTCTCGCTCGGATTCTTCATACCCTCGATCAGTCCGGTGTAGAACCTGCGGACATCGGCATCTCCGAGCACGAGCCTCACCTGATTGTTTTTCAGCGCCGCGCCGAGCAGCATCTCCCTCTCCTGCGGCGAGCTTATTTCGAGCTTTTGCAGCTCGCGAACGATCGAATGCGTGTCGGCAAAGCTATGGCTGTTCTCGAGCGCGATTATCAGGTCGACCCGACGGCGGTCCGCCTCACTGCGTCCGATATCAAAGCGCTGCTGCTCCTGCCGCAGCTCTCCGCGCCATGCCTCGAGCACATTGCCCACCGAAACGCGGTCTATCATCGCCTTGACCAAGGCGTCAAGCTCGGAGCCTGCGGAATAGTCGGCAGGCGCGAAATAATCTATCCGTCCGTCGCGCATCATCTTATACACCTTGGTCTTATCCTGCGTCTGCGCGTTATAGACACCTATCGAATATCCGCCGCCCTCGCGCACGAGCTTCATGCACGGAACGTCGGTATCGCTGTCGCCGATGTATATCATATTGCGGCGCGGTATGCGCAGCTCATCCGGCAAAAACACATCGTTGACCGCCGGATCGTTTATATCGAGAACGCCCTTTTCGATGCGGAAGAGAAACTGCGTTTTATTAGTATAGTTGACCACCTGCGCCGGCCAAACGGCAACTCCCTTTTCGTTATAATGGAAGGTGCTCGCGTAGATGCGCTCGAATGCGTTCGACCGGGCGGCGCGGGTCCCCTCTATCATCTCTTTCAGTCCGGAGGAGATGATGTAATGCTCTATCTTTACGCCGTGGCTCGCTCCGTAGCCGCGTATGCGCTCGAACCAATCGTCAACGCCGGGAAAAAGCTGTACGCGGGAGCCGTAATTCATCAGCGTTTCACGGGTAAAGAGCAGCTTTCCCTCCGCCTCGCGGAGCATGACGTACATATAGGCGAGGTTCTGATCCATGCCGCTGCTTGATGCAAGCTCGTTTGATTTCTTCCAAAACTCGTCGACATCCCATCCGACCGACTGAATATAACCCTGCGCCTGCATGTCGTCGGGAGAGAGCGTTTTGTCAAAGTCATAGCAGATGGCGATGACGGGTGTTTTTTCTTTTCTCTTACGCTCGTAGTTCATAGGGGAGATCCTTTCTCGGCTGTGCCGACGGCGGGATGTGGGTATTTCGCGGGAGGCGATAATTTGAGTATAACACCCGAGGGATAGTTTGTCAACAGCGGCGCGTCGACAAACTGCGACAAGAGCGGCACGGGAAGATTACAACGAATCGGCAGAAGAATGTACGTGCGGGTGTTCGGAGAGACGCCTGTCTATGTCACAAGGGGCATATCTCGCTGCCGCGGGCGAGGAATACGGGAAATGATTCGGTTGTTTGTGTTTTTTGTCTGTGCCGCGGTAACACAATCATGCCGCTGCGGCCGAAAGCATACAGATAGATGATATGATTGTTATTCTTTTTATGCTTCTTTTAACCCGAATGCCTTTTTCGCGAAAAGCATCCGCGTAGAAAAGAAAAGCAGGGAAATGCGGATGCATCTCCCTGCCGGACTATTATATTTTTCTCTGTATTGCTTTCACAATTTCAACGATCGGTATAATTGAGAGCGCAAGTCCGATAGATATCGCATATTCGGCGATGCCGATAGGAGTAAAGCCGAACGCAGCCGCGAGCACGGGCACCTCGATAAGCACCGTAGTAAGCACGAGCGATGCAAGCATCGCGCCGAACAGCGGCATATTATGACTGCCGCGCAGACTCATCATGACCGTCGAGCCGCGCTGAGAGCGCATATTGAACGAGTGAAAAATCTCGCACATCGACATGGTAAGGAACGCCATCGTCATGCCCTGCTCACACTCGGCGATATTGCGGAAAGCCCAATAGCCGGTTTCAAGCCGTTCGCCGATGAAAAATGCGGCAAGGGTCAGTGCGGTAACGACGACCCCCTGATATAGCACATCGAAGCCGAGTCCGCCGGAGAAAATTCCGTCGCGCACATCGCGCGGGCGGCGGCGCATGATACCGGGCTCGGCCTGCTCGAGTCCGAGCGCGAGCGCAGGGAAGCAGTCGGTAACGAGATTGATAAATAACAGGTGCGGCGCGCGGAACACGGTAAAGCCGAGCACCGTTGCAAGAAAGATGGTCAGCACCTCGGCAAGGTTTGAGCCGAGCAGGAACTGTATCGCGCGGCGGATATTATCATATATGCGTCGACCCTCTCCGACCGCGCCGACGATGGTCGCAAAATTATCATCCGCAAGCACCATATCGGCGACATTCTTCGTAACGTCGGTGCCGGTGATGCCCATACCGATGCCGATATCCGCGCTCTTGATGGACGGTGCGTCGTTTACACCGTCTCCGGTCATGGCGGTGACGTAGCCGCAGGCGCGCCATGCATTGACTATCCTCGTCTTATGCTCGGGCTGAACACGTGCATAGACGCGGATATCGCAGACACGCTCGCGCAGCTCCTCATCACTCATCTCGGAGAGCTGTGCTCCGGTCAGCGCCTGCGAGGGATCACTGAGAATGCCGAGCTCGCGCGCAATGGCGACGGCGGTGTCGCGATGATCGCCGGTTATCATAACGGGAATGATGCCCGCCTCTCGGCACTGCTCGATAGCCGCTCCGACCTCGGGACGAACGGGATCTATCATACCGACCAGACCGAGGAATACAAGCTCCTGCTCGAGCGCCTCGGGAGCGCTGTTATCCGGCAGCTCGGCGAGCGGTCGGTATGCTGCGGCAAGCACGCGCAGCGCCTGCTCCGCCATCGCGCGGTTCTCGGCTTCGATCCGCTCGCGCAGCTCGGCGGTCATGGGTACAAGACCTCCGTCGACAAGTGCCGCAGTGCAGCGTCCGAGCAAAACATCCGGCGCGCCCTTGGTGTACTGAACGGCAATATATCCGCCGTCGGTCCTGCTGACGGTTGCATTGCCTGCGGCGGCTCCGGGCAGTTCCTCGCCGTCGGAGGGCAGACTGTGTACAGTGGTCATCATCTTTCGCATAGAATCAAAGGGTGCCTCGTCGACTCTCGGCTGAAGCCTCTCAAGCTCCGATTTATGCAGCTCGAGCGACGCGGCATAGGCTACAAGCGCCGCCTCGGTAGGCTCGCCGACAATGCCGTCTCCGCTCTCGCGTGCGTCCGAGCAAAGTGCAAGCGCGGTCGCGAGCAGCCGCTCATCGCTGCCGTAGTGACGAACGACGGTCATGCGGTTCTGCGTCAGAGTTCCGGTCTTATCGGTGCATATGACCTGCGCGCAGCCGAGCGTCTCGACGGCGGTAAGCTTGCGTATAATGGCATTGCGCTTCGACATATTCGTAACGCCGATGGAGAGCACTACGGTAACGACCGCCGCGAGTCCCTCGGGTATCGCCGCAACGGCAAGGCTGACCGCAACCATAAACATGTCGATAACTCTGCCGAATATCTGCGCCGAATCGCCGCCGGTCAGCTCATCGCGTCCGCTGATGAGCGAGTAGGCGAATATAAACACGCATATGCCGAGAACGATCATCGTCAGCAGCTTTGAGAGCTGAGAGAGCTTCTTCTGCAGCGGAGTCTGTCCGTCCTGCGCCTGCGTGATGGCATCGGCTATCCTGCCCATCTCGGTATTCATTCCGACGGCGGTTACAACGGCTCTGCCTCGCCCGTAAACGACCGAGCTGCCCATATACAGCATGTTTCTGCGGTCGCCGAGCGGCACGTCTCCGTCCGATGCACCGAGCGCCTCGGTCTGCTTATCGACCGGAACGCTCTCGCCGGTCAGCGCGGACTCCTCCGCCTTCAGGCTCGCGCACTCGAGGATGCGGCAGTCGGCGGGGACCGCATCGCCTGCCTCGAGCAGAACGACATCACCTACCGCAAGCTCCTCGCTCGGCACGGTCATAAGCTCTCCGCCGCGCAGTACGTGCGAGGTGGCGGCGCTCATCTTTTGCAGCGCGTCGATTGCCTGCTCCGCCTTGCTCTCCTGCAGCACTCCGAGCACGGCATTTATTACGACAACGGCAAGGATTATCACCGTGTCGGTAGGAAATCCGCCCTCTCCGGACACATGTCCCTCGTAGACCGACGTTATCGCGCTTATCGCCGCCGCGACTATGAGTATTATTATCATCGGGTCGGCGAGCTGCGACAGAAAACGACGGATAAGAGATGCCCGCTTCGGCTCTGCGAGCTTGTTTCTGCCGTCACGCCCGAGCCTGAGCTCCGCCTCCTGCGTCGACAGACCCTGCTCCGAGCTGCCGAGCTCCTCGAGCACTGCGGCGGGCTGTTCAAGATAGTGTTTCAAAATTATCCTCCTGTTCGGGTAATAGTTTGCTCATCGGGATAGCTTTTTATCCGATGCATCTGCTCTGCGGTTTAAATCAAAAAAACCACCGACAGACACATCGTCTGCCAATGGTCTTGCATCAAACGCTGCGGTCTGTCTGCTGCCAGCCGGTGCCGCTGCTCGGCGCCCGACGGTTGGTGACAGCAGATGGGACGGCTGCCCGTCCATAGCTACTCCCCAAAGGTTGGCAATATTATACCATGCGCTGCGGCGATTGTCAATAGGCGCGGGCGCATCAATTTTTGATGTGATAGGCTGCAGCGAAGAACACATTCGCTCCGGCAAATAATTTCACCCGGATATTGTCTATACAACTATATACAACTATTGCGGGGTTTAAAATTATGTGGTAAAATAACCGCAACACAGAGGTACAAAGCTATGGAAAAAAATCTGACCGAGGGCAGTGTGCCGAAAAGGCTGCTCGGCTTTTCGCTGCCCTATCTGCTATCATATTTTCTGCAAACACTGTACGGCATGGCGGATCTGCTGATAATCGGCAGGTACGGCACCGTATCGGACACCACCGCCGTTTCGATAGGCTCGCAGGTCATGCATATGCTGACCGTGATGATAGTCGGACTGGCTATGGGCACCACCGTCTGCGTCGGGCGGTCGGTCGGAGGCAAGCGGCGCGACCGCGCGGCGGGCTACATCGGCAACACTGCGGTGCTGTTCGTAGGGGTGTCGCTCGCACTGACCGCGCTGTTGCTCGCGCTTGTCTCGCCAATCGTCTCGGTAATGTCCACGCCTGCCGACGCTGCCGCAGGCGCGCGCTCATATCTGACCGTATGCTTTATCGGCATACCGTTTATAACGGCATACAATGTTATAAGCTCGATATTCCGCGGCATGGGCGACTCGCGCAGCCCGATGTACTTTATCGCTGTGGCTTGCGCGGCTAATATCGGTCTCGACCTGCTCTTTATGGGCGCGTTCGAAATGGGACCAGTCGGCGCAGCGCTCGGAACGACGCTCGCACAGGCAGTAAGCGTCGCGGTTTCGCTCGTGATGCTGCTGCGCCGGGGCGGCATAAGGCTCAGCCGAGCCGACCTGCGTCCGCAGCACTCCGTCATCGGAGATATGCTGAAAATAGGCGTGCCGATAGCGGTGCAGGACGGACTGATACAGATCGCATTCATCCTCATCACCGTGATAGCGAACCGTCGGGGAATGACCGATGCGGCGGCGGTCGGCATCGTCGAAAAGATAATCGGATTTCTGTTTCTCGTACCGTCCTCGATGCTCTCGAGCGTTTCGGCGCTCGGCGCGCAGAATATCGGTGCAGATAAGCCGGAGCGGGCGCGCAGCACGCTGGGATATGCCATCCTCTTTGCCTGCGGCTTCGGACTGTGTGTGGCTATCGCGATGCAGTTCGGCGCGGAGCGCGCCGTCTCGCTCTTCACCGACCGTGCTGCGGAGGACGGAGCGGCGGTCATTCGCGCCGGCGGGCAGTATCTGCGCGGATATGTCTGGGACTGCGTTTTCGCGGGCATTCACTTCTGCTTCAGCGGATATTTCTGCGCCGTCGGCAGGTCGGGGCTGTCCTTTCTGCACAATATCATCGCTATCGGCGTAATGCGCGTTCCGGGCGTTTATCTCATGTCGCAGCGCTTCCCGGACACACTGCTGCCGATGGGACTTGCGACCGCTGCCGGCTCGCTCGTTTCGGTGATCATATGCATTATCGCCTATATGTGTATCAGGCACAGCGACCGACGGAGTACTAACGAAAGCTATGCGGGGAAATAGAGCGGCGAGATTTTCGCAAAACCTCTGAAAAGCCATTTTGGTTTTATGCAGAGTATAGGTTCGTACCGCGCTGACGCGGCTGGGTGGGCTGCAGATGAATGTTGTTTTCAGAGAAAAAGGTTAAATCTCGCTTTCGCGGTCAAAGGTATTTGGAAAGGTGATGTGGTTGTTTGTTATGTCTGCGTTAAGGGGACTGATTGTGCTGCCGCGGTCGATGGTATTTGGAAAGGTGATGTGGTTATTTGTTTTGTCTGTGTCAGAGGAGAACTAATTACGCTGCCGCGGTCAAAGTATATGGAAAGATATTTCGGTTGTTCGTTTTTTACCACTTTCTTTTTACGCGAAAAAGAAAGTGGCGGAAAGAAAAGCGCGTATAAGGGGGATTGCGCCGCGATACGCTTCGCTCCTATTCGGCGCAGTCGTAAGAATTGCTATGCAATTCTTACGCATGAGCTTTGCTCATGCGCCGCCCTTTATATATCCCCCTGATGACTGCTCAGCCAATAGCGACTTGGCAAGCTATCGTCCGAAACGCTCGGCAAGTATTATGCCTCGCGTTTCTTATTTTGAGAATGCACGTATAAAGCTCGGCTTTTTCCCGTACGGAAAGTATGCACACCCTTTGCCTCAGTAAATATCGCAAAGCAATATTCAAATGCGTCTATTATTCGCACACCCCCATCTGCAAGAAATGGTTCGGATACCGAGGCTTTGACAGTATCGCTTAAATTCGGTCAGAACAGCATGGCGATTCGGAAAAAATCCCCTCGTGCGGTGAAGCCGTACGAGGGGATTTGACTATTATAATGTAAGAAGGTAGATCGGGAGGCAGTGCTGCTTATTCCTGAGCGTCGCTCTTAGCCGCTGCGATTATCTTCTGTGCAGCTGCGGCGGGGACTTCCTCATAGCGCACGGGGCGGTAGGTATAGGATCCCATGCCCTGAGTTATCGCGCGAAGTGCGACGGTATAATCAGACATCTCTGCCTTAGGCACCTCGGCGACGACAGTCTGCCAATTCTTTTTACGCTCGCTCGGGTCGATTCCGAGTACTCTGCCGCGGCGCTTATTCAGGTCGCTCATAACGTCTCCGACATCATCGCCGGGGACCTCGACTCTCAGCTCGCCGACCGGCTCGAGCAGCACGGGATCGGCATTCACAAGCTCCTTATATGCAAGTCCCGCGGCAACCTTAAACGACATCTCGGACGAGTCAACGTCATGATAAGAGCCGTCGTAGAGGTCGGCGGAGAGTCCCATCATCGGGAAGCCCGCGAGCACGCCCTTCTGCATCGAATCCTGCAAGCCCTTTTCGACCGCCGGGAAGAAGTTCTTCGGCACGGCGCCGCCGACGACCGACTCGGTAAAGTGCAGTCCCGGCTCATCGGAGGGCGCGAAATGAATCTTTACATGTCCGTACTGACCGTGTCCGCCCGACTGCTTCTTATGCTTGCCCTCAGCGTCGATGCGCCGTCTTATCGACTCGCGGTACGCGATCTTCGGCTCGCTCATATCGACCGAAACGCCGTAGCGGTTCTTCAGCTTCGACACGAGCACATCGACATGGATATCGCCCATACCCGACAGCACGAGCTGCTTCGTCTCCGCGTCGTTGACAAAGCGTGCGGTATAGTCCTCCTCGAGCAGGCGGGCAATACCCGACGCGATCTTATCCTCGTCGCCCTTTGCCTTAGGCACGATAGCGCGCGAATAGAACGGCTCGGGGAAGCTGATACCCGCATAGGCGCGGGCATTCGGCGAGAGCGCCAGCGTATCCGACGTCTCGGTATCCGAGAGCTTTGCTATCATGCCGATATCGCCGCAGGCAAGACTGTCGACCTCGGTCTGCTTTTTGCCCTTGAGCGTATAGATACGCGCCATCCGCTCCTCTGTTCCGGTGCGGAGATTGCGCAGGGTCATCTGATTTGTCAGAGTTCCCGTCATGACCTTGAACAGCGACATCTTACCTACGAACGGGTCCGCAACCGTCTTAAATATGAATATAGCGGGCTCATTGCTGTCGCGGTCGATGGCGATAGGCTCGCCGTCCCGACCACGCTCGGTTTCCTTCGCGGTATGACGCGGGAAGGACTCGGCGATAGTGTCGAGCAGCGTTTCAACGCCCCATGTTTTTGTCGCCGCGCCGCAGAGCACCGGAACGATGCTGCCGTGAATAATGCCCTGATGTATCGCCTCGATAGCCTCGTCATAGCCTATCTCGATACCTGCAAAATATTTCTCCATCAGCTCGTCGGAAACGCCCGCAATGGCCTCAAACAGCATATCGCGGTAGCGGTCGACGACCTCCTCATACCCTGCGGGTATCTCCGCCTCGGTATGCGAGCCCTCCTTGTCGTAAACATAGGTCTTTTTGTCGATGAGCTTTATAAAGCCCTCGACCTTATCGCCCTCGACCATCGGTATCATCAGCGACCGAGACGCCGAAAGCGTCATGCAGCTCGGTAAATACGCGGTTAAAGCGGCATTCGGGATCGTCGAATTTGTTTACGAAAAACGCCTTCGGTATTCCGGCGTCGGTAGCGGCATCCCATGCGAGCTCCGTTCCGACCTCGATACCCGCCTTGCCGTCAACGACAATAACGGCGCTGTCTGCGACCCGCACAGCCTCCTTTACCTCTCCCGCAAAGCCGAGATAACCGGGCGCATCGATAACATTTATCTTTGTATCCTTCCACATGACAGGCGCAACAGCCGCCTGTACCGAGTAGCCGCGGCGGGCTTCCTCGGGATCATAATCAAGTACGGTATTTCCCTCTCCGACGGTTCCGAGACAGCATCGCCTCGGCAACGGAGGTCTTTCCCGCGCTGCCGTGTCCGAGAAGGCAGATATTACGGATTTGTTTTGTGCTAACCATGTCCATTGTGATTATGCTCCTTTTAATAGATTACTTATTAATAATCGGGGCGGGCTGATGCCCGTCTCTCCGAAATACAGCACAAATTTTGCAAGGTGCAGCATACCGTTTTTGTTACTTTTTTCATTCTTGTTAATAGTATAACTGATTTATGAAAAATATGCAATAGGTTGATGCAAAAAAATATCGCATTTTTTCAAAAAAACCACTCCCATGTTGTGACTATTTCACAACATAGAGTGATAAATAACATTTCAGGTGATATGGGTGAGAC
>ENA-ORCP01003928-ORCP01003928.1-human-gut-metagenome-genome-assembly--contig:-NODE-3928-length-10614-cov-8.808769_pt1 | contig 10614 bp, 9 predicted proteins | sample MGYA00242990_ERZ507991 | MGnify/ENA primary metagenome ERZ507991 (study PRJEB26167, sample SAMN06115496) | human gut metagenome | host: Homo sapiens | place: China:Henan | collected 2015-05-07 | study... | reverse complement strand
CTTTGATGCGGAGGAGCGTCGCTGCGGCATCATGCACGACTTCTATGTGCGTCCCGGCCGTCACAACAACGAGTATTGGGGCAATTCGATCGACTACCAGATCGTATTTTTCCGCAACTTCTTCTTTCGGGACAAATAGTTGGGCCGATGAAAGAGAGCTGGAAACCCGGAACGCTCATCTATCCGCTGCCGGCGGTGCTGGTGAGCTGCGGCGCGACGCCGGACGAGTATAACCTGCTGACCGTGGCGTGGACGGGGACGGTCTGCACCGATCCGCCGATGTGCTACGTCTCGGTGCGGCCCGAACGCCACTCCTACGGGATTATCCGCCGCACCGGCGAGTTCGTCATCAACCTCACGACCCGCGGTCTGGCCCGTGCCGCGGACTGGTGCGGCGTACGTTCGGGCCGCGATTACGACAAATTCCGCGAAATGGGCCTTACGCCCGGCAAGGCGCTCAAGGTCGCCGCGCCGATCGTCGAAGAGTCTCCCGTGAGCATCGAGTGCCGCGTGCGGCAGGTGCTTGAGCTGGGTACGCACGACATGTTTTTGGCCGAGGTGGTCGCCGTGCAGGTCGATGCCGATTATATCGACCCTGCCACGGGCCGTTTCTGCCTCGAACGGGCCTGCCCGATCGTCTACTCCCACGGCGAATATTTCGCACTGGGCGAAGCGCTCGGCCATTTCGGCTGGTCGGTGCGGAAAAAGCCGCGGCCGAAAACGCCGAAATCCGAGACCGGAACAAAGCCCGTGACCGGAAAGAAATCCGCACCCGGAACAAAGCCCGTGGCCGGAACGAAATCTCTGACCGGAACGAAAACCGCATCCGGTGTAGAATCTGAGGACCGGACTTCCTCCGCATTATCTTCCGCAACGCCCTCTGCCTCATTGTCATCCTCCGCATCCGCAATGACTCCGGCATCCGCCTTGTCTTCCTCCGCATTATCTTCCGCAACGCCCCCTGCCTCTCCGTCATCCTCCGCATCCGCAATGCCTTCGGCATCCGCCTTGTCATCCTCCGCATCCTCCGCCGCATCGTCAGCCGGCCCCAACTCAAACTCCACCCCAAGCCGTAACCCGAACCGCGATCCGAACCGCAGGCCGGGACGCAACCCGGATCGCAGGCAGGGGCGAAAGTCGGGACCCGAAAAACCGCGCCGCCGATGAAGGCGATGTTGAAGGAGGGCGCCGGGCTTTCGAACGGTTTGTTATGCACGCTGGCCGTCATCGCCGGCGTGTCGGTCGCCAATCTGTACTACAATCAGCCGCTGCTCGATATGCTCCGGCAGGATCTGGGCACCACTACGCTCGCCGCCAACCATGTCGCCCTCTTTTCGCAGTTGGGTTATGCGCTGGGGCTGCTGTTCATCATACCCCTCGCCGATCTTTTCAGCCGCAGGCGCATCGTACTGGTCAACTTCCTGCTGCTGGCCGTTTCGCTGCTGGCGATCGCCACGGCTTCCGATATCCGTGTGATTCACGGGTTTTCGCTGGTGACGGGCGTCTGCTCGGTCATTCCGCAAATCTTCATTCCGCTGGCGGCGCAGTATTCGCGCCCGGAATATAAAAACCGCAATGTCGGGATCGTCCTTTCGGGCCTGCTGACCGGAATCCTCGCTTCGCGCGTGGTCAGCGGCGTTATCGGCGAGCTTTTCGGCTGGCGCGAAATGTATTTCGCCGCTGCCGGACTCATGGTCGTTTCGGCGGCCGTCGTGCTGTATGTACTGCCCGATGCGCGCCCCAACTTCCGGGGAACCTATGCCGCCCTGATGAAGTCGCTCCTTACGATCGTCCGGTGCTATCCGACGCTGCGTATCTATTCCGTGCGCGCCGCGCTGGCTTTCGGCTCCTTTTTGTGTTTCTGGGCGTCGCTCGCCTTCAAGATGGCGCAGGCGCCGTTTTATGCCGGCAGCAACGTCGTCGGCATGCTCGGACTCTGCGGAATCGCGGGCGCTCTGACGGCGACCTTCGCCGGGAAGTACATCCGGCGCGTCGGCGTGCGCAGGTTCAACTATATCGGCGTCGGCCTGCAGATCCTCGCATGGCTGCTGTTCTTCTTCGGTGCGGATTCCTATGCGGCGCTCGTCGCCGGAATCGTCGTCGTCGATATCGGCATGCAGTGCATCCAGCTCAGCAATCAGGCCACTCTGTTCGAACGCGATCCCTCGGCTTCGAACCGGATCAACACGATCTTTATGAGCACCTACTTCGCGGGAGGTTCGCTCGGCACGCTGCTGTCGGGAGCCGCATGGTCGCTTTACGGCTGGACGGGAGTCGTCGCGGCGGGAATCCTGCTTTCGTCCGCCTCGCTGCTCGTCACCGTTTGTACGAAAAAATAACGACCGCGCCGGGTTGCATGCAATTCCTGCCGGCAGCGGCTGTTTCCGAAAACTGGGAATAAAGCAATCCCCGGAACCCGCACAGGTTCCGGGGATTTGCCTGAAATTTCGGGAATAATCCCTTTTGCCGCTTCCCGTCTGTCCGGCGGAAAGCTTTGTCGGGCAAGACCTGCCGGCAGGCTCCGGTCTATTCGACCACCTCGATCCATTCGCCCTTTTTGAGCGCGCGGACCGAGTTGTCGTACATGGCTTCGCAGTAGATCGACGGCAGGTAGTAGCGGCCCTTGTATGTCGCCGTCAGCTTGACCGGTATCTCCTTGCTTTCGCCCCGTTTCAGGTCGAAGTAGCTCAGCACCCGGTCGTCGCGGATGTCCTGATAGGTGACCGACGTGAGGTCCCGCTCCGAAGTGATCTCCCAGCCCGCCGGAACGATATGTGTCAGCGCCAGATTGGTGTATTTCTCATAGCCGCTGATGTTCGAGACGGTCACCACGGCGTAGAAATCCGTCGAAGCGCGGATCGACTTGGGGTCTACGGCCTTGCCGTCCATGTCCGTATACCGGACGGCGATGCGGATGTTGTCGGCCGCCTCCGTCTCTTCGCCCTTGGCGGGGTTGTAACGCTGGCTGACGACGGCATACAGACTCTCCTTGCCGTTGTTCGTCACCCCGGTCTCTTCGGTCAGCGGCATGCTGACGAAGGATTTGTCGGTTCGGATGCTCTCTTTGCCCGCTTTGGCGTCGATGCCGGTCTGCCCCGACACGATGAAGTTGGAGAGGGTGCTGAGCATCCACGCCGTAGACTGCGTGCTCAGCCACTTCTCCTTCTTGAGGATGTCGGACATCTTCAGGGCCGTGCGGAACGCCTCTTCCCGTTTGCCGAGCAGCGTCTGCGTCATGAGCACCACGGCCATCTGGCGTTCGCTGCTGTTGTAGGTGTCGTCGTACGGATCGACCTTGCCGGTCTGGCCGCTTCCGCCCTGCGCGGTCAGCTCTTCGGCTACCTTCCGGTTGCCGTCCAGCGCATAGGCCGCCGCCAGCATCCATTTGACGTCGTTCTTCAGGTCGGCGGCTTTCTCCCTCAGCCGGTTCATGGCGCCCCGGTCAGCCATGTTGTTGAGCGCCAGAACGTACTGGGCGTAAGCCTGCGTCAGGAAGCTGTCCGCTTCGTTGCCGCGCAGGTATTTGAGCGCGCGGTCGAGCATCGGGCGGTCGATGCCGTAGCCGTATTTCGCGGCTTCGGTCAGGAAGTGGGCCGCATAGGCCGTTCCCCAGTCGGAGCTGTTCGAGCCTCCGCTCCAGTAGGCGAACGATCCGTTGTAGAGCTGGTAACCGCCCAGACGCGACAATACGCTCTTGACGTTGCGGTCGATGTCCTGAAGCGTCCGGACGTCGCACTCCATGACGGCGGGCAGGTAGAGCTGCGGGAATGCGCCGGAGGTGATCTGCTCGATGCAGCCGTGGGGGTACCCTTGCTCTCCTCGGCGCCGTTGTTGGCCAGCGCCACGCTGGGGGAGGTGCGGCCCTCCACCTTGTTCACGTAGCAGCTGCCCATGACGGCGAAAGCGGCCAGCATCTCGGGGCGGCACTCGACATTCGCGCCGCAGTCCAGCAGCAGATACGCCTTGTTCTTGGCCGGCACCATGGTGGCCAGCGCCGGGCGCTTGATGCCCCGCAGGGTGCGGACGATGAGGCTTGCGCCCACATGGAGCGCGCCGGTGCTGCCGGCGGAGACGAAGGCGTCGCCTTTGCCCTCTTTGAGCATATTCAGGCCCACGACGATGGAGGAATCCTTCTTCGTGCGGATGGCCCTGGCCGGCTCGTCGCACATCTCAATGGCCTCAGTGCAGTTCACCAGCTCGATGCCGTCCAGAGAGATGTTGTTGTCGGCGGCGGTCTTGCGGACAAGGGCCTCGTCGCCCACGCCGATGAGCTGGACGCCGTATTCCTTCACGGCAGCAGCCGCGCCTTCCAGCACGGCCAGGGGGGCGTTGTCGCCGCCCATCATATCTACGATGATCTTCATAGGTTTCATCCTTTCTGTCAGCAGCCTAGCCCACTGCCCATTCAGAAGTTATTTTCATCCAGCCACTGCTGGAAGCTGGCCACGGCCCGTTCGGCCACGGCCATGTAACGCAGGCGCTTGTCGCGGGGACGCTGGTCCTCCGGCAGCGGGGGCAGGATGCCCATGTTCGCGCCCATGGGCTGGAAATGCTTGTTCTCGGTGGTGAGATACTGGATGAGCGCACCGCACATGGTGTCGATGGGCGGTGCGGGCAGCTCTTTGCCCTCGAGACGGGCGTAAATGTTCCGCGCCGCCAGCAGGCCGCAGGCCGCGCTCTCCATATAGCCCTCGAAGCCGGTGATCTGGCCTGCAAAGAAGACGTTGGGGTGCTCCTTGAGGCAGAGCCCTGCGCTCAGCACCCGGGGTGCGTCGAGGAAGGTGTTGCGGTGCATGACGCCGTACCGGACGAACTCGGCGTTCTCGAGGCCGGGTATCATGCTGAACACCCGCTTCTGCTCGCCCCATTTCAGGTTTGTCTGGAAACCCACGATGTTATACAGGGTCCGCTCCTTATTTTCGGCCCGGAGCTGGACGTTGGCCCAGGGGCGGTGGCCGGTGCGGGGGTCGATGAGGCCCACCGGGCGCAGGGGGCCGAACCGCATGGTGTCGGCACCCCGGGCGGCCATGATCTCGATGGGCATACAGCCCTCGTAGACCGTGACGGTGTCGGCCTTCTTGCCGTGGGCATCGGGGTCGGGCTGTGCGCCCTGCTCTGCGCCCGCGTCGAACTCATGGAGCGGAGCTCGCTCTGCCGAGGCCAGCGCGGCGTGGAATGCCTCATACTCGGCCTTGTTGAAGGGACAGTTGAGATAGTCGGCCTCGCCCCGGTCGTAACGGGAGGCGGCAAACACCTTCTCATAGTCGAGGCTCTCCGCCGTCACGATGGGGGCCACTGCGTCGTAGAAGTGGAGGCGCTCGTCGCCGGTCAGGCGGCCGATCTCGTCCGCCAGCGCACCGTCGGTCAGGGGGCCGGTGGCCACGAGGATGGGCGCGCTCTCGTCGATGTGCTCCACCCGCTCCCGGTGAACGGTGATATTCGGCTCAGCCTCCACCATCCGGGTGACTTCGGCGCTGAAGGTGTCGCGGTCCACGGCCAGCGCACCGCCTGCGGCCACGCGGGCCGCCTCGGCGGCGTTCAGGAGCTGACTGCCCATCCGGCGCATCTCCTCTTTCAGCAGGCCGGAGGCGGAGTCCAGACGTTCGGCTTTCAGGCTGTTGGAGCAGATGAGCTCCGCGAAGCCCTCGCTCTTGTGGGCCGGGGAGAAGTGGGTCGGCTTCTGCTCATAGAGCTCCACCTGTACGCCTTTTCCCGCCAGCCAGAGGGCGGCTTCGCAGCCTGCCAGACCGGCACCCAGTACAGTAACTTTATAGTTGCTCATTTAATATCCCTTTCATCTTACTTCAAGCCCGAGGCAGTCAGCGGAGACTTCCCCGCCCTGCCAAGGGCTCCCCTATCAGGGGAGCTGTCTGCGAAGCAGACTGAGAGGTTTACTCCTTATTTAGTCTTTCTTCGGCACCGGCATCTCAAAGTCGCAGCCCTCTTTTGCGCAGTAGAGCTTGGAGCCCTTGCGGAACAGAGTGGAGCCGCACTTCTCGCACTTGACGGCCACCGGCATATCCCAGGTCATGAAGTCGCAGTCGGGGTAGCGCTCACAGCCGTAGTAGATGCGGCCCTTGGCGCTCTTGCGCTCCAACATACGGCCCTTGCCGCACTTGGGGCAGATGCCGCCGGTGTCCTTCACGAGGCGCTTGGTGCCGCGGCACTCGGGGAAGCCGCTGCAGGCCAGGAACTTGCCGTACTTGCCCACCTTGATGACCATGGGACGGCCGCAGAGGTCGCAGACCTCGCTGGACGGCTCGTCCGGCACCTTGACCTTCTTGCCTTCCATGTTCTTCTCGGCCTGCTCGAGGCTGGCGGCGAAGCCCTTGTAGAAGTCGTCCACGGTCTTGTGCCAGTCCGTCTTGCCGCTCTCGACCTTATCGAGGTTCTTCTCCATCTCTGCCGAGAAGTCCACGTCCACGATGTGGGGGAACTGCTCCAGCATCAGGCCGTCCACGGCCCGGCCCAGCAGGGTGGGCTTGAGCTTCTTCTGCTCCCGCTCCACATAGCCGCGGTCGATGATGGTGGTGATGATGGGGGCGTAGGTGGAGGGACGGCCGATGCCGTTCTCTTCCAGCGCCTTGATGAGGGTGGCTTCGGTGTAGCGGGCGGGGGGCTGGGTGAACTTCTGCTCGCTCTTCAGCTCCCGCAGCTTGAGCACCTGACCCTCCTCGAGGGGAGGAAGGCTGGTCTCCTTCTTTTCCTTCTCGTCGGTGGCCTCTTCGTACAGGGCGGTGAAACCGTCGAAGGTGACCGTGTAGCCGCTGGCCTTGAAGCGGTAGCCGCCGGCATAGACGGTGACGGACACGGTGTCCTGCTGGCAGTCCGCCATCTGGCTGGCCATGAAGCGGCTCCAGATCATCCGGTAGAGCTTGGCGGTATCGCCGCTGATGCTCTTGTCCACCTCGTCGGGGGTCAGGCCCGGCACAGAGGGACGGATGGCCTCATGGGCGTCCTGCGCTGCCGTGGCGCTCTTGGTCTTCCAGGTGCGCTTGTAGGGGCAGATATAGCTCTCGCCGTAGGCCCCGGCGATGTACTCTCTGGCAGCTGCCACCGCCTCGTCGGAGATGCGGAGGCTGTCGGTACGCATATAGGTGATGAGGCCCATGGTGCCGTGGCCGGCGATGTCCACGCCTTCGTACAGCGTCTGGGCAGCCCGCATGGTGCGGGTGGCCGTGAAGCCCAGACGGCGGGATGCCTCCTGCTGCAGGGTACTGGTGATGAAGGCCGGGGTGGGCTGCTTCGCGCGCTTGCCCTTTTTCAGTTCGCCCACGGTGTACTCGGCCCCCTCGAGGCCCTTTTCGATGGCGCGGGCCTCGGCCTCAGAGTGCGGCAGGAGCTTTTTTCCCTTGTCGTCGGAGGCCAGACGGGCCGTGAAGCTCTTCCGGCCCACACCCAGAGTAGCGTCCACGTTCCAGTATTCCTCGGGCTTGAAGGCTTCGATCTCCTTCTCGCGGTCGTCGATGATGCGGACGGCTACGCTCTGGACGCGGCCCGCCGACAGGCCGCGTCGGACTTTCCGCCACAGGAAGGGGCTCAGCTTATAGCCCACCAGACGGTCCAGCACACGGCGGGCCTGCTGGGCGTTGAAGAGGTCTTCATTGATGGCGCGGGGGTGGGCCATGCCCTCCTTCACGCCCTTCTTGGTGATCTCATCGAAGGTCACGCGGTTGGGCTCGTGGGGGTCGAGGCCCAGGATGTTGGCCAGATGCCAGCTGATGGCTTCGCCTTCACGGTCCGGGTCGGTCGCCAGCAGCACACCGTCGGAGTGCTTGGCCTTGCTCTTCAGCTCTTTGATGAGCTTTTCCTTGCCTTTGATGCTGATGTATTGCGGCGCATAGTCATGCTCGATGTCGATGCCCAGCTGGGAGGCGGGCAGATCGCGGATGTGGCCCATGCTGGCCGTAACTTCGTAGTCTTTGCCCAGATATTTGCCGATGGTCTTCGCCTTGGCAGGCGACTCCACGATGACGAGTTTTGCCATTACGTTCTTCTCCTATATATAAATCCTCATCAGCCGCTGTGCTCAGGGAAAAGGCGAAGCCCGCCATTTTCCCTGAAAACACCCGTGTGCCGGACTGCCAAGGGCTCCCCTGGATAGGGGAGCTGTCGCGTCAGCGACTGAGAGGTTTATTCTTCTTAACTTGCGCTTCCTCCGCGCAGAATATACCGTTTGCCCGGCAGGCAGCTCACCCGGCCCGCAAGCTCGAGCTTCATCAGGACGCCCAGCAGCGCCGCCGTGGGCAGACCGCTCTTGACGCCCAGCTCCTCCACGCCCTGCGCCTTTGCGCCGAGACAGGAGAGCACCAGCCGCTCATTTTCACTCAGGGGCCGGGGCGTCTCCCGGGGTGCCGGGGCCGGTCTTGCGGCCTGCAGCCCCAGTGTACCAAATAAATCCGCCGCTGTACAGACCGCTTTTGCGCGTCCGTCCCGCAGAAGGGCATTCGTCCCCGCCGAGGCGGGCGAAAAAATGCTGCCCGGCACGGCGAACACCGGTTTCCCGTACCGCTCTGCGTGGCCCACGGTGGACATGGTGCCGCTCTTTTCCTTGGCCTCCACCACCACCAGCGCCCCGGAGAGGGCCGCGATGAGGCGGTTGCGCTGCAAAAATCCCACGGCACCCACCGGCTCACTTTCGGGCGGGTACTCGCTGATGACGCAGCCCCGCCTCTCGATGGCCCGGCGGAGTTCCCGGTTGGCGGCGGGGTAGGTCCGGTCGATGGGGACGCCCATCACCGCGATGGTGGGGCAGTTCTCCCCTACCGCCGCCCGGTGTCCGGCACTGTCCAGCCCGTCGGCCAGACCGCTCACGATGACGGCCCCCGCCCGGGCGAGGCCCCGCCCAATATCCTCTGCGGCCCGCAGACCATATTCGGTGGGCTTCCGGGTCCCCACCATTCCCACGGCGGCAGGCTCATTGAGCCAGCGGGGGTCTCCGGTGCAGTAGAGCACCAGCGGCATATCGGAGATGCGGGAGAAGGCCAGCGGATAGTCCGGGTCGTCATAGGGCAGGATGCGGATGCGCCGGGCCGCGCACCGCCGCGCAAAGGCCCGGTAGTGCTCGGGGGTGTTATCCGGCAGGCAGGCGCGCTGGACGGCGGCAGGTCCGGCAGCGGCGGCGAAGGCATCGGTGTCCCGGGCCTCCCATGCCTCCTGCGCCCCGCCGAAGGCGTCCAGCACGGCTCCGGCCCGCTGACTGCCCGCGCCCAGCGTCCCCGCCAGCCAGAGCCAGCACAGGAGCGGGTCGGGGGCCGGGTCGGGCGGGAAAAGGCTCAGCTGCCCCTCCCCGGCCCGCGTCACAGGCTCTCCTCCCGGAAATGCCAGAGCAGGATGCTGCCCGCGATGCCGGCGTTCAGGCTCTCGACCCGGTCGGTCATGGGGATGCGGACGGTGCCGGTGCAGGCGGCGATGGTCTCATCGGTGAGGCCCTGACCCTCGCTGCCGATGACGACGCAGACGCCGTCCGGGTAGCTGGACGCCGCCGCACTCAGGGGCTGGGACTGGTAGAGGGCGGCGGCAAGGCAGGTGATGCCCTTCTCCCGCAGCAGGGCGATGGCCTCGGGCATCTTCCCCGCCTCGATGACGGGGATGCGCACCGCTGCGCCCATGGAGGCCCGAAGGGTCTTGGGCGCAAAGACGCTGGCGCAGCCGTCGCTGAGCAGCACACCGTCAAAGCCGAAGGCCGCCGCAGAGCGGAGCAGCGTCCCCACGTTGCCGGGATCCTGCACCCGCTCGAGGGCGAGGTAGCGCCCGCCGGTCTTCACCTCTTCTAAGGTATGCACCGGGGTGCGGAAGACGCCGAACACCCCCTGATGGGTCCCCACGTCGGCCAGCTTATCGGCCACATGGTCTTCCACAAGGTAGTGTTCGCCCGGCAGCTCCGAAAGCTCCGGGCATTTTTCCAGCGCCGACTCGGTGCAGAAGAGGGTCTCCAGCTCTGCGCCCCGGCAAAGCTCGGGGCAGAGCTTCCGCCCCTCGGCCAGAAAGCGGCCCTCGGTGCGGCGGAACGCCCCGCTGGACGCCAGACGGCAGGCGTATTTGACTTTTGCGTTTTCCCGGCTGGTGATCTTCTCCATCCGTCTTTCCTCCAACTACCAAAGCATACAAAAAGGACGCCCGCGTATTTGATACGCGCGGGCGTCTTTTTTAAGGTCTATTAGGCGTTCTTCACGGTCTCGACCAGAGCTGCGAAGCTCTTGGGATCGTTGATGGCCATCTCGCTGAGCATCTTGCGGTTCAGCTCGATGCCAGCCTTCTTCAGGCCAGCCATGAAGCTGGAGTAGTTCATGCCCAGAGGACGGACAGCGTTGTTGATGCGGCAGATCCACAGGTTGCGGAACTGGCGCTTCTTCATGCGGCGGCCAGCCAGAGCGTAGTTGCCGCTCTTCATGACCTGCTGCTTAGCCATCTTAAAGTGCTTGCTCTTGCAGCCGTAGAAGCCCTTGGCCAGCTTCAGCATCTTCTTGCGACGTTTGTGAGTCATGGTTGCGCCCTTAATACGTGCCATTTTTTATATCTCCTTTAGTTATCTCAGTAGAATGTGTTTGCCTGCGGCTCGCTCTTAGGCGTAGGGCAGCATGCTCTTGATGGTAGCTGCGTTGGTCTTATCAA
>ENA-ORCP01003917-ORCP01003917.1-human-gut-metagenome-genome-assembly--contig:-NODE-3917-length-10638-cov-4.415870_pt1 | contig 10638 bp, 8 predicted proteins | sample MGYA00242990_ERZ507991 | MGnify/ENA primary metagenome ERZ507991 (study PRJEB26167, sample SAMN06115496) | human gut metagenome | host: Homo sapiens | place: China:Henan | collected 2015-05-07 | study... | reverse complement strand
GCCACAACGGTGGAACCGAAGGAGTTGATGGCCGACTGGATGACCACGTTGGACAGGCTGAACACGGTGCTCAGCAGCCCGGCGGGCAGGCCGATGAGCAAAATCTGCTTCAGCGCGCCGCCGTGGAAGCCCAGCCGGTGCAGGTCAAGGTGCAGTGCGCCTTCTTCCTTCATCAGCATCCGGGTCACCATGCAGGCAGAGACGGTCTGGCTGATGATGGTGGCCAGCGCCACGCCCGCCACGCTCATGTGGAACCCGATGACGAACACAAGGTTCAGCACCACATTGATGATACCGGCAGCCGCCAGACAGTACAGCGGGCGCTTGGTGTCGCCCACGGCCCGCAGCAGGGCGCTGCTGAAGTTGTACAGCATGGTCATGGGCATACCGATGAAGTAGATCTTCAGGTACAAGGTGGAAAGGTCGATGACGTCCTCCGGGCAGCTCATCAGTTCCAGCAGACCCCGCGCGGCAAAAAAGCCCACAAAGGCCAGCGCCACGCCGCTGACAAGACCCAGCGTCACCGAGGTCTGCACCGTGTCCTGCACGCCCTGCTCGTCTTTGGCACCGAAGCACCGGGCCGCCACCACGTTGGCACCCAGCGAAAGCCCCACGAACAGGTTGACCAGCAAGTTGATGAGCGAACCGTTGGAGCCGACAGCCGCCAGTGCGGTACTGCCCGCAAAGCGGCCCACCACAACGACGTCGGCTGCGTTGAACAGCAGCTGCAGGATGCTGGACGCCGCCAGCGGAATGGAAAACAATATGATCTTCTGAAGCATCGGGCCGCTGGTTAGGTCGGCAGAACGGCTGGTGTGTGCCATGGGGAAATGCGCCTCCTTCTATGGTCTGCGCCGGAAAACGGCGGTATTCGGAAAAAACAGGGGAACCGAAGGCATATTATAACGCGCCGTGCTCAAAAATACAAGCGGCACCGCCGGAAAATCACAAATTTTCCCGGCAATGCCGCCAAATGAAGCAAAGTTATTCTGCCGTCAGGGTCTTCCAGTGTTCCGGCGCGGCAAAATCGGCTGTCTCGCCGTCGTCGGTGTACATCCGGTAGCTGGCCCTGCCGGAAGCATCCGGGCAGGCCCACAGGGTCAGCTCGCTTTCGTCCAACCGGGCGGTGCAGGCGGCGGGTTTTGCCACCGGTACGGCGTGTCCGGGGCGGACGAACAGCAGCACTTCATCCAGCGCGCAGTGCACATAGTGATGCCCGGCGTACAGCAGAGCTGTGTCGTAATCGTCCGCGCTGCGGATGCGGTAAACTTTCATGTCTTCAGGCAGGTAGACATGCCGCCCGGCGGCGTTCTGGGTGTAAACGGGGGCCAGCATCACGCCGCCGCCCAGAAGCAGCTGATCCTGCACCTCCCGGGCGTCCGGGTCATCCGGCCAGTCAAAGCCCAGCGGGCGGAAGTAACTACCGTCCTCCAGCGCCGCCTTCATGAACTCACTATAAAGGTAAGGCAGCAGGGCATAGCGCAGGCGGATCATGTTGCGCATGGCGGGCAGCATCTCCGGAAAGCGGTAATACTCCTGTTCCCGCACACCGGCGGTGGCGTGGTTGCGCATGAGCGGGGTGAACAGGCCGAACTCCAACCAGCGCAGGGCGAGGTCCGGGGTGGTGTCGCCCGAAAAACCGCACAGGTCTGCACCGCTGTACAGGAAGCCGCACATCTGCACGTTCGGCATCATCTGGATGTTGGCCAGCAGCTGCGCCCATGTGGAGGTGTTGTCGCCCAGCCAGATGCCGCCCCAGCGATGGCTGCCGATAAAACTGGAACGGCTGTACAGCAGGGTGCGTTTGCCGGGGCGCAGGGTGCGGAAGGCATCTCCTGCCGCCCGGATCATGTTGCCGCCGTAGAGGTTGTGCACCCTGTCATGCCGCACCCGCTGACCGTTCAGGTCATGGTAGAAGCTGGCGTAGTCCTCCGGGCTGTTCATCAGCCCCATCGCACCGCCCACGACCTTGCCGAAAAACTCCAGCTGCTCGATGTTATCCTTCTGCCGCAGGTCTGCCATGGCATCCAGAAAGGCCCGCAGCCGGTCCGGCGAGTAGAACAGCGCCGGTTCGTTCATATCGTTCCAGAAGCCCTCGATGCCGCAGTCGGTCAGCAGCTTGTACTGTCGGCCGAACCACTCCCGCACCTCCGGGCGCAGAAAATCGGCAAAGTAGGCCTTGCCGGGCCACACCGCCGCCACAAAGGGGATGCCGTCGGCCTTGGTGCAGAAATAGCCCTTTTCCAGCCCTTCGGCGCAGACGGGGCTTTCCGGGTCGATGCGCACGCCCGCATCGATAATGGGCACCAGCCGGATGCCCTGCGCCTTCATCTCGGCAGCGAGGGCGGCAAGATCCGGAAACCGCTCCTTGTTCACCGTAAAATCGGCATAGTCCTGCATATAATCGATGTCCATCACAACCATGTCCAGCGGCAGGTCATGGTCTCGGTACTGCCGGGCCACCTCCCGCACATCCTCGGCAGTCTTGTAGCCCCAGCGGCTCTGCGCCAGACCGAAGGCCCACTTGGGCGGGATGTAGCTGCGCCCGATGAGCTGACGGAACTGCCGGGCGATGTCGTTCGGGCCGCTGCCGGTGAGCACATAGAGGTCGTAGTCCGGCGTCTCTGTAGAAAACCGCAGGGTACCGTAGGCCGTGTAGCCGATGTCGTAGGAAACTTTGCCCGGGAAATCGATGAAAAGGCCGAAGTCCTCCTGCCTGGCTCCGCCGTCGATGAGCAGAAAATTGTGTGCACCGTAGTAGGAACGCTTGTCCTCGCCGTGGTGGGACTCGTCGGTGTTATTTGCAACGTAATGCCAGCCGCGCTTATTGATGCCGCGGGGCATCTCGCCCAGACCGTACACGACCGCATCCGGAGCCATCGCATAGCTCCACCCGCCGTCCGCTTCGGCGGTGAGGAAGGGCACAGCCCCTTCCGAAACGGGAAGTTCCTGCACCACACTGTCGGTGGGCAGGGGCGAACCAAAACGAAAACGCTGGATCATAGCGCAGCCTCCTTTTCTCATACTTACATCTTACGTCCGGAACCGCTGCAAAGCAAGAGACAAAACCGGCGCTTTTCTGCTACAAAACCGGCAGGCTGCATCAAAAACATAAAAAATCCGGCGCAGGGTGCGGTCTGCGATTGCAAAAACCTGCCCATACTGGTATACTGAGGTCGATTCAAAGGAAAAACGGAGGATTCTCATATGTATCGCAACGGGATCAAACGCCTGCTGGCCGTCGTGCTGTCGGCCTGCGGCATGATCTGCCTGTCCTGGCTGTTTCTGATTCTGGCTGTCGCCATCAAGCTGGATTCGCCCGGCCCGGTGTTCTTCAAACAGAAGCGTGTGGGCATCGGCAAAAAGCACTTCTACATTTTAAAGTTCCGCACCATGCGCATCGATACGCCCCACGATATGCCCACTCATCTGCTCCACGATCCGGATCAGTATATCACCCGGATGGGGCACTTTTTGCGCAAGACCAGTCTGGACGAGCTGCCCCAGCTGTGGAACATCTTTGTGGGCGACATGGCGGTCATCGGCCCGCGGCCTGCGCTGTGGAACCAGTACGACCTGCTGGCTGAGCGGGACAAATACGGTGCCAACGATGTGCGCCCCGGCCTGACCGGCTGGGCACAGATCCACGGCCGCGACGAGCTGGAAATCGCTGAAAAGGCAAAGCTGGACGGCTGGTATGTGAAACACCTGAGCTTTGGGCTGGACGTGAAGTGCTTTTTCGGCACCATTGCCGCCGTGCTGAAGCATGACGGCGTGGTGGAGGGCGGCACCGGCACCCTGCATGATGAAAAATGAGGTCTGCTGCGCAAAATGATATGCGGTCTGCCCGCAGCCGCATTTTTATGTTAAGCACAGTACAGACCGGCTGAAATTGGCATATCTCTTGATTTATCCCTTGAAAAGCGTATAATAAAACAGTACACAAGACGTTAAAGGAGGATTCCTGTATTATGGAACGCACCTATATCAATGAGGCTCAAAAGGCCATCGGCGGCACGGTCAAGGTGCAGGGCTTTATCGAGAACCTGCGCAACAGCAAGTATATGGCCTTTATCGTGCTGAAGGATATTACCGGCAAGCTGCAGATCACGGTGGAAAAGGAAGACCACCCCGATCTGGTGGATACCATCGATCAGCTCACCCCGGATTCCGTCATCACCGTCACCGGCAAGGTGGTGGAGAACGACTACGTCAAGATGGGCGGCGTGGAGATGATCCCCGAGAGCATCGAGATCGAGAGCATCGCCAACGCTCTGCCCATCGTCCGCAAGGAGATCGCAGCCACCAAGAAAAAGAAGGCTGTGGAGCGCTCCAGCATCGACCAGCGCATCGACTACCGCTGGATCGACCTGCGCACCGACGAGAACCAGCTGATGTTCAAGGCACAGAGCTGCTTCGTCAACGCCATGCGCAAGTTCCTGCTGGACCGCAACTTCATTGAGATCCACACCCCCAAGCTGATTGCTGCTGCCAGCGAGAGCGGCTCTGAGGTGTTCAAGGTGGACTACTTCGACCGCAATGCTTATCTGGCACAGAGCCCTCAGTTCTATAAGCAGATGGCCATGGCTGCCGGTTTTGAGCGTATCTTTGAGACCGGTCCCGTGTTCCGCGCTGAGAAGAGCTACACCAACAAGCACGCTACCGAGTTCTCCGGCTTCGATCTGGAGTTCAGCTACATCACCTCCTTCAAGGACGTGATGAAGATGGAAGAGGAGCTGCTGACCGCCGGTCTGCAGGCCGTTAAAGATACTTACGGCGAGCAGATCAAGGAACTGTTCGGGCAGGAGGTCATCGTGCCCACCACCCCGTTCCCGGTGGTCAAGCTGGCAGACCTGTACAAGGCTCTGGAGGAAGAGTTTGGCTACACCGTGGACGAGAGCGAGAAGGGCGATCTGACCACCGAGGCCGAGCGCCTGAGCTACGACTGGGTCAAGAAGCACTACGGTCACGAGTTCCTGTTCATCACCGATTACTCTGCCGAGAAGCGCGCCTTCTACCACATGCGCGACAAAAACGGCGTGCCGCAGGGCTACGACCTGATCTGGCGCGGTGTGGAGATCACCACCGGTGCCCAGCGTGAGCACCGCTACGAGGTGCTGAAGAAGCAGGCTGAGGAAAAGGGTCTGGCCGATGACGTCAAGTTCTATCTGGAGTTCTTCCAGTACGGCTGCCCGCCCCACGGCGGCTTTGGCATCGGCATCGACCGCCTGACCATGCTGCTGTGCGGCCTGAGCATCAAGGACGCCGAGTTCCTGTTCCGCGGCCCCAACCGCCTGACCCCGTGATTTTATAAAACTTTTCCGAGAGCTGCTGTGTGTTTCACACCGCAGCTCTTTTTGTTGGGGGCACCCTCTCAGTCAAATTCTTCGGATTTGCCAGATCCCCCGAAAGGGGGAGCTTCTGGCGCATCCACATGGTTTGCACTTTATCTGGAAACTGTGCCGTTACTGCAAAAAAGCTCCCCCCTCGGGGAAGCTGGCGAACGAATGTGAGCCTGAGAGGGTTTGGCGCGCCAAAAGCAAACGGAAAGCCTTTTCCGCAGCGCCGCACTTTCGAAGAAAGTGGCGCTGCAAATGCTGTTTCCCTTTACGCCCCCCTTCGTGAAAAAGCAATTCAGGAAAATTCGCAGATTTTCCTGAATTACAATTATAAAAATATTTTCCGCTAAAGATGCCCAGAGCAAAGCGGAGGGCATTCAAAACGGTTCCGGCATAATAAGCGCTCCCTTTTCATATGATACAACGAGCACACCCACCCCTACGGGCGCGGTGCGCAGCGCAACAGGAAGGGGAGAAGGACCTTGGAGAAACAGGAACAGAACAGCATCTGTCGCGAGATCGGCGCACGCACCGGCGGGGATATCTACATCGGTGTGGTGGGCCCGGTACGCAGCGGCAAATCTACCTTTATCAAGCGGTTCATGGAGCAGCTGGTGCTGCCCGCCATGTCCGGCTCTGCCGCTGCCCGGGAGCGTGCCCGGGACGAGCTGCCGCAGTCGGCAGCGGGGCGCACCATCATGACCACTGAACCCAAGTTCATCCCGGAGACCGCCGTGCCCCTGCAGCTGGAAGGCGGCGGGGCGTGCCGGGTGCGGCTGATCGACTGTGTGGGCTACATGGTGGAGGGTGCCATGGGGCACGAGGAGGACGCAGAAGCCGATGGTCAGGTTGTCGAAATGACCCTTTTCCTTGTGGATGGTGATGAGGTCCGTCAGGGTCTGGGTGGGGTGGTTGTGGCCGCCGTCACCGGCGTTGATCACCGGCACCAAGGAGTGCTGCGTTGCCACCAGAGGCGCGCCCTCCTTGGGGTGGCGCATGGCGATGATGTCGCAGTAGGCGCTGACCACCCGGATGGTGTCCGCCACGCTCTCGCCCTTGGAGGCGGAGGAGCTGGCGGCGGAGGAAAAGCCCAGCACCTGTCCGCCAAGGGACAGCATGGCGCTCTCAAAGCTCAGGCGGGTGCGGGTGGAAGGCTCAAAGAACAGCGTTGCCAGGATCTTGCCGTCGCACTTATGGGCATATTCGGCGGGATGCTCCATAATATCGCAGCCCGTTTTTACCAGCTCGTCGATCTCCTCGGTGGAGAGCTGCATAATGTCGATCAAATTTTCCATATCAGTTTTCCCCTCCATTGATCCAGCTTTCATCAGACGGATTGTCCCGGAATTTCAGCAGACGGGACACATCCTCCGGCGCGATGTAACCTTCCTCCGCGCCCACCTGGGCGATGGTGTCCAGGTTCGTCAGGCTCACGTTCTTCACGCCGGCCTCCGCCATGCGCTCCACGCCCTTCTTCATGCCGTAGGTGAAGATGCTCACCACGCCCAGCACCTCAGCGCCTGCTTCCCGCAGGGCCTCCACGGTCTCCAGCACGCTGCCGCCGGTGGAGATCAGATCCTCCACGACCACGACCTTCTCGCCCTTGTCCAGACGGCCTTCGATGCGGTTCTGACGGCCGTGGTCCTTATTGCCGGAACGGACATAGCCCATGGGCAGGCCCAGCAGGTGGGCGGCAATGGCGGCGTGGGCAATGCCGGCGGTGGCGGTGCCCATCAGGACCTCCGCCTCCGGGTACTCACGCTTCACGGTATCGGCAATGGCCTGCTCCACCTCGTTCCGGGCTTCCGGAGCGGTGAGGATCAGTCGGTTATCGCAGTAGATGGGGCTCTTGATGCCGCTGGCCCAGGTAAAGGGCTCCTGAGGGCGGAGAAAGACCGCCTTGATCTCCAGCAGACGCTTGGCAACGCGCACATTGATGCTGTCCATAGTTTGTTCTCCTTTATATCAATTTTTCTGTTGATCCAATCGTTTCCGTTTCGCGGCTCAGCCCACGAACTCCGCCACGCAGCGGCGATAGGCGGCCACGGGGTCCTCCGCCTGGGTGATGGGACGGCCCACCACGATGTAGTCGGAGCCAAGCTCCTTGGCCTTGGCCGGCGTGGTGACCCGCTTCTGGTCGCCCACATCTCCGTCAGCAAAGCGGACACCGGGGGTCACGGTGAGGAAGTTCTTGCCGCAGCGCTCGTGGACCGCGCCTGCCTCCAGGGGAGAGCACACCACGCCGTCCAGTCCCACGATGGAGGCGATCTCCGCATAGTGCATCACCACTTCGGCAATGGGCTTTTCGATCCACAGCTCTTTTTCCAGCATGTCCTGATCCGTGGAGGTCAGCTGGGTCACAGCGATCAGCAGCGGGCGGGTACCATCCGGACGGGTCAGGCCCGCCAGAGCGGCGGACATCATGGCGCCGGTGCCGGCGGCATGGACGTTCACCAGGTCCACATCCAGCGCGGACAGAGCGGCCATAGCCTTTTTCACGGTGTTGGGGATATCATGCAGCTTCAGATCCAGGAAGATCTTGTGGCCCCGGGCCCGGATCTCCCGGACGATGGAGGGGCCTTCGGCGTAGAACAGTTCCATGCCGATCTTCACAAAGGGCTTTTCCTCTGTGAAGCGGTCCAGAAATGCCAGTGTCTTTTCCTTGCTGTCAAAGTCCAGCGCAACGATAACGTCTTTACCCATGATGTGCTCCTCCTATGATCTCTGTCAGATTTTCCATGCCGTACCGTTCCATCACAGCAGGCAGATTTTCGATAATGGTCTTGCAGGCATACGGCTCCACAAGGTTCGCCGCGCCCACGCCGATGGCGGTGGCGCCCGCCAGCATCAGCTCGATGACGTCCTCCGCCGTGGTGACGCCGCCCATGCCCACGATGGGGATGGACACTGCCTCGTAGACCTGATACACCATCCGCACTGCCAGCGGGAACATCCCCGGACCGGACATACCGCCGGTGGTATTGGCCAGCAGCGGGCGGCGGCGTTTCAGATCGATCCGCATACCCGGCAGGGTGTTGATGAGGCTCACGCCGTCGGCGCCCGCATCCTCGCAGGCCTTGGCAACGGCGGCGATGTTGGCCGCCGTGGGGGACAGCTTCAAAATGATGGGCTTTTTCGTCACCGCCCGGACGGCCTTCGTCACCTCGGCTGCGGACTTGGGATCCGCGCCGAAGGCCGCGCCGCCGCCGTGGACGTTGGGGCAGGAGATATTGACCTCCAGCCAGCCCACCTGCTTCTGAGCGTCCAGCTTCTCGCAGACCTCGGCGTATTCCGCCACGGAAAAGCCGCTGATATTCGCCATCACCGGCTTGTGAAATACCTGCTTGAGCTTCGGCAGCTCCGTTTCGATTACCGCGTCCACGCCGGGGTTTTGCAGGCCCACAGCGTTCAGCAGACCGCCGGCATACTCCGCGATGCGGGGGGTGGGGTTGCCGAAGCGGGGTTCCCGGGTGGTTCCCTTAAAGGAAAAGGTACCTAACATATTGATATCGTACAATTCCGCGAACTCATAGCCATAGCCGAAGGTGCCGCTGGCGGGGATAATGGGGTTGTCCATCTCAATACCGCAGAGGGTCACTTTTGTATTCACCATACGATCTCCTCCTTTTCCAGCACGGGGCCGTCCTTGCAGATCCGCTTATTGCCGTATTTCGTCTCGCAGGAGCAGCCCATGCAGGCCCCGAAACCGCAGCCCATCCGCTCCTCAAAGCTGAACTGGCCGGAGGTCTTGCAGGCGCTGTATACCGCCTTCAGCATCGGCTCCGGGCCGCAGGTATAGAGATAGGTGTAGTCGGACACGGCGGCCATGCCATCGGTCACAAGGCCCTTGAGGCCGGCGCTGCCGTCGGCGGTGGCGATGATGACCTCTGCCCCCAGCGCCCGGAACTCATCTGCCAGAAAGATCTCAGATGCCCGGTTGAAACCCAGCACCGCGGTGACGCGCTTACCCTGAGCGACCAGCCGCTTGGCAAGGCCGTACAGCGGCGGGATGCCCACGCCGCCGCCCACCAGCAGGGGGTGTTCCCCACTGCGGGACACATCATAGCCGTTGCCAAGACCCGTCAGCACATCCAACTCCGTGCCGGGAGCCATGCCCGTCATGGCCTCGGTGCCGTGGCCCAAGACTTTATAAATAAGCGTCAATTCTCCATCGGACCAGTCGCACACGGAGATGGGACGGCGGAGGAAAAAGCCGGAGAGCTTCAGATTCACGAACTGGCCGGGGGCGGTGATGGCAGAGGTGTCCCCCGCCAGCCGCAGACGGTAGATGCCGTCGGCCAACCTTGTGTTTTCAAGTATTGTCAGATTTGTTTGTTTCACAGTCTCTCTCCTCTTAACAGCCGCTCCTCATCGCACCACACAGCGCCCTCGCCCGTCGCTGTCAGCAGGCAGCGGCCTTGAACCTCCCATCCTGTAAAGGGTGTTGCCTTGCCCATAGAGAGGAAGTCCGTCGGGTCGACGCGGTAGCTGTCATTCAGGTCGAACACGGTAAAGCCGGTGTCCGTGGGGATGTTGAAACGGCGGCAGGGCGCGTCGTGGAGCAGCTCCATGAGCCGTTCCATGGAAATGGCGCCGGGCTTTACAAGGTAGGTGTAGAGCAGCGGGAAGGCCGTTTCCAGTCCCACGATGCCCATGGCGCTTTTTTCCAGTCCCCTTCCCTTTTCCTCGGCGCTGTGGGGGGCGTGGTCCGTGGCGATCATGTCGATGGTGCCGTCCGCCAGACCCTCCAGCAACGCCTCCCGGTCGCTCTTATCGCGTAGAGGCGGGTTCATCTTGAAGCGGCCGTCCTCCTGCAAACAGGCGTCGTCCAGCAGCAGGTAGTGGGGGCCGGTCTCGCAGGTGACGTTCAGCCCCTCGGCCTTGGCCCTGCGGATGAGCGCGACGCTCTCCTTGGTGGAGATGTGGCAGACGTGATAGCCGCAGCCCGTCTCCCGCACCAACTCCAGATCCCGCTGGATGGGCCGCCACTCGCTCTCGGAGCAGATGCCCCGATGTCCGTGGGTGCGGGCATAGGCGCCGTCATGGATGTAGCCGCCCCGCAGGAGGGAATTGTCCTCGCAGTGGGCCACGATCAGCTTGCCGAGGCGCTTGGCCTCCAGCATGGCGCGGCGCATCATATCACGATCCTGAACGCCCTTTCCGTCGTCGGAGAAAGCCACCACATAGGGGGCCATGGCGTCCAAGTCCGCCAGTTCCCTGCCCTGCTCGCCTTTCGTGATGGCCCCGTAGGGCAGAACGCGGATCACGGCGTCTTTTTGAATGGCGTCCAGCTCCATTT
>ENA-ORCP01003916-ORCP01003916.1-human-gut-metagenome-genome-assembly--contig:-NODE-3916-length-10642-cov-3.083389_pt1 | contig 10642 bp, 13 predicted proteins | sample MGYA00242990_ERZ507991 | MGnify/ENA primary metagenome ERZ507991 (study PRJEB26167, sample SAMN06115496) | human gut metagenome | host: Homo sapiens | place: China:Henan | collected 2015-05-07... | reverse complement strand
TTAACGAATCGTATCATCAATGAAGAGATTTCCGTTGATTTATGGATTGACCTGTATCACCAGTTCGACCGGCTTTAACCACCGCCTCCGGCGTTTCCCTTACAATGTAATAATCATGATTCATCATAATGATTTTGGTTTCAGGAATCATCTCAATTGTTTCAATCTGCATATGGTTTAGCAAAAATGGTTCCCTGTTTAATTTAGTCAGCCGGATCATGTCATTCACCTTTCCCCGCTTCAAAAGATTTTAGGACTCGGGGAGCGTAACACACGCCCCCCGGCCGCCTGTCTTTACGTAATATAACTCTTCAAAGAGAACAATTACCGCTTCATGCTGACCAAATCGGACAACATTTCATCTGTAACAGTGATAATTTTGGTATTGGACTGAAAACCGCGCTGCGTTGTAATCAAATCAGCAAATTCCGTTGCGATATCCGTCTTGGAGGATTCCAAGCCACCGGACAAAATCTTCGTATCGCCTGCACCCGTCAAGGTGATCCGATCGGGATTATCAGGATTTGTATTATTATTCAAATCACCCGTCACAGCCCCGCCGCAGGTACCAATAACAACATCGCCTGCGTTATTGCCCGCCTGATAGTAGCCATCACTCTGTTTAGTAAGACCATTGGGGTTAACGACGCTGCCAATCGGAATGATGCCGACGGTGACCGCAACATTATTCTGCGTTACCGCAGTAATAACACCATTCTGATCGACACTCAGGTTAACGCTCTGTACATTAACACGCTTACCCTCATCAACCTTAGCAGCACCAATATCCGTGGGATAAGTTTGCGCATTTTTGTTGTCAGCTGCAATCTGAGGATACAGCGCACCGCCTTCTTTAATACCCGTAGTGGTATCGCTTGCCGGTGCCATAACTGGTAACCGAATCGGACGCAGGCAGGTATCCCACTTCACAGTACCATCAGCTTTTTGAGCCATGGTACCATCCTGCTCACCCTGCGGCATAAAACCGTAAACGCAATAGCCGTTATTATCGACCAGATAACCATCCGAATCAAGCGAAAAGTTGCCGACTCGCTTGAGGGTCAGATTATTCGGAGCCGGCTCATAGCCGATCTTTTGATCCGGCTTCGGGCCAACCATAAAAAAGCCATTGCCATCCAGATACAGATGAGAATTAATGCCGGTCGGTGCATAGGTACCACCGGCCATATTCAGATCAATCGAGGCAACCTGAGAGCCGTAACCGATCTGCGATGCGTTGGTACCGCCATATTGGTTTCCGCCCGCCGTACTGTTGCTGATCGAAGTATACATGGACTCACTGAACGAAGTAACGCCCGGCTTAAAGCCATATGTATTTGCATTGGCGATATTGTTGCCAATTACATTCATTTTCTGCATGTGGGTCTGCAAACCCGCAATTGCAGCGTACATAGAACCTGTCATAAGTTTTATTTGCTCCTTCCAATTCATACGATGCAGTCGGCAGCCGTCATACGGACAGGCTTCCAAAGCACCCATAAATGGACCTGCTTTCTTACTTTAGAAGAACAGCACCGTCTATATTGGTAAATACATTGTCGCGCATTTCATCTTGTGAAATGGCTGTGATCACTCTGTTTTGCGGCACGTTTACAATAAACGCACGTCCCGCATCCAGCACCAAAATATTTTTGGCACCTTTTTCCTGTGCCTTGCCAACAGAATAAGTCAGCTGGCTCATCAACGCATCGGTCATTTCAATGCCCCGCTCCTCTGCGCGCTGTTGTGCATGCTTGGAGAATTCCACGGTCGGCGTTGTCTGCTGTTCCGTACCAAGCTGCTCCATACGCTGCCGAAGCAGATCACCAAACGTACCCGTTGAGGCTTGCATCGTCTGCTGCACCTGCTGGCCAAGCGAACTGCTGCCACTAATTCGGTCGATCATATCTTATCGCCGTCCTCACCGGATTCCGTCGTATCAGAACCTCCGGTTCCTTCGGTTCCATTCGATGGTGTTTTCTCTGTCGGCGGCAGCTCACCAACTGCCATAATGGAGCTGAGAGCATATGATTTGCCATTCACAAAAACAACCTGCTCGCCATTATACGTTCCTGTACCTGTCACTTCGCCTACAATTTCCTTCAATCCGCTGGCGCTGGTATATTCGCCGATCGTAACCGTTTTGCCAACCAGTGAAGCCGCATAGGACATCGTAGCCGCATCCGTCATGGTTGACATAGCCTGAATCGTCGACATCGAAATCAACTGATTCATCATATCGCTCGTGGAAGCCGGATTATCAATATCCTGATTCTGGAACTGCGCAATCATCAGCTGAAGGAAATCCTTCATTGTCAGCGTCAGCTTATCCGCGCTGCTGTCCTTCAAATAGCCAACGTTATTGCCCGTATCTGAACTTGAGGTCTTCGTAGTCTGCGTATTGGTAGAATACGTACTCTGATTAGAAGTTCTAGCTATCGTGGGGGTAAATAAATCGCTCATTGTATGTTCTCACTTCCTTTCCATCAAATCGTATCCAGTTGATAAAGGCCTAAGCGCAGCTGCCCCAAAAAGCTGTCCTGCTCCGCCTTGCTCTGCTGCGGATGGGATTGCTGTTCCTGCTGCTGCCGGTTCTGCTGATTGTGACCATCATACTGCGGCTGCTCCGGCTCCTGCTGCTGCACTTGAATGTGAACCGTTTGACCGGTACGGTCTTCCAGCAACGCACCCAGATTGCCCGCATGCTGCGCCAACAGCGAAGTAGTCTTTGCGCTATCCGCATAGATCACAAGCCCAAGCTTGCTGCCATGCTGCGCTAACTCAATCGTAATGTGACCGAGATTCTCCGGTTGCAGTTGAATTCGAACCTTATCGCCTACAGTGCTCAGATTCGCCTTAATGGTATCTGCAAGCTGCTTTTCCATATCAGGCGCATTGACATCCACTGTCGGCGTAGCTTCACCCACCTTAACCGGTACCGTCTCAACATCACGGAACAAAGGCTGTTCCTGCTGCGTCATAACAACAGGCTGATCGTCCTGCTCCTGCTGGTTCGCTTCCACCAGCTTCTGTCCGGCTGCAGTATCTGCAGTCGGCTGCTGCTCGGTATGCGATGCTGCATCTTGCAACCCTTGCTGCTGCACGCCCTCCTGCGGTACAACAACCTCAGAAGTGGGCTGTGCCTGCTCAGCCGCCATCTGCTGCGGAACCTGTACTGTCGGCTGCGCAGTAGGAACCGTCGTCTCTGCCGCAACTGCCGTCTGCACAGTCTGTGTAACAGATGCATCCACCGTGGGCATAGCGGATACCACCATATTATCCACATTCTCCTGCGCTGGCTGCTGCACCGCAACATCCTGCACTACATACGGCTGGAACAACATAGCCGTTAATGCCTGCCGCACATCATCCGATACTTCCGCAACATTCTCCTGCGGAGTTTGCTCGGTCTGCTGCACCTTGTCATTCTGAGTCGGCTTGGACTGCGTCTGCTGGTTATTCGAGTTGGTTTTGTTAGGCGATACCGCTTCTTGCTTTTGCGACATCATATCCTGAAAAGAATCTCCATTCGAATCCTTGCCTGCACCCGAACCAGACACCTGACCTCGCTGCATCATCAACTGCATCATCATGTTGATCTGCTCCATATTCATTCCTCTCTCACCTCCTTTCACCTGAGAATAAAGACAGGCGCAGTATGAACAACAACGCCCGCAGTATCCACTTAATGGACAGCCGCGCCTGCCATCACACGGGCGTTGGATACAAATTCATCAATAAACTGCTCTTCGCTCTTCTGTACGGATTTTTGATAAAGCTTCCATTTTTTCTCTTTGAGTTTTTCAATCGTCGCCTTATCTGTTTTGGCATGAATTACTTCATTCCGCTTGCTTTCTTCTTCGCTTTTACGCAAAGCAAGTGTCTCCCGTGCTTTTTCGATTTCTTTCTCCTGCACGCGCAGTATCAGGTCATATCCAACTGCGTCTGCAATCGTCATCCCCTGCTGCTTTCTGTCTCGATATTCTTCGTTGACTTCATCAAACCGCTGCTGCAATGCTGCGACAACCGCCTCCTGTTCACGCACACGCGCAATTGCGGCCGCATGCTCAATGCGAAGCGTATCCAGAAGCTGCTCTCGATAATGCAACACCGTCTCCATGGAAAAACGAAACTTCTTCATTGGAATCATCCCCTTTTCTTTCGTATTCCCTTACGAATCACTGTAAAATCGACTCCAACTGATGCAGGCTTTCATCATAACTGAAAGATTCATTAATTCCCTGCATCAAAAACGCGTTGATCTGATCAATTTTGGAAATCGCATAGTCCAGTCGCGGGTTTGTTCCTGCCTTATAAGCACCGATGGATAACAAATCCTCGTTTTTTTCGTAAACGCTCAGGATATCACGCAATTTACTGGCCAGCTCTCTGTGTTTGGGAGAAACAATCTCAACCATCAAACGGGAAATACTCGCCGAAACATCAATCGCCGGGAAATGGTTTGCGTTAGCCAGTTTACGAGACAAAACGATATGACCATCCAGAATACCGCGGACAGTATCGGCAATTGGTTCGTTGGTATCGTCACCCTCTACCAGCACGGTGTAAACACCAGTGATGGAACCGCGTTCAAAATTGCCGCTTCGCTCCAGTAATTTGGGAAGCTCTGCGTAAATAGACGGCGTATAGCCGCGTGCCACTGGCGGTTCACCGACTGCAAGGCCGATTTCACGCTGCGCCATGGCAAAACGCGTCAGAGAGTCCATCATCAACAGAACATCTTTGCCCTGATCCCGAAAATACTCCGCAATGGCCGTCGCAACCGACGGACATTTCATGCGCAACATGGCAGGCTGGTCAGAAGTTGCAACCACCAGTACTGAACGACGCATACCTTCCTCGCCCAAATCCTTTTGGACGAATTCGAGCACCTCACGTCCACGTTCGCCAACCAGCGCAATCACGTTGATGTCGGTTTTTACATTCTTTGCAATCATGCCCATCAGCGTCGATTTACCGACGCCCGAGCCAGCAAAGATACCGATACGCTGTCCCTTGCCAATCGTCAGCGTGGAATCAATGGCACGCACACCGAAATCCACACGCTCCCGAATCGGCGGACGCGTTAACGGGTTAATATATGGGCTGTCCACATAGTAGCTGTCTCCTTCCGGAAAAGGTTCCAGTCCATCAATGGGCTTTCCCATGGCATTGATGATTCTACCGCGCAGGAAATCTCCTACCTGCAAACGCAGCCGACGTCCGGTATTGCGAACGAAGCTGCCGGGTGCAAGTCCATTCATATTCTGATACGGCATCAGCAGCATGCGGTCGCTCTTGAAACCGACCACTTCAGCCAACACCTGACTGTTTGACTCCGCAGAGTAGATACGGCAAATATCGCCGATCGCCCCGCGACCACCCGACGCTTCGATTGACATACCAACGATGTTCTCGATTTTGCCGGTACGGCTCAACATATCGCCGTCTTTAATTTGTTGAATGACTTGCTCAAACATAGGTTTTCTCCCCGAACAGGCTATGAAAAGTTCTCATGGATGACCGAACGAATATTTTCAAGCTGCGTTGACGCGCTTGCGTCAATGATCTCATCCGGCATTTCCACAATACAGGTTCCTGTTTCGGCATCCCGCATGGGTACCATTTTGATGTGATCGGATAAGCAGGACAATGCCGCTGTTAGGGACGGATCGCTTTGCGCAACCCCCTTCACATCACAATCTGCAACATATATCTGCACCCATTCGCGACGCTTCATTTTTTCTGTCGCTGCAATAATCATGCGTTTGATGATCTCCTCGCTGCTTTTCAAGCTGACGTGGATCACCTTTTCCGCAACGGCTACAGCGACATCCAAAAGCTCGCCGCTGAGTTTATCAATTTTTTCGTCACGCATATTATTTGCCTGTGTCAGAAAGCGCTGCACCGCCTCCACAGATTCCTGTGCCGCTTTGCGCGTTGCGGCAGAGGCTTCTTCCTCGCCTTTGCGCTGACCTTCCACATAACCCTGATTGTAGCCTTCCTCGGATGCCTGCTGGTGAATTCGTGCCACTTCCGCTTCGGCAGCCTGTTTGGCCTCTTCGATAATATGCTCTGCCTGTGCCCGTGCATTACGGATTAATTCATCTGCCTGTGCCAGCGACAGCGTCTGTTCAAAGCTGCCGCCTGCCGGCTCCTGTATTTCTTGTTCCTGCTCTTCCGCCTTGGCGGCATGAGCCTCCTTAGCTTGCTCTGCAGGTTTTTCATCCGCCGCATCGTCACTGGGAACGTTTTCTTTGAGGCGGATCATTTCCTCCAGCTGACTTACTAACTGTTCCTCATCCGGCAGCTCGTATTCTTCAGCCTTCGGTTTCATGAAATACTTCAGAATACTAGGCAATGATCTCATCCTTTCCGCCCTTCAGAATAATGATTTCATTGCGCTCTTCCAGATCGCGAATGATACCAACAATACGCTGCTGTGCCTCTTCCACATCACGAATACGAACATTGGTAGTAATTTCGAGGTCCTCTTCGATATTCTGACGCATACGCGTAGACATATTGCTAAACAGCTTGTTGGCAACATCCTTGTTTGCGCCCTTGAGTGCCAGAACAATATCGCGCATATCGCAATCGCGGAGAAAACGCTGCACAGAACGATCGTCCATATGTACGATATCCTCGAATACGAACATACGCTTGCGAATCTCTTCGGCCAGCGTACCGTCGTTCTCCTCCAAGCCGTCGAAAATAGCCTTTTCGCTCGAACGCTCCAAATTGTTCATAATTGCAGCGATATGATCCAGACCGCCAATCTGTACATTCTCCGTAACAATCAGGCTGGAGAACTTCTTCTGCAGCTCGTCCTCGATCATCTTTACTGCCGTCGGCGATGCACTCTCCATACGTGCAATACTCTTTACTACGCGCAGCTTCTTTTCAGGCGGCAACTCCTCCAAAACCGCAGCTGCCTTATCAGGGTCCACATATGACAGCACCAGCGCGATCGTCTGCGCGCGCTCATGCTGCAGCGTGGACAGCAAAGTTTTCGCATCCGTCTTGTCGAGGAACGAGAAAGAACGATTGCTCAGTGCCTTGGTGACCTTGCTCAACAGCTGCTCCGCTGCCTGATCGCCAAAAGCCTTTTGCAGTACCGAACGGGCATATTCCATGCCGCCCTCGGTAATAGCCTTGTTGGTCAGGCACATTTGATAAAAGTCTTCCAGTGTTTGCTCCGTTTGCTCCGGATCAATATAACCGAGCTTTGCAACTTCAATGGTCAGCTGCTCCAGCTCCTCCGAATCCATGTACTGATAAATCCGGGATGCCTTTTCTGTGCCAATGGCAACAATCACGGTTGCCGCTTTTTGTGCGGGCGTCAACTCTTGCTCAGCCATTTGCACTCTCCCCTCTCAGCCATGTACGAATCATCTGGGCCGCAATTTCCGGATTCTCCTCCGTAAACTTGCGAATCTCCTGCTTCAATTCCATACTCTTCTCGTTCTTAATCTCCAGAACATTGTCAATCTGCTCCTGTGCCTGCTCAGCAGCTGCGGCCTCTTGTGCTGCAAGTTCCTCAGCCTGCTGCGCCTGCAACAATTCTTGCGCCTTCTTGCGACGCTTCGAACGAATTGCCAGAAAGACAATCAGCAACAGCAGCAGTCCAAATACGCCTGCACCAACATACAGCGCCCATTTGGGAATCTGCAGACCCGGAAGGATCGGCGCGGTTGTATTGTTTGCATCCGGATTGTAGAACGGTGCCACCAACACATTGATTTTATCCGCTTGCTGATCCGTCGAAATACCAGCCGCACGCGCAATATGACTGATGAGCTGTGCGGTACCCACATTACCGGCAGTATCCTGATTGATGGTAACCGCGATCATCACATCAGTTACAACACCAAAATTCTGCTCACTCTGCTGGGTAGTGGTATTGACATTCACGTCCTCCGTACCACTGTTTTTCAGATACTTCTCATTGCCGTTTACGACATTCTGCGACTCCATATAAGTCGGAATATCGGCATTGGTCGATGTGCCGACCGTACCGCCTTTTGCCGCGTCCTCACCGCGCACCAGCTCCTGATCGTACTCACGGCGTCCGATGATACCCTCGCCATCCGGTGCCCCTTCCGGCGTGGTGTACTCGGTTTTCTCCTGTACGCGGTGGCTGACGTCCACCGTACTGGTTACGCTGACGCGCACATTGTCCGTTCCGTAAATCGGACTAAGTGCTTGCACTACTTCATTGCGAACACGGTTATTGACCTGATTCTCCAAGCGCAGTTTCAGATCCGATGCGGATGCTGTCGAAGTATCCGCACTCCCCGGCGTATAGCTGTTGCCGATGGAGTCCGTAATCGTTACGCTTTCAAAATCCAAGCCTTGCACACTATGCGCAACAAAGTTACCGATTGCATCGACATAACTGTCCGGCAAAGCCCCGCCATCCTGCATCTCAACAAAAACAGCAGCAGTTGCAGGCGTTGCATTATCACTGTCCAGCACATAGCGCTGATCTGAACCAGGAGAAATATCCACGACTGCATTCTTAACACCCGAAAAGTTCCGGATAACCGCAGCCATGCGATCCTGCAGTTCATAATTCTTCAGGGTTTCCCGATCGGATTCGCTCGACATCATGCCGACGTTATCCAGATAAGTACCGTACAGGAAGCCGCTCTTGGGATACCCGTCCACCAGCAGTTTGGCCTGTAAATTAGCAACCTCTGCCTCCGGTACCTTGATCGTTTCACCCTCTATTTTATAATCTGTTGCACCATATTCATCCAACTTACCGACAATCGCTGACGCTTCATCGGTTGTCAGCCCGGTGACCAGCGTTTCATACGGCCGATTGTTCAAAACCAATGCAAGAGCAACGGAAACGGCAATAACCAGGATCAATGCGACCGCGGTGATTTTAATGTACTTGGACTTGTGTTCCCCTACATATAAGTCTTTAACCTTTTTTAGGCCGCTCTGAAATTTCTCTTTCACTATCTTATCCGCCTCATCCCAGAGTTCCCCTCATCCTGGAGGGTTCGCAGTTGCATTACATGCTCATGCGCGAAATTTCACTATAGGCATCCAATGCTTTGTTTCTCAATTCCGCAAGCAACTGAACAGAAAGCTGCGCTTTCGTACCGGCAATCGTTGCAACCGCCGGATTATCCAACTGACCGGTCGCCAGTAAATACTGTGCCTGATTATACTCTGCATCGGTTTGCTTTACGTCATTAATTGCGTTCTGGAACACATCCGCAAACACAGGAAAGCCGTTTTGCGAAGAAGCTGTATTGTCCTTTGAAGTCGTTTTATCCAGAGAAATCGAATCCCACAAGGGCTGTATCGAACCAATCGCCGCCATTATATTTGCCTCCCCATTTATTTACCAATATCAAGTGCGCGTGTGGCAACCGTTTTTAAGGTGTTAAATGCTGTGACATTGGCAGAGTACGCCTGTGTTGCCGCCATAGCATCCGTAATCTCCTTAACCAGATCCACATTTGGCATTTCAACATATCCATCTGCATTTGCATCCGGATGACTCGGATCATACTGCAACTTAAACGGGCTGGTATCCTCCGCGATCTGCGTGACACGGACACCGCCCGTTTGTGACAAATTGTAGGTTTGTGCAGGAACATTGCCCGCAGCTTGTGCGAGCGCTTGGCGAAAGGTATCCCTTCCTCCATCCGCTTCCATCACCACCATTTTACGTTGATAGGGGCCTTCTCCCCCTTCTACGCGTGTGGTATTGATATTTGCAACATTTTCTGAAACGACATCTAACCGAAGCTGCTGTGCTGTCAATGCAGAACCGGTAATATTCATCGAGCTTAAAAATGCCATAACCAATTTCCCCTTCCCTTACTGTCCGCGGATAGCGGTACGAATCAGCGAAAGATCCGTAGAGATTGCATTCATCACATGTTGCTGCTGCAGAGCGTTTCTGGCCAACTCAATACTCTGCTCCGTCGCATCAACACCATTACCGTCCATACGAGCGGTTTCATTGTCTGCAACATGTATCGTAGCCTGCGTGTTTTCCAGTGCATCCCTCATATCTGATGCACTGCCGTTCGACGCAGCCTGTAACCGCGACCGGAATGTTTCCTCAAAGGTAACATATTTGGTTTTGTAATTCGGTGTCTCCACATTAGCGAGATTATCCAAAATCGCCGTCTGCTTTGTCCATAAGAAGTCCATAGAACGCTCCATCATCAAAAGAGCATTGTTGGTTATTGAATTCATTTTACCGGACCTCCTGTATCAGCGTAAGTGATCCAACCTAAATATTCATATATAGTGTACTACAAATTGATGACTTTTTCAACCACTTTCGACATCAATTGACTGCATTTTGGCATATTACACAATAAAAGAGATTTTAAACCAATTACACATTTTTTGATATATAATATGGAATATTCCGAGCAATTTGCTTGTATTTTCACTCCGGGGGTTGTAATAACCAATAATCATTTGTTAATTTTGTCAAAAGTATGCAGTATAATATATTTTTCGATATTTTCCGATATTTTTCAATATATTGCAATATACTAACATGTGGCTCTAATCTATTGATTTTCCAAAAGAAAAAACGGATTCGACAGCAAAGCCGAATCCGTTTTTCTATTATACGTAGGAAGATGAAAGATGAATATAG
>ENA-ORCP01003915-ORCP01003915.1-human-gut-metagenome-genome-assembly--contig:-NODE-3915-length-10643-cov-3.550823_pt1 | contig 10643 bp, 10 predicted proteins | sample MGYA00242990_ERZ507991 | MGnify/ENA primary metagenome ERZ507991 (study PRJEB26167, sample SAMN06115496) | human gut metagenome | host: Homo sapiens | place: China:Henan | collected 2015-05-07... | reverse complement strand
GGGCACGGCGGCGAAGTATGTCTACTGCATCGTGGGCGACTTTATCGTTCCCGTCAAGTCCAACACGGTGGAGGACGGCGTGCGCAAGCTCGGCGTGGTCGCCGGGACGGAGGCAATCGTCTTTGCGGATGCGCCGCTCGTCCTGTACGGCGACGCCAACCGGGACGGCAGGCTGAGCCTTGCGGATGTGCTGATCACCCTGCGCGGCGTGTCCGACAGCACCGTAACATTGGACATCGCGGCGGCGGACAGCAACAACGACTGCAAGCTGACCATCGCGGATGTGCTCGTCACGCTGCAAACCATTCTGAACTGAAAAAAGCTCTGTAAAAACCGTTGTTTTTACAGAGCTTTTTCGTTTACACGGCTCAGCGGAAGCGGAGCGTAATCAGCACGGAGGCGATGATGCAGAGCAGCATGCCGATATTGACGAAGGCGGCTGCGCCCTCGGTATCGGGCGGCAGCGGGCATGCGGCGGGCTTGAAGAAAACCTTCTTTCTGTATTTGCCGAGCAACAGACAGCCGCCAATGAGCAGACCGAGGCAGACAAAACCGTAGACACAGGCGACGGCGACGCCGACGGGGTTCTCGGCAATGACCGCAATCTGTTCATCCATGGTTTCCGCCTCCATAAACGCTGCAAAAATGCCGAAGCGCGCTGCCCATCTGCAGCCCGAAGGCGTCCGCCAGCAGGGCGATGAGCCATTGGCTGAGCTGAGAGCCGACATAACTGCAAAGATACAGGATCGGCAAAAAGGCGAAGAAGTGCCGCGCGCTGATCTTTCCCTTTTCGGGTGCGGCGACAGGCAGGCGGCGCAGCAGCAGGGCGGCAAGCGGAAAGACGATGCCGAAGAAGACGAGGTAGGCGATAAGGAGCGGCAGCCAGGTCGGGTATCCGCCCGTCGGAAAGAAAAGCGGCATGCATCTGTCAACAAGCCGGCTCACGGCAAGTTGCCCTGCAAGCAGCAAAAGCACGGCGCATCCGAGGACGGAAAAACAGTGTCGTGCGGTCTTCAGTTTGTCGCTGGGTCTTTGCGTATCCCTTTGCATGCGTGTGCCTCCGAAAACAGTGTACTGTGCCTATTTTAGCATATCGGGTGAAAGAAGTCAAACCCCGGCGCGGATTTCGGCGGATTTCTATCGGAAATGTCTATTGATTTTGTCCGCATTTTCCTGTATAATCTTCCCTGTAGGCGCGGCGCGATGCCGCGACTCTGAAAGGAAACAGGACATGAAGGAACGCAAAGGCTTTTTTCAGCGCTATTTTATTGATGCGCTCGGCGCGATGGCGCAGGGGCTTTTCGCCTCGCTGATCATCGGCACCATCTTCGGCCAGCTCGCGAAGATTCCCTACATGGGCTTTCTCACCAACTTCACCGTGCACATCGGCGACGCCAAATCGCCGGTCATCGGCTGCGCCATCGGCGTGGCGATTGCCTATGCGCTCGGCGCGCAGAAGCTGACGCTGTTTACCAGCGCCGTCACCGGCGCGCTCGGCTATGCGCTCGGCGGCCCGGTCGGCGCGTATGTCGCCGCGGTCGTCGGTGCGGAGGTCGGCTCGCTCGTCGCGGGCAAGACCAAACTCGACATCATTCTTACGCCCGCCACGGTCATTCTCTCGGGCGGCGCGGTCGGCATTCTCGTCGGGCCGTACATCAATCGGTTTATGGTTTTCCTCGGCAACTATATCAATACGGCGACCGAGTATGCGCCGATCCCGATGGGCATTGTCATTGCGGTCATCGTGGGTCTCGCGCTCACTGCACCGATCTCCTCGGCAGCCATCTGCATCTCCATCGGCATTGACGGCATTGCCGCGGGCGCGGCGGTGGTCGGCTGCTGCTGCCAGATGATCGGCTTTGCCGTCGCGGGCTACCGCGACACCAAGCTCGGCGGCGCGATCTCGGTCGGCGTCGGCACCTCGATGCTGCAGATTCCGAACATCATGAAGCACCCGCAGATTCTGATTGCGCCCACGCTGGCGTCCGCCATTCTCGGGCCGATCTCCACAAAAGTGCTTGCCATGACCAACACCAAGGTCGGCGCCGGCATGGGCACCTCCGGCTTTGTCGGGCAGTTCGGCGCATTCGAGGCGATGGGCTTCACGGCGAAGTCGGTGCTTGAAGTGCTGCTCATGCACTTCATTCTCCCGGCGCTGCTCACGCTGCTGTTCGACCTCATCCTGCGCAAGATGAAGTGGGTCAAGCCCGGTTACATGACGCTGTGACGGAGGCTTCGATGGAAAATACGGCTCTGTTTGATTTTATCGCGCACTGTCCGACGGCGTTTCACACGGCGGCGACCGTGTGCGAGGCGCTGACGGCGGCGGGATATACGCGGCTTGCCGAGTCCGACGCATGGACGCTGGAGGCGGGCAAGGGCTATTTTGTCAGCCGCGGCACTTCCTCGGTGCTGGCGTTCTGCGCGCCCGCGGATTTCAGCGGCTTTGTGATTGCGGCGGCACATGGGGACAGTCCCGCGCCGAAGATCAAGGAAAACGCCGATTTGCACGGCGCGGACTATACGAGGCTCTCGGTCGAGCCCTATGGCGGGATGATTTTCTCGACCTGGCTTGACCGCCCGCTCTCGGTGGCGGGGCGTGTGGTCGTCCGCACAGCGCGCGGCATTGCCGTGCGCCTCTGTGATTTGCGCGTGCCGGTGGCGGTGATTCCCAATGTGGCGATTCACATGAAGCGCACGATGAATGACGGTGTCAAGCTGAATGCGGCGGTGGACATGCTCCCGCTTTACGGCGGCGCGGATGCCGAACCGCTCCGCGCGCGGGTGGCAGCGTCACTCGGCATCGCGGCGGAGGACATTCTGTCCGCTGATTTGTTTGTCTACAATCCGCAGGCGGGCGTGGAATGGAACGGCTTTATCTCCGCGCCGCGCCTGGACGATCTGCAGTGCGTTTATGCGGCGCTGCACGGTTTCCTCGACGCTGCGGACGGCACGGCGGCAAAGGTGCTTTGCGTGTTCGACAACGAGGAGGTCGGCAGCCAGACGCGGCAGGGCGCGGCGTCCACCTTCCTCTATGATGTGCTGCGCCGCGTTTCGGCGGCGTACTTTAGAGACTATGACGCGGCGGTGGCGGGCAGCCTGATGCTCTCCTGTGACAATGCGCATGCCGTGCATCCGAACCATCCCGAGTACGCGGATGCCAACCACACCGTGCGCATGAACGGTGGCGTGGTGGTCAAGTACAATGCCAACCAGCGCTACACGACCGACGCATGGTCGGCGGCGCTCTTTCGCGTGATCTGCGCACGCGCGGGCGTTCCGGTGCAGCTGTATGCCAACCGCGCCGACATGCCCGGCGGCTCCACGCTCGGCAACATCGCCAACACGCAGGTTTCGCTGCCCACCGTAGACATCGGCGCGGCGCAACTGGCGATGCATTCCGCCTATGAGACGGCGGGCGCTGCCGACACGGCGTACCTCTACCGCGCCATCAAGCAGGCGTTTGAAACCACGCTCACTGCGCTTGCGGACGGTGCGGCGGAGATACAGTGAGACAGAAACGAAGAATGGGGGAACTTTCGTGGACGAAAGTTCCCCCATGCCCCTTCAAAGGACTTTGAAAATAAAAAGAAAGGCAGTTCATCTATGCAAAGATGGACTGCTTTACTTTTTTATTTTGAAGTTTTTTGGAGGGTTTCAGGGGATCTTTTGTTCACAAAAGGCCCCCTGACGCGCTTTCTTTCTACTTAAACAACCTATACACATCCTTGTAGGTGTAGAGCGAGCCGAGGATGAGCAGCGGCTCGCCTTTTTCTTTCGCGGCGCGCACGCCTGCATGGACTGCGGCGGCGACGGTGTCCCGCGCCTCGGCGGGGATGCCGTGCGCACGGAGCACTTCGGCGTATGCCGCGGCAGGGAGGGCACGCGGATTGTCCGGCGTGAGGGTGTAGGCGATGTCGGCGACCTCGGCGAGGATGGCGACCATTTTTTCATAGGCTTTGTCGCGCATCACGCCGGTGACCAGCACCACCTTGCCGAGCGCGAGGGCTTTCACCGTGTCCACGGCGGCGCGCACGCCCTCCTCATTGTGCCCGCCGTCATAGATGACCAGCGGGTCGCGCGAGAGCAGTTCAAACCGCGCCTGCCAGTGCGTCTCGGCAATGCCGCGCCGCACGGCGTCCTCCGGGATGGCAATGCCGACGCTGCGCAGGACATCCACCACCTCGCAGACCAGCGCGATGTTGCGCGGCTGGTACAGCCCGATAAGCGTGGTCGTGAGCGCTTTGCGTGCCTTGTAGTCGAGGACGATGCCGTCAAGGCTCTGCGACACCACCCGGATGGCGGCGGGGTCAACGACGGTGCGCGGCGTATGGCAGGCGTCCGCCTCAGCGGCAATGATGCGCGCCGCCTCGGGCGCGAGAGCCGCGGTCACCACCGGGCTGCCTGCCTTGATGATGCCCGCCTTTTCCCACGCGATTTTTGCGAGTGTGTCGCCCAGCAGCTGCATGTGATCCAGCGCGATGCCGGTGATGACCGAGCAGAGCGGGGCGGGAATCACATTGGTCGAGTCAAACCGACCGCCCAGTCCGACTTCAAGCACCACAATATCGCATTTTTTGCGGCGGAAAATTTCAAAGCCGATGGCGGTGATCAGTTCAAACTCGGTCGGCTTGTCTTCAAGCCCCTCGGCATAGGTACGCACGGTCTCGGTGGCGCTTGCCAGCATGTAGTTGCTCACGGGCTTACCGTCAATGGCGATGCGCTCGTTGAAGGTGCGGACATAGGGAGAGGTGAAGCTGCCCACGCGATAGCCCGCTGCGCACAGGATGGACGAGAGATACGCCACGGTCGAGCCTTTGCCGTTGGTTCCCGCAACATGGACAAAGCGCAGTCCCCGCTCGGGGTTGCCCATCGCGTCGCAGAGCGCCCGGATGCGCGACAGTCCCGGCACGCTCCCGCGCCAGGAAACCGAATGAATGTAGTTTAGTGCCTCGGTATAAGTCATACTTTCTCCAAAAGCGCAGAGAGCGCTTTGTTTTTCAGAATGAGCGTCAGAATCACATATTCGGCAGCACCGGTGAGGATATAGGTCGGAATGCGCAGTGCAAGTTCGGGCAGCGGCGTTGCAAAATAGAGCCAGATGCCGAAGGACTTGACAATCAGCGAACCGACGACGTGCGCCGCGGCGACCGACAGCCAGAGCCGCGGCTTTGCGGTCACGCCGCGCTTGCCGAACAGCCCCGCCGCCACGCCGACAAGACCCGCGCCGAGCGTGATGATCGGGTTTACGGCATAGCCGCGCAGCAGACAACCGATAAGGTCGCCGCACACGCCGACAGCACCGCCTGCGGCAGCGCCGAACAGGTAGCCCGCAAGCAGGAGCGGCAGATTCTCAAAGCTGATGCGCAGAAAGTCGTTGCCGACCGGGATCTGCGCCAGCTTGAGTACGGCGCTGAGCGCGGCGAGCAGCGCCAGGCGCACGAGCAGAAGGGGGGGAATGCGATGGTTTTTGTCTGACATGGAAATACCTCCGTTATGAGCGTATCCCACGCATAACGGAGGTATTGCGGTCTTTGGGTGCGGCGCGGCAAAAGCCGCCTCGCATCCGGGTATCCGAAAAAGTCCGTACAGCGGGATGCGGAATACGCACCGCAGGGCAAAGCCCTTTCGTCCGCTCCGCAACTCCCCGTCGGGGCGGCACTGTACGCGCGCATTCCTACTCTGTAAATAATCAGTTGAAAAACTCCGTTTTTCAACTGGAACAATGGCGCAGACTCGCGTCGGCCTCAACCGGCCGCGCCATTTAAGGAGTAAAAAAGTCGGCACAGCCGCCTTTTTTACGGATTTTGATTTGCACCTTGCCCAGTCAAAATTCTGTTCTTCAACTGTTGACTTTATTATAGTCGCTTTGCTTGGCTTATGCAAGGGTTTTCTTGAGATTTTCCAGCTCTTCGAGGAAAGATTTTGCCGATGCGTCGGACGGCATGCGGAAGTCGCTGCGCGGCGAGAGCGTCACCGAGCCGACCTTTGGGCCGTCGGGCAGACAGGTGCGCTTAAACTGTTGTGCAAAGAAGCGGCGCACAAACATGCAGAGCCAGCTGAGAATTGTCTCAGCGTCGTATTCGCCCGCGAAGGCGTAGCACGCGAGGCGGAAAATCTTCGCCGGGCGGCAGCCCATGCGCACCATGTGGTAGAGGAAGAAATCGTGCAGTTCATAGGGACCGACAATCTGCTCGGTCACCTGTGAGATCACGCCGTCCTTCGGCGGCAGCAACTCGGGGCTGACCGGCGTTGCGAGAATGTCGAAGAGGGCGTCGGCAAGCGCCGCTTTGCCCGCGTCGCGGTAGGTCTCGGCGCGGCGGTGCACGATGTGGCGCACCAGCGTCTTCGGCACCGAGGCGTTCACGCCGTACATCGACATGTGGTCACCGTTGTAGGTGGCAAAGCCGAGCGCCAGCTCGGAGAGGTCGCCCGTGCCGACCACGATGCCGCCCTCCTTGTTGGCGAGATCCATCAGGATCTGCGTGCGCTCACGCGCCTGGCAGTTTTCATAGGTCACATCATGCGTCTTGGGGTTCTGCCCGATGTCGCGGAAGTGGATGTCCACCGCGTCCTTGATGTCGATGTCCGAGAAGGTCGTGCCGAGCGCGGCGGCAAGCGTCTCCGCGTTGGATTTGGTGCGCTTCGTCGTGCCGAAGCAGGGCATCGTCACGGCGTGGATGTCGGACATGGGGCGGTTTGCAATTTCGCAGGCGCGTACCGCGACAAGCAATGCAAGGCAGGAATCCAGCCCGCCCGAGAGCCCGAGCACCAGCGTCTTTGCATACGCCGCTTCCATGCGGCGGGCAAGGCCGCGCGCCTGAATCTCGAGGATGCGGTCGCAGCGGTCGTTCTTCTCGCCGTCGTCCGACGGGACAAAGGGGTGCTTGTCCACAAAGCGGGTCAGCACCGTTTCGGTCACGCCGCCTGCGGAGAACGGGATGCGGACATAGCCGTCGTCGGCAAAGGCGGCAAAGGTGTTCATCTTCACGCGCTCCATCACGAGCTTTTCGCAGTCGATTTCACTTGCGGCAAAGCTGTCGGGGGCAAAGGGCTTCGCCTCGGCAAGCAGGCTGCCGTTTTCGGCGATGAGGTTGTGCGCCGAGAAGACGAGGTCGGTCGAGGATTCGCCCTCGCCCGCGTCGGCGTAGATATAGGCGCAGAGCGCGCGGGCGCTGCTCGTCGAGACCAGCATCCGGCGGTAGGCGTCCTTGCCGACCAGCTCATCCGAGGCGGAGAGGTTGGCGATGACGGTCGCGCCCGCGGCGGCATGACGCAGCGACGGCGGCGCGGCCACCCACAGATCCTCGCAGATTTCGACCGCGAGGGTAAAGTTCGGAACCTCGTCCATGGTAAAGAGCTGCTTTGTGCCGAGCAGCACGTCAAAGCCGCAGAGCGTCACCGGCACATTTTCGGCAAGGGCGGGCGCAAAGTGGCGGCTCTCGTAAAATTCGCGGTAGTCGGGGATGTTGCTCTTCGGCACGAGGCCGAGCAGTCTGCCGTCCGTGACGGCGGCGGCGCAGTTGTAGAGCCGGTTGCCGTAGGCGACGGGCAGACCGACGAGCGTCAGCATATGCACGCCGCGCGAGGCTTCGATGACAAGCGCGAGCGCTGCCACAGCGTCGGTGAGCAGCTTGGTCTGGAAGAACAGGTCGGCGCAGGTGTAGCCGGTGAGAAACAGCTCGGGCAGCACAAGCAGCTTTGCGCCCGCCGCATCGGCGCGGTGCATCGCGTCTATTGCGGTCTTGGCATTCTGCATCGGCGCGCCGAGCGCCACGCGCGGACTGTACGCCGCAACCTTGACAAATCCGTCTTTCATAGTGGTTTCCTCTGTATCAAAATTCAGGCTCCCCTGTGCAAGGGGGTGAGCTGTACGAGACACAAAAGCGTCTCGCGGAGTTTTTCTTCGTCGGCTGAACACCGACGATTTCGCGAGCGAAACCGAAAAACATCCTGACGCAGTTGACTGAGGGGTTGTTCATCGCAGGGCTATTTTTTCCTTGCGGACATCCTCGCCGCAGAAGACGAGGGGGGTATACTCGCCGAACAGGCGGGAGGCGATGCGCTCGCCGTAGCGGTCGGCAAGCTCACCTGCCGACAGGTTGGTGCTCATGACGGTCGGCAGACCGCGCACGAGGCGCGTGTTGATGATGTCGTAGAGGCAGGCGGTGGTGAACGCGCCGCCGAGCTCGGTGCCGAGGTCGTCGAGAATCAGCAGCTCGACCGTGAGATAGCGGTCGGTGTCATCCGCACCGCCGTGGAACCGCGCGTTTTCAAATGCGGCGAAGACATGCATCGCCGAATCGTACAGCACATCAAAGCCGCGGTCGATGACTTCCTTGGCAATTGCGCTGGACAGGTGCGTCTTGCCGAGCCCGGTGCCGCCGATGAAAAGCAGCGACGGGCTGTTCTTTGGCGCAAAGCTTCGCGCAAAGTTCTGCGCCGTCTCAAAGTTGTGCTGCATGCGGGAAAAAACCTGCGGGTCGCGCCGGTAATAGTCGAGTGAGAAGGTGTCAAAGGACTGCGTGGCAATCAGCCGCGCGACGCCTGCTGACTCGTAGCCGCGCAGGGTCAGCGCCCGACGGAAACAGCTGCACATTTTCGTGCCGATAAAGCCGGTGTCGCCGCAGGCGGCGCATTCGTAGTGCACATCGGCGTAGTCGGCGGGGTAACCGGCATTCTTCAGAAGCTCGGCCATCGCAAGCCGCATGTCCACGGTTTCCTGCTTGATTTTCGCAATGCGTTCGTCCAGCCCCTCGCGCCCCTGCATCGCCGCGCCCATGATGCGGCTTGCCGTTGCGGCGAGGGCGTCGTCCAATTCTGCATAGTTTTTGACTTTTTGCCGCAGCTCCGCCTTGCGGGCATCCGCCTTTTCGATGGCGCGGAGCGGTTTCTCGGCGTATTCCTCGCGGAGTTTGTAATAATTTTCGTTGTTGTAGCTCATGATTTGTCCCCCGTATCACCGTAGGAACGGCGAAGCGCTTTTTCAAAAAAGTCGTCGGTGTCAAAGCTTTGCGGCTGCTTGCCCGTGCGCTTTGCGGCGGGCTTTGCCGCCTTGGCGCGCCCCGCAGCGTCGACCTCGGCGGGCGTCTTGTACCCCGCCTCGTGCCAGGCGCGCAGGATGGAGGAGGCATAGGCGATAGATGCCTTGCCGATGGTGTTGACGGTCTTCTCATAGGCGGCTCTGATCATGTCCTCGCCGTAGCCGAAGCGCGTGAACCAGCTGTCCACGGCGGCGTGCTCTTTTTCGGTCAGCGCACGCTGCCCCAGCCCGAACAGGCGGCGGACAAGGCCTTCGTTGGTCTCGCGCTCCTCGCGGCGGCGCAGCCATTCCTCGAGCGCCTCGGGCGTGGTGATGCCCTTGTCGCAGAGGTCGTAGGCAACCTTCTCGACATAGCGCAGCGGCATCTCCTTTTTGCAGACAAAATAGCCGATCAGGCTGAGGATAAACTCGCCGGGCAGCCGGAGCGATGCGTAGAGCGCGGCGATAATCTCGATCTCGCTTTCGTTGAATATCCAGCCTGCAGTCTGCTGTGCGGCATGGAGCAGGGCGTGGAAATCCGCGTTCTCTTTTGCCACGCGGCAGAGTTCCGCGCCGCTTAGGCGCATCGGGCGCTTGTCGCGCAGCGGCTTGTCCGTGTTCGGCGCGGTTTCCGCTGCGGCGTCCGTCGCCTCCGGCTGCGCCGCTTCCGCTGTCGCCGCCTTTTCCGCCGCTGTGCGGCGGGAAGCGCCGAGCAGCCCTGCGCCGCGCCAGAATTTCACCGAGGAGCGTACCTCGCTCTCGGAGAGCGCAAGCGCGGCGGCGGCGTCCTTTGCCTCAAAGTCCGCGCCGTCCGCCGTGCGGAGTGCGGCGTAGATCAGCACACGCAGATCCGACGCATCCGCGTCGGCAAGCAGAGGCTCGACGGCGCGCGGGAGGATGGGATTATTCTGTTTTCCGTCGATTTTCAGCTTCATTTTCTGCCTGCTCTTCCGATTTTATTCTTCTTTTCCGTCTTCGTCCTCGTGGAGCGCCGTGCCGGCGCGCATTTTATAGGTCAGCTGCATCAGCGAGTCGCCGATGTGCACATTCTGCACGGCGGTGCTCGTGTGTGCGAGGTCAAGCTCGACGTTGGTGAAGTTCAGGATGCCGCGCACGCCGAGTGCCGCCAGCTTTTCCGCCGTCTCCTTGGCGTAGGCACGCGGCAGAGTCAGGACGGCGAGATCCACATCGTTTTGGCGGACATATTCGGCAAGGCGGTCCACATGGTACACGCGCAGCGCGCCGTATTCTGCGCCGACAATGGCGGGCGAAACATCAAACAGCGCCGTCAGCGTGATGCCGCGCTTTTGGAACATCGGGCTGCCGACCAACGCAAGGCCGAGGTGCCCCGCGCCGACGATGATCGCGCGATAGCCCTCGTCCACGCCGAGAATCTCGCTGATCTTACTGTACAGGTACTTGACATTGTAGCCGTAGCCCTGCTGACCGAAGCCGCCGAAGCAGTTAAGGTCCTGCCGGATCTGTGAGGCGGTGACATTCATCATCTTGGAAAGCTCACCCGAGCTGATGCGCATTCTGCCCGCCCGCAGGATAAAACCGTCTCATACGATAAGTGGCAGGGCAGCAGCGCCCGCATCACCAGCCGAGACACGATTCGCAT
>ENA-ORCP01003914-ORCP01003914.1-human-gut-metagenome-genome-assembly--contig:-NODE-3914-length-10644-cov-8.280685_pt1 | contig 10644 bp, 9 predicted proteins | sample MGYA00242990_ERZ507991 | MGnify/ENA primary metagenome ERZ507991 (study PRJEB26167, sample SAMN06115496) | human gut metagenome | host: Homo sapiens | place: China:Henan | collected 2015-05-07 | study... | reverse complement strand
AAGGATTTCTTCAAGAAGTATAAGAAAGAAGTGAAGGCTTTTGTGTTTGATGACGGCTGGGATGAATATGGAACGTGCAGATTGGTTTTGCCCGTTTTCAGGGTATAATTAGAGAAAAATGAAACATATTGGATGAAAAAAATATGTTTCATGTGTAAATAGCCCAGGATTTTTGGAAATCCCGGGCTATTCTCTTCATTATGAGTGGTATACACCCATTTTAATTATTTTGAAGGGGAAAATTCAGCATTTATGGGTGAAACAAATAGGAAAGAAGAAAGTTACGCCCATTCTGTAATCATATCATGTGAAAAATCAACATATGATCGTGATTTACACTTGCTTCGATCGGCAGTCTTATCATATCTTACAGATAATCATGTTTTGCAAGTACGTTTAAGATATTACGTCCCTCTTCAGTACCCTCAATGATTCTTCTTGCACGTTTGCTGTCACCGATATTTATGATTTCTACGTTAGTATCTGCGAAAGCTTCCTCTAACTGGTCTAATACAGGGTTGTTTGCTCTCATTCCGAGGCAGATGAAACCATAATCAAATGGAATTTCTTCGATCTCACCCTGAGGATTCTTTACGATGAAACGATCGTTCTGAACTTCCTGCAGAGCAGTGTTGGTCATCTGTTTTACGTTGTATTTTGCCATTTTGGCATTTGTATCACATTTTGTAACCGGATCAAGACCGTTTCCGATCATTGGAAGCATCTCTACCATGGTTACGTCAGAACCGCGCTCGGTAAAGAATTCCATCACGTCAAGACCTACGGCACCACCACCGATGATTGCAACTTTCTGACCATCCATTTTTTCAGGATACTCGTTGATGCGGTCGATCATCTTTAATACGGTAGCAACATTGCTGTCATCTTTGTCGACAAGATCATGCAGACCGGTGATCGGTGGTAAAGTAGGAACAGAACCGGTTGCATTTACGATGATATCCGGGTTTAAGCTCTTTACTAATTCCGGTGTAGCGCTTGTATTCTTGAAGATGAATAAGTTGTGAAGCTTGCTTGCACGGTGGATCATATAGTTCGGGAAGTCAGCTAAACGTTTCTTATCCGGGATCTTGGAAATCACGGAAGCAAGTCCGCCAAGCTCAGCTTTTTTCTCGATTAAGAAGGTGGTGCATATTTTGCTCATATTTTTTCTCCGTTATATCTCTCTTAATTTATAATCTCAGCACACTCTTTGATTTACATATCGTGCGATGACCTTTCCGTAAGGCTGAAGTACATTACGCACATACGAAAGACTGTCGCAGTCCTTTTCAATAAATGAATCTGTTTTAGAAACGTATTTCATACGCTTTGGATAAGCATATGTCTGTTCGATTTTCACGGTATAGATCATATTTTCCTCCTCCCGTAAATTTCCTGCTTACTATAAATATTCTATCACAAACAAAATTTCTTCACAATAGAAAACCTGAAACTGTAACTAATTTGTAACTATTTGTTACCGTTTTGTAACCTTAGGCTCGGATTATTATGATAAGCCCGGACCCGCCGCTTTGTTGTGCTATACTCATAAACAACAAGCCGTTTAAAATAAAATTGACAAAACGCTTGACAAAGGGAAAATTTGATTGTATAATCAATGTGTATGATATTTAAAGGCTGTGACGAGGACAGTAGTGCGGATATAAAGCCAAAGCGAGCCGACGACGGTGAGAGGTCGGTGCAGAGTTACCGTATGAATATCACCTCCAAGCTGCCCGCCGAAATTGTCGTTTAAGGCGAGAGTAGAACGGGACGTTTTTCCAACGTTAAAAGGAACGCATTTGACGGAATGACGAAACGGTGGTTATAAAGACTGTTATGAAATTATAGTCCTTATCCTTTTCGGAGGATAGGGGCTTTTTTATTTTCCGCAAACGCAAAGAATAAAATAATATGCAATGGGCTGACCCCCCACCCCATATAACTTCCGGCTTTTGCCGAAGAGATCTATATGACAGGGTGAATTGCAAAAACAGGAGGAGAAAAAATGTCACTTTATGAAAAAGTACCTGCCTCGGTAAATTTTGTCGAGAGAGAAAAGCAGACAGAGAAGTTCTGGCACGACAACGACATATTCCGCAAGAGCATGGAGCAGAGAAAGGGCGACAAGACCTACACATTCTATGACGGTCCGCCTACGGCTAACGGTAAGCCCCACATCGGTCACGTTCTTACCCGAGTTATCAAGGATATGATTCCGAGATACCGCACAATGAAGGGCTATGACGTTCCCCGTAAGGCAGGCTGGGACACTCACGGACTTCCCGTTGAGCTTGAAGTTGAGAAGATGCTCGGTCTTGACGGTAAGGATCAGATTGAAAAGTACGGACTTGACCCGTTCATAACAAAGTGTAAGGAAAGCGTATGGAAGTACAAGGGTATGTGGGAGAATTTCTCACGCACTGTCGGCTTCTGGGCTGATATGGACGATCCGTATGTAACCTATCACAATAACTTTATCGAGTCAGAGTGGTGGGCATTAAAGCAGATATGGGAAAAGGGTCTTTTATACAAGGGCTTCAAGATAGTTCCCTACTGCCCCCGTTGCGGAACTCCGCTTTCAAGCCACGAGGTAGCTCAGGGCTATAAGGATGTAAAGGAACGTTCTGCGGTTGTACGTTTCAAGGTAAAGGACGAGGATGCTTATATCCTTGCGTGGACAACAACTCCCTGGACGCTTCCCTCAAACGTTGCACTCTGCGTAAACCCCGATGAAACCTATGTAAAGGTAAAGACAGCAGACGGCTACACATATTATCTTGCAGAGGCTCTGTGCGATAAGGTACTCGGCGGCGATAAGCCCACAGCCCCCTTCGAGATAATCGAGAAATACACAGGTAAAGAGCTTGAGGGCAAGGAGTACGAGCCTTTATTCGACTGTGCCGTTGAGATATGTGAAAAGCAGCACAAGAAGGGCTATTATGTAGTATGCGACAACTATGTAACGCTGACAGACGGTACAGGTGTCGTTCATATTGCTCCTGCATTCGGTGAAGATGACGCTAAGGTCGGCAGAAAGTATGACCTGCCTTTCGTACAGCTTGTTGACGGCAAAGGTAATATGACCGCCGAAACACCTTACGCAGGCGTATTCGTAAAGAAAGCCGATCCTATGGTGCTTAAGGACCTTGACGAAAAGGGCTTACTGTTTGACGCACCCAAGTTTGAGCACAGCTATCCGCACTGCTGGAGATGCGATACTCCTCTGCTGTACTATGCAAGAGAATCGTGGTTCATCAAGATGACCGCTGTCAAGGACGACCTTATCAGAAACAACGAAACGATAAACTGGATACCCGAAAGCGTCGGCAAGAACCGTTTCGGTGACTGGCTTGAAAACGTTCAGGACTGGGGTCTTTCAAGAAACAGATACTGGGGTACTCCTCTTAATATATGGGAGTGTGAGTGCGGTCACAAGCACGCTATAGGCAGTATCGAGGAGCTTAAGTCAATGTCTGACAACTGCCCCGACGATATAGAGCTTCACCGTCCTTATATTGATGCGGTTACGATAAAGTGTCCTCACTGCGGTAAGCAGATGAAGAGAGTTCCCGAGGTTATCGACTGCTGGTTTGACAGCGGTTCTATGCCCTTCGCACAGCATCACTATCCCTTCGAGAACAAGGAAAAGTTCGAACAGCAGTTCCCCGCTGACTTTATCTCCGAGGCAGTTGACCAGACAAGAGGCTGGTTCTACTCACTGCTTGCTATCTCAACACTCTTATTCAACAAGGCTCCTTACAAGAACGTTATAGTTCTCGGCCTTGTACTTGATAAAGACGGTCAGAAGATGTCAAAGTCAAAGGGCAATGCAGTAGACCCGTTCGAGTCACTGGCTGAACACGGCGCAGACGCTATACGCTGGTACTTCTACACAAACTCTGCTCCGTGGCTTCCCAATAGATTCCACGCAAAAGCAGTAAACGAGGGTCAGAGAAAGTACATCTCTACTCTGTGGAACACCTACGCATTCTACGTTCTGTACGCTAATATAGACAATTTCGACGCTACTAAGTACACGCTTGATGTTTCAAAGCTCGGCGTTATGGACAAGTGGCTGTTATCAAGACTGAACACAGTTGTAGGTGCTGTTGACGATAACCTTGCAAACTACCGGATCCCCGAAGCCGCAAGAGCATTACAGGATTTCGTAGACGAGATGAGTAACTGGTATGTCCGCCGCAGCAGAGAGCGCTTCTGGTCAAAGGAGCTTACACAGGATAAGATAAACGCATATATGACGCTGTACACAGCGCTCGTAACCATCGCAAAGACATCTGCTCCGATGACTCCTTTTGTATGCGACGATATTTACAGAAACCTTGTCTGCTCGCTTGACAAAAACGCACCTGTAAGCGTACATCTGTGCGACTTCCCCACAGTAGATGAAAAGCTTATCGACAAGCACCTTGAGGAAGAAATGGACACCGTTCTGACCGTTGTAACGCTCGGACGTGCCGCAAGAAATGCCGCTAACATCAAGAACAGACAGCCTATATCAAAGATAATGGTAAAGGGCGACAAGACGCTTGAACCTATGTATGCTGATATTGTCAAGGATGAGCTTAACATCAAGGAAATCAGCTTTATAGATAACACCGACCACTTCACAAGCTACACCTTTAAGCCCCAGCTTAAGACGCTCGGCGCTCGTTTCGGCAAGCAGATAGGCGAGGTCAGAACAAAGCTCGCTGAGATTGACGGTCAGAAGGCTATGAACGAGATCCGTGAAACAGGCGCTATGACGCTTACCCTTTCAACAGGCGATGTTCAGATTGCAAAGGACGACCTGCTTATAGACGAGCATCAGAAGGAAGGCTATGCGGTAGTGACCGACAGAGGCTACACGGTAGTTCTTGACACAACGCTTACACCCGAGCTTATCGAAGAGGGTAACGTAAGAGAGATCGTAAGCAAGATCCAGACTATGCGTAAGGATGCAGGCTTTGAGGTTATGGATCATATCGTTATCTACTGCGACGGCAGTGACAAGGTAGCCGAGATACTGACACGCAACAAGGACAGCATCTCAGAGGATACCCTTGCTGACGATATAGTAACCGGAAAGACAGACGGATTTACAAAGGAACAGGATATAAACGGCGAGAACGTAACTCTCGGCGTAAAGAAAGTATGAGTTTTAAACAGACGCTGACAAATCTTTTCGGACATAACGCCGTTAAAAAGGCGCTCATATGGGTGCTGGTCGTGGCTGTTGCGGTTATAGTCGTGGTTACGCAGTTTGCTTTTCCCGTAAAGGCACAATATGCGTACACACGGCTGTACAGCTACAGCGGACAGAGCTTTGACAATATGATAAAAAACGTATACGATAAGCTGAAGGACGGCACTCACCTTGACAGTAGGTCTACAAGCAAGCTGCTGAGCGACACGGATTTTGATATGACAAAATCCGAAAACTATCTGCGTGTTGAGATGGTGTTTGATTTTACAAACATCGGTATGTATAAAATAAGCAACATACAGTTCTCCATTGACGATATACCGTATGACAAACAGGCTTTTGTACTGAAGGAAACAAACATTTCGTCAATAGACCGTTTCAACAGCAGTAAGGTTTCGCTCATATTCGTTATCGACAGGTCGGGACTTACAAACGAGGAAATAACAAAGGCTGTAAGTTCGCTCAAGATAAGCTACAAGTTCGACCGCCCCGAGCTTTTCTCATCGGGCGGAGAAATAACACTGCCCGAAACCGTACTACTGCCGTTTGACGAAGCAAAAACAGGTGGTTGAGTATGGCGGAAATTCTCAGTAAAATATCCCCGAAGCACAAAGGCGTGCTGTGCATTATCAGCTCCGCCTTTTGCTTTGCTTTTATGGGCGCTTTCGTAAGGCTGGCAGGCGATCTGCCGTCTGTACAAAAGAGCTTTTTCAGAAATCTTGTCGCTTTCATATTTGCGGCGGCGATACTGATAAGGCAGAAAGGCTCTTTTCTGCCGCAGAAAAAAAGCAATATCGGCGCACTACTGATACGCTCGGTATGCGGAACGCTCGGAATACTCTGCAACTTCTATGCGGTAGACCATCTGGCATTATCAGATGCGGCAATGCTGAACAAAATGTCGCCGTTCTTCGTTATCGTATTTTCGGCAATATTCCTTCGGGAACGTACAAATTTAGTGCAGACGCTCGGTGTAATAGTCGCATTTGCAGGAAGTCTGCTTATAATAAAGCCGAGCCTTGCAAATCTGGAACTTGTGCCGTCACTGCTCGGTTTTCTCGGCGGTATGGGCGCAGGTGCGGCTTATACGGCGGTAAGGTGGCTCGGTATCAGAGGCGAAAAAGGACCTTATATCGTGTTCTTCTTCTCGGGCTTCTCCTGCCTTGTAACACTGCCGTTTTTACTGTTCGATTTTCACGTTATGACCTGGCAGCAGTGGCTCGTCCTGCTCGGTGCCGGACTTGCGGCGGCAGGCGGTCAGTTCAGCATCACAGCGGCATATAAATTCGCTCCTGCAAAGGAAATATCGGTATACGATTATTCGCAGATAATCTTTTCGGCACTGCTCGGATTTATCTTGTTCTCACAATTGCCGGACATATGGAGCTTTATCGGATATGTGGTAATATGCGGCGTAGGCGTTGCGATGTTCCTCTATAACAACCGCAGGGATAAAAATCCTTGACAGAAAATTAAGAACTGTTAACAGAAAATATTGACACCGGTGTACTGATGTGGTATACTAAAAAAAGATACACAAGTAAGTAAAGTGTGTCACTTATTGAAAAAAGAGGTATGAAATTATGAAAACAGCGGCACAGGTATTTATTATTTTAAGTATGGTCTGCGGATTCTGGATGATACTTCCGCTTATCTTCGGCGGTATCGCATTAAGCCAGATGAGCAAGGGGCAGAGACCTTCAACAGGCATAAGCGTTTGTGTTCTGTTGTTCTGCAGCTTTGTAGGCGGTATCCTTCTTCTTTGCGCAAAGGACGAGGACTTCTACAAGCCCGGTATGAACTACGGCTACAACCCCAACATGAACAACGGTTATAACCCCAACATGAATAACGGTTACAACCCCAATATGAACAACACCTATAACCCCAACGCAAGCACGGGCTACAGCAACGCAAATTACGCTACGCCCGTTAACAACACTACTACCGGCACCACAAACAACAACTTCAACAATAACGGTATTCAGCAGTAAGACCAAAGATAAACAAATCAGCTGTGACGGAAAGTAATATTCCGTCACAGCTTCTTTTTATACATATAAATCAGCCGCAGTTTTCACTGCGGCTGAAATTATTGTTATATATTCTCTGCTATCTTGTCGCCCATCTCCGAGCAGGACAGCTTTGTCATACCCTCGCTCATGATGTCGCCTGTGCGGAAACCGTCCTTCAGCACCTTGCTTACTGCATTTTCAACTGCGTCAGCTTCCTTCACCATATCAAAGCTGTAACGGAGCATCATTGCGGCTGAAAGTATGGTAGCTATCGGGTTTGCCTTGTTCTGACCTGCAATGTCGGGAGCAGAACCGCCGCTCGGCTCATACAGACCGAACTTTGTTTCGTTCATGCTGGCAGAGGGGAGCATACCGATAGAGCCTGTAATCATACTTGCCTCGTCCGACAGAATATCGCCGAACATATTCTCCGTTACCATAACGTCAAACTGTGCAGGATCCTTTACAAGCTGCATTGCGCTGTTGTCAACGAGCATATGCTCAAGAGTAACCTCGGGATAATCCTTTGCCACTTCGGTAACAACCTTTCTCCACAGCCTTGAAGAATCAAGAACGTTAGCCTTGTCAACGCTTGTTACCTTTTTTCTTCTCTTCATCGCAACGTCAAATGCCTTGATTGCGATTCTGCGAATCTCGTCCTCGCTGTATGTAAGCGTGTCGGTAGCTGTCATAACGCCGTTTACTTCTTCGGTCTTTCTTGCGCCGAAGTAAAGACCGCCGGTAAGCTCACGCATAATGAGCATATCAAAGCCCTTTGCACTTATCTCTGTCTTCAAGGGGCAAGCGCCTGCAAGCTCAGGATAAAGCAGGCAGGGACGAAGATTTGCAAACAGTCCGAGTGCTTTTCTTATACCGAGCAGACCTGCCTCGGGACGAAGATTTGCAGGGAGCTTATACCACGGCGATGTTGTCGTATCACCGCCGATAGAACCCATAAGCACAGCATCTGACGCTTTGCAGGCGGCTATCGTTTCGTCGGTCAGCGGTACGCCGTTTGCGTCAATTGAGCATCCGCCCATAAGAAGCTGTGTGTAGTTGAACTTGCGACCGAACTTTTCTGCCACCTTATCAAGCACCTTCATGCTTTCGGTAACTATCTCAGGACCTATTCCGTCGCCCTTGATAACGGCAATATTCTTTTCCATAGGTAATATCCTTTCTCTGAGCTTAAAGCTCTATTTTGTATAAAGCGGATTTTCCCTCCGCCTTTTCAAAGCCGAATCTGACAAGAAATCGTACTGCGTCCTCGCTGTCGGGGGTCACTACGGCATACTTATATCCGCAGGCACGCATCGTTCTGAGCGTGTGGTTCAGCAGTTTTCTGGCAACGCCGTAATGCCTTTCTTCCTCGCAGACAAACAGCTTCTCCAGTCTGACCTCTTTGTTCAGGCTGTCGGGTATTTCTGTTGTTATGCAGACAGCAGACAGCACATCATCCGTATAAAGTCCGAAGCCGTGCATTCCGCCCGATGTATTGTTAAAACCCTGCTCTTGCAGTTCACTGTCCGATAACGCTTTTATATCTACCCTCATAGCATAACGCTTTCTGCGGTCTTACTTCTTTAAGGAGTTCAGCAGACCGCCCTTGTTGATTATATCCTTGATGAATTCGGGGAAAGGCTCAGCCTTGTATGTACAGCCCTTTGTCACATTTGTGATAACTCCCGTATCAAAGTCAACCTCGACCTCGTTGCCGTTCTCAATATCCTTGGCAGCCTCGTCGCATTCTAAGATTGCAAGTCCGATATTGATAGCGTTGCGGTAGAATATTCTTGCAAATGTGCTTGCGATAACGCAGGAAATTCCGCTTGCCTTGATTGCGATAGGTGCGTGTTCTCTTGAGCTTCCGCAGCCGAAATTCATATTAGCGACTATAATGTCGCCGTCCTTTACATTCTTTACAAAGTCCTTATCTATGTCCTCCATACAGTGACTTGCAAGCTCCTTGTGGTCGGCTGTATTAAGGTATCTTGCAGGAATGATAACGTCGGTATCAACGTTGTCACCGTATTTGTGTACTGTACCGTGTGCCTTCATATATGTCTGTCCTTTCTTATATTTCAAAATCTACGCAGCTGCGTCTTGCCGTGTAAGGTCTTACCGTGCTGTCGGCTACCTTAACGTGTTCGGGATGGGTGGAATAGCCCTTTAACGCTTCTGCACTTTCGAATGTGCTGTCAAGCATAAGGTCGCCCGTAGAAGAGCCGAGAATATCGGTTATGACTTTGATTTCAAGAAGTCCGTCTATCTTGCCTGCAAGGCTTTCAAGCCCCTGCTTTATAAGACGGCATCTTTCCTTCTTTTCTTCTGCCGAAAGCTCGTCCTTCAGGTTCCAGATTATTATATGCTTTACCATATTCTCACCTTACTTTATGCCTGTTATCTTACCTGCTATAGCACTTGCTGCCGCAACTGCCGGGCTTGCAAGATAAACCTCGCTGTCAACGTGTCCCATTCTTCCTACAAAGTTTCTGTTTGTGGTGGAAATAGCACGTTCTCCTGCCGCCAGTATACCCATATGGCCGCCAAGGCACGGACCGCAGGTAGGAGTAGAAAGCACACAGCCTGCATTTACAAATATCTCTGCAAGACCTTCCTTTATGCACTGGAGATATACCTTCTGAGTGCCGGGAATTACGATACATCTTACACCCTTTGCAATATGCTTACCCTTGAGAATCTCAGCGGCGATACGCATATCGCTTATTCTGCCGTTTGTACATGAACCTATAACTGCCTGGTCAATCTTTATATCCTCTGTAATCTCGTCAACGGTCTTTGTGTTTTCGGGCAAATGAGGGAATGAAACTGTCTGCTTTACGGTTGACAGGTCAATGTCGATAACTCTTGAATATACAGCGTCCTCGTCAGCCTTGAATATATCAAAGTCACGGTCTGCTCTTTCCTTCATATACGCCATTGTTATCTCGTCAACTTCAAATATACCGTTCTTTGCGCCGGCTTCAATAGCCATATTGGCAATGCAAAGTCTGTCGTCTATCGAAAGGCTCTTTAAGCCATCGCCGGTAAATTCCATAGACTGATACAGTGCGCCGTCAACGCCTATCATACCGATTATGTGAAGAATAACGTCCTTGCCGCTTACATACTTGTTAAGCTTTCCTGTCAGGTTGAACTTTATAGCGGAGGGAACCTTAAACCACGCCTCGCCTGTTGCCATGCCAGCCGCCATATCTGTCGAGCCTACGCCCGTTGAGAATGCGCCGAGTGCGCCGTATGTACAGGTGTGGCTGTCTGCGCCTATGCACAGCTCGCCAGGACCTATAAGACCTTTTTCGGGAAGAAGTGCGTGTTCGATGCCCATTTCGCCTACATCGTAATAATTTGTAATATCGTACTTTCCTGCGAACTCTCTGCACTGCTTGCACTGAGTAGCCGCCT
>ENA-ORCP01003910-ORCP01003910.1-human-gut-metagenome-genome-assembly--contig:-NODE-3910-length-10650-cov-3.057600_pt1 | contig 10650 bp, 10 predicted proteins | sample MGYA00242990_ERZ507991 | MGnify/ENA primary metagenome ERZ507991 (study PRJEB26167, sample SAMN06115496) | human gut metagenome | host: Homo sapiens | place: China:Henan | collected 2015-05-07... | reverse complement strand
ATGTTTACGAGTCATTCTATAAAGAAACTCTTGCTATTCCGGCTGTAATCGGCAGAAAGACAGAGAAAGAAAAGTTTATCGAAGAGTTCAAGGCCTTTGCGCTGCGCGGCAACGTAATGGACATGGCAATCGGTGTCATCATCGGCGGCGCGTTCACGACCATCGTGACCTCGCTGACCGAAAACCTCATCAACCCGATCCTCGGTCTTGCCGGCGGCACGGATCTGAGCGGTTTTGTGCTCAGCCTCGGCGGCATCGAGCTACGCTACGGCGCTTTTCTGACGTCCGTTATCAACTTTCTCATCATGGCGTTCGTGCTGTTCTGCCTGCTCAAGGGCGTCAACAAGCTGCTCTCCATCGGCAAGAAGCCGGAAGCACCGGCCGCACCGACCACGAAGAAGTGCCCGTTCTGTTGCAGCGAAATCCCGATTGAAGCCGTCAAGTGCGCACACTGCGCCTCCGAGCTTCCGAAGGACGAAAAGTAAATTTCGTACATATAGCCGCCCGAAAAGGCGGCTTTGTTTTGCCCGGAAAGCGGTGAGCGCAGCGGGATACCCGGAGAGAAATTGCCTGTCCGAGGGAACGGCGGACTATCCGTTCCGCGGCAGTTACGGTTCGGTCTCGCCAATCAGCAGGCGCAGCACCATGGTGCCCTCGTGCGCGGAGCAGACCGCCACGCGCGGCGCCATCAGGCCGATGCCGTCCGCAACGTCGCTCGTGCCGTCGCCGCACAGGTACAGATGGCCGAAGCGCTTCTGCGTGCGGATGAGGTTGGCCGAGCCGTAGCCTGCCATGCCGCTGCCCGAAACGAGCGGCTTTTCCGTGAGCTTTGTCAGCACGTTTTCGATCAGCATCGCCTTCTGGTCGGGTTTGTCGAACGCCTCCACGATCACATCGCAGCCGGAAAACAGCCGCTCGACGTTCGCCGGAACGACGCGCTCGGTGTAGGTCTCGTAGGTCAGATAGGGGTTGATGGCTTCGAGCTGCTCGACGAGCGCGAGCGTTTTCGGCACGCCGAGATCCTTCATCGTGTAATGCTGGCGGTTGAGGTTGGTGATGTCCACAACGTCGAAATCCACGAGGATCATGTGCCCCACGCCCAGACGTGCGAGAAACACGGCAAGATTGGAGCCGAGTCCGCCGAGTCCGGCGATGCCGACCGTCGCGCCGTCAAGTTTTTTCTGTATCTCCGCGCCGTGTCTCTCCACGAGCGCGTCATGCAGCTGTTCTCTGGTTAAAATCATGTAGGTTCTCCTGTCCTCCCGTTTCCCGCGCGGAAGCGCAAGTAAAATACAATCTGCGCAGCAGATTGATAAAAACCGGGGGCGTGTACCTCGGTTTTTATACCTCTAGAGAGAGAAAAGTTTCTGCATAGGAACTTTTCTCCGTCCGTGTTTTGCGAAGTCAAAACACAGATTGTCGGCAAAGCGTCAGCTTTGCGACAGCTTGGCCCAGCCGCCGTGGGCGGCGTCGTTCGGGTATTTTTTGGCGGTTTCCTTGGGAACCGGCAAAAAAATATAGGGGGCTTTTGAAGCCCCCTATAAAAAACGCAAGTTTTTTTATTGCTCCCAGTCCTTCTCCTTGAGGTTGGTGTAAATGTACACGCCTGCGGAAACCGAGCAGAGCAGGAACATGATGACCGACAGCGCGGCCGAACGGTTGTAGGCCAGATACTTGTTGAACTGGTCGAACAGCGCGATACCCAGCATCTTCGGGGAGTTGCCGCCCATCAGGTACGGGGTAGTGAACGAACCGACGTTGGTCATGAATACGAAGGTGCCTGCGATGATGACGTCCTTGAGGGACAGCGGCAGGATCATAGAGGTGAACACCTTGAACTTGCCTGCGCCGACATCGCGTGCCGCCTCGATGATGCTGTCCGGAATAGCACCCAGACCGGCAGTGATCATCATTGCTGCGAACGGAATGTTGAACCAGAGGTTCATCAGGATCATGCCGTTTGCGTGATACATCAGGCCGAGCTTGAGGTTCATGCCGAAGTGCAGGCCGATACGGTTGATGAGGCCGGAGTCACGGATGATCGTGATCATTGCGTAAACCGCACACATTGCCGGTACGAAACGCGGCAGCAGGTACAGCGTGCCGATGCTCTTTGCGATGTTTGAGTGAACAAAGCGCAGATAAAGCGCCAGCAGGTACGCAACGACCAGTGCGATGACTACGGTCGCGACAACGACGAACAGCGTGTACAGAATGTTCATGCGCTGTGCAGGCTCGGTGAAGAAGTATGCGTAGTTTGCGAGCGTGAACTCGCCGGTCTTTTCGTCCTGAAAGCTCTGGATGACAGCGGAAACGATCGGGTATGCAACGGTCAGCATAACGACGAGAAACGCCGGCAGGACCAGTGCGTAAGCGACCAGTTTTTGCTTCAGGGTCTTACTCATTTTATATCCCCTCGTTCTTGGTTGATGCGTGGTGAAAAGCACGGGCTTCAAGGTCGGGGCGGCCCCGGAGGACCGCCGCGATCACAATGTGCTTTTTAGCCGATGGAGCCGATCTCGTTGTCCCAGCGTTCGTTGAACTGGGTGCCGAGGTCGCCGATGGACAGGATGCGGAAGTTGGAAACGTCCAGACCCTGGAGATCCTCATAACCGGTCATATCCATTTTGCTGGTGTCGATCAGCGGGATAGCGGCCATGTCGTTGACCATGATCTGCTGTGCCTGCTCGGAGAGCATGTAGTTCATGAATGCGTAAGCGCCTTCCTCGTTGGAGCCGAAGGTCGGGATGGTCAGAGTCTGCAAAGAGCCGGTCAGAGACGGGTCGATCTGGGTGATCTTGATGGTGTCCTTGATGGCGCCCTGTGCACGCTGGCTCAGTACCATGTCGGCCCAGTTCGGGCACATATCGATCTCGCCCTGGTTCAGCAGGTCCAGAGTACCCTGGTTCTTGTTCGGGTAAACGATGGAGCCGCCGGACTTGTACATATACGGATGGATGGACTTGAGAAACTCGAAGCCCTTGTCCCATTCGCCGACCCACTTCTCGTCGCCGGAGGTGATAGCCTCTTCCGGCAGGAAGTTGTAGACCGAGGTGCGAGCGAAGGAGTCGCCTGCGCCGCCGGTGCCGGGAGCGTTGTAAGCGAAGCGGCCCGGATTTGCCTTCATCCACTCAACCAGCTCGTCCATGGTCTTGGGCGGGTTCGGAACCTTCTCGGAGTCGTAGGCAAGGATAACGGTGGTGCCGCGGTACGGCTGAGCGTAATCCTGCGCGACCGCGCTCTTCGCCTCAACAGATGCAGCGTTCGGGATCTTGGACTTGTCGAGCTTTACGAAGGACTCCTCGCCGATCTTGGACATGATCTTTGCCAGGTCGTCGCCGCTCCAGTCAACGATGTCGTAATCGGTGTTGGTCTGGCTTGCCTTGCCGGCAGCTGCTACCATGTCGGCGAGGCCCTGTGCGCCGGTGCCGGAGAGCATGAACTGCAGCTCAACCTGATACTGGTCCTTGTATTCGGAGTTGGTGTTGAAATCCTCGGTCAGCTTCTCGAAGATGGAGCGGACGTTGTCCGAGCCGGTCGCCCACAGAGTAACGGTGGACTTGCCGCCGGAAGCGGAGTCGCCGCCGTTGCTGTCCTTCGAAGAACCGCCGCCGCAGCCGGTCAGGGCTGCCGTCATCATTGCTGCTGCAAGGAAGATCGAACCTAATCTCTTCAGTTTCATTTTTCATTCTCCTTTTTCTCTTATCATACTCTAAGGGGATAGAAACGGGTGTGAAGCTCACCCGAATGTCTGCGTTTTTCAGGCGCTCATGGCGCTGTGTTCCCGATAAAGGATGTTGTGGTCAAAAATTACTTGTCGAAAATGGTGTGCTTGCCGATGTGCATACCGACCGTCTGACCGACGGACAGCTTTTCGCTGATGTCGCGGTCAACGAAGCACTTGATAACGTTGTCGCCGTGCTGTACGTTTACGACAACGTAGTGGCCGAGCACCATGATGGTGCGGACGGTGCCGGTGAAGTCGCCCGTGCCGTCGATGGAAACGGTAACGTCCTCCGGACGGACGGCGATGGTCTTGTTGTCCTTGTCGATGAAATTCATCTCGCCGATGAAGGAAGCAACGTGGCGGGTCGCCGGCTTGTCGTAAATCTCGGTCGGGGTGCCGATCTGCTCGAACTTGCCCTTGTTCATAACGACGATGCGGTGCGAAAGCGACATGGCCTCCTCCTGATCGTGGGTTACGAATACGACCGTGATGCCGAGGTCGCTCTGGATTTTTTTCAGCTCCTCGCGCATCTGCTGACGGATTTTTGCATCGAGCGCGGAGAACGGCTCGTCGAGCAGCAGCAGGGAGGGCTTGAGGAGCAGGCTGCGCGCGATGGCGATACGCTGCTGCTGGCCGCCGGACATCTGGTTCGGATACTTCTTCTCGCAGCCGCTCATGGAAACGAGGGCGAGTATCTTCTTGATGTCTGCGTTGATCTCAGCCTTGGGCACCTTGCGGAGCTTGAGACCGAAGGCGAGGTTTTCGTAAATGGTCATGTGCGGCCACAGGTTGTAGCTCTGGAACACCATTGCGGTCGGGCGTTTCTCGGGCGGCAGGCCGATGATGGACTGACCGTCGATGGTGATGTCGCCGCTCGTGACGTCGAGGAAGCCGCCGATGGTGCGCAGGATGGTGGTCTTGCCGCAGCCGGAGGGGCCGAGGAAGGTGACGATCTCACCTTCGTAAATATCGAGGTTGATGTGTTCGACACCGTCGCCGTTGTCGTACTTCTTGGTCATATCCTTGATCTGGAGCTTGATCTTACGTTCGCTCATGGGTTATATATCCTCCTGTAATTCGATGGGTTATTTCATCTTGAAGCCGCCGGAGATCGCTTCCGGACCGATGTACTTGCGCATGGCAAAGATCATGAGTGCGGACGGGATGATCAGCAGGATAGCGAATACCGCGCCGATCTGGACCGCCGAGGAGTCGAGCACGATGCCGTACATTGCGACCGGCATGGTCTGAACCTTTGCCATACCGACGAGCATGGTGCCCTGTGCCTCCTCCATCGAACCGAGGAAGGTGTAAAGCGTTGCGACCGAGATGCCGGGCATCGCCATCGGGAGCGTTACCTTGAAGAAGGTGCGGATGGGGCCTGCGCCGACATCGCGGGCAGCCTCTTCCTGCTGGCGGTGTACCGCGCGGAACGCGCTCGACGGGAGCCATACCATGAACATCATGGAGTTGATCATGTGGATGATGACGACGCCGGTGTAAGTACCCATCAGGTTGTACTTGTAGAACAGGACCGCGATGGAGGTGTAGATGCCGAGCTTCGGGAATGCGTTGGTCAGCAGGAAGGACAGCATGAACATCTTGCGGCCCGGATACTTGAAGCGTGCGATGGAGTACGCCGCCGGGATACACAGGACCATGGAAACACCGGTGGTGATGATCGCCACGATGAAGGACTGTGCGATCGAGGAGACCAGACTCTTCTGGCTGAATACGTAGCTCCACCATTTGAAACCCCACTGCTGCGGAAGGATGGCCGGAGCCTGATACTCGTTTGCGAAGGCGAGCATCAGCATATTGATCATCGGTCCGTAGAAGAACAGGATAAACGCCGCGAGCAGGACAAATTCAAGAAACTTGCGTCTGCCTACCGCATGGTAGAAGCGTTTTGGATTGAGCATTTTGAACATTGAATTCTTACACCCCTTTTTTCTTTCGCCTGCCCGGAAAGATGCTCTCTCTTTCATCGACCGGAGCCGGCACCACTCATTTCGGAACGCGCTGTTTCCCCCGAAAAGGACAAAAAAACAGCCAGATATAACATACGACAGTCTTTTCCCGCCCGGAAAAGTACGCCCATGTTACCCTGACTCAAATCTCTGAAAGCAACATTCCTTAACCTTGACCTCAGTATAGCACGCCCTTCGGGGGTGTGCAAGTGCAAAATCGCAAGAAGCCGACTTTTTACACAAACCCAACATAGTGCGAACATGAATTTTATGCAAAATGACGAAGAAAAAGCGCCGCACACGGTTCCGCACGTAAGATCAGCGGAGTGAAATTTATGCAGATTGACTGAGCTGCGCCTGCTGGACGGAGCGCCGTCTGTGCATCATCACCGGGGGTTGCGGTTTTGGCGCGAGATATGCTATAATGAGGATACCGATTTGAAAAAACGAGGTGCGGCGGCAGCTGCGCCGATGGAGGATACAAGAATGGAACACAAGAGAGAGAAGTTTCTGGACGCTCTTCAGGACTGTCCGGTGATCGCGGCGCTCAAGAGCGACGAGGGACTCGAAAAGGCTATCGCGAGCGACTGCACGACCGTATTTTTTCTGTACGGTACGATTTTGAACATCGCCTCGCACGTCGAGCGGGTCAAGCAGGCGGGCAAGATCGTTTTCGTCCACGCCGACCTCATCGAGGGTCTGACCGCGCGGGACATCACGGCGGACTTTATCGCGCAGAACACCAGGGCGGACGGCATCATTTCGACCCGTCCAAACATCATCCGCCGCGCCAAGGCGCTCGGTATGCTGACCATTCAGCGCTTTTTCCTGTTCGACTCGCTCTCGTTTGATACCGTGCTGCGCCAAAACTCGAACGCGGACGCGGTGGACCTGCTTCCGGCGACCATGCCGCGCGTGCTCGAACGCCTGAGCCATCAGATTCGCCTGCCCATCATCGCAAGCGGTCTGCTCGCGGACAAGCAGGACGTCGTCGCGGCGCTCTCGGCGGGCGTGCAGGCGGTCTCGACGACCAGCCCAGCGCTGTGGGACATCTAATACTGTCGCAAAGCTGTGACAGCGGCGGGGTGAGGGCACCCCGCCCTACGGTATGGTACACGGTAAGAAAACGGCAGGTAAAAATTTTTGCCGCCCTTTTAGCGATTCTGCTCAAAAGAAATCCCTTGCAATCTGACAGAAGCTGTGCTATATTGAGAATAGCGAAAGTGAATATGTATGTTTGCTTGTGAGATTAGAGTCAAAGTAAGCCGTTACCGCAGAGCGTTTGCGCTGCGGAGTGGTTGCTTTGGCTTTTTTTATTGGGAAAACGGAGGGAAAAGTATGTATGATGTAACCATCGTGGGCTTCGGCGTGGTCGGCGCATCGCTTGCCTACAAGCTCTCGCAGTACAAGCTGCGCGTACTCGTACTCGAACGCGAGAATGACGTTGCCATGGGCACGACCAAGGCTAACAGCGCCATCGTCCACGCAGGCTACGACCCGGAGTACGGCACGCTCATGGCGAAGCTGAACGTTCGCGGCTCGGAGGTCATGGAGCAGCTGTGCCGCGACCTGTCGGTTGGCTACAAGCGCATCGGCTCGTTCGTTCTGGCGTTCGATGAGGAGCAGAAGCAGCACCTCGAGCACCTGCTCGAAAACGGCGTCCGCAACGGCGTGCCGGGTCTGCGCATCCTCGACGCGAAGGAAGCGCACGAGATGGAGCCGAACCTCGCGGAGAACGTTGTCGCGGCGCTTTACGCACCGTCCGCCGCCGTCATCGACCCGTGGGGGCTGTGCATCGCGGAGGCGGAGACCGCCGTCCGCAACGGCGTTGAGCTGAAACTCCGCAGCGAAGTGACCGGCCTTGAGGACAAGGGGGACTACGTGCTCGTGCATACCGCCTCCGGCGACTACGAGACCCGCGTCATCGTCAACTGCGCCGGTGGCTGGGGCGGCGACATCTGCGCCATGACCGGCGCGGCCGAGTGGGAGGCGCAGCCGTCGCGCGGCGAGTATTACCTGCTCGATAAGTCGAGCGGCAATCTGGTCAGCCACGTTATCTTCCAGTGCCCGAATAAGCTCGGCAAGGGCGTCCTCGTTTCGCCCACCGTGCACGGCAACCTGATCGTCGGCCCGAACGCAGTCGATGTTTCCGCGCCGGACAGCAGGGAAAACACCCTTTCCGGCATGGATTTCGTTGCGGAGACCAGCCGGAAGAGCGTTCCGTCGGTCGATTTCCGCCAGTCCATCCGCAATTTTGCAGGCGTCCGCGCCAACACGAGCGAAAGCGATTTCATCATCCGCCCGGCGAAGAATATGCCGCGTATGCTGCATATTGCCGGTATCAAGTCGCCCGGACTGTCCGCCGCTCCGGCTATCGCGGAGTACGCCGTCGAGCTGCTCGAAAGCATGGGCATCACGTTCGAAAAGAAGGACGAGTGGGACGGCAAGCGCGAGCAGATCCGCTTCAAGCAGCTCTCCGACGAGGAGAAGGCGGCTCTCATCGCCAAGGACCCGCGCTACGGCCGCGTTATCTGCCGCTGCGAGACCATCACCGAGGGCGAGATCGTCGCCGCTATCCATTCTCCCATTCCGCCCTGCTCGCTCGACGGCATCAAGCGCCGCGCAGGCTCGGGCATGGGCCGCTGTCAGGGCGGCTTCTGCGGTCCGCGCGTGCTGGATATTCTCGCGCGTGAGCTGGAATGCAGTCCGCTCGACATTCAGCAGGACGGCGACGGCACTTACATTCTGATCGGCACCACCAAGGGGGGCACACTGGCATGAAATACGAACTCGTGATTATCGGCGGCGGCCCGGCGGGTCTGTCCGCTGCAAATGCCGCATGGGAAGCAGGCTGCCGCTCGATCTGCATCGTCGAGCGCGACCGTGAGCTGGGCGGTATCCTCAACCAGTGCATCCACAACGGCTTCGGTCTGCACTATTTCAAGGAAGAGCTGACCGGCCCGGAATATGCCGGCCGCTTCATCGACATGGTAGGTCAGACCGGCGTGGACGTCCGTCTGGACGCCATGGTGCTCGACATCACCCCGGACAAGCACGTTCACATCGTTTCCTCCGAGGGCGGCTACGAGGACCTCGAGGCCAGAGCCGTTATCCTCGCCATGGGCTGCCGCGAGCGCACCCGCGGCGCGATCGCTATCCCGGGCACCCGTCCGGCAGGCGTTTTCACCGCCGGTGCGGCGCAGCGCTACCTTAATATCGAGGGCTACATGGTCGGCAAGCGCGTTGTCATTCTCGGCTCGGGCGACATCGGCCTTATCATGGCGCGCCGCATGACGCTCGAGGGCGCAAAGGTGCTCGCCTGCGTCGAGGTCATGCCGTATTCCGGCGGTCTGACGCGCAACATCGTGCAGTGCCTCAATGACTTCGACATTCCGCTTTATCTCTCCCACACCGTTTCGGACATTCAGGGCAGGGACCGCGTGGAGCGCGTCGTCGTTTCCGAGGTCGGCCCGGACCGCCGCCCGATCCCGGGCACCGAGATGACCTTCGACTGCGACACGGTCCTGCTGTCGGTCGGCCTTATCCCGGAGAACGAGCTGAGCCGCGGCGCGGATATTCAGATGGACCCGCGCACGAGCGGCCCGGTCGTCTACGAAAACATGGAGACCTCCATTCCGGGCGTGTTCGCCTGCGGCAACGTGCTGCACGTGCACGATCTGGTTGACTTCGTTACCGCCGAGGCGGCGCGCGCCGGCAGGGCTGCCGCTGCTTACTGCGCAGGAAAGCAGACCGCCGAGGGCAGAACGCTCGACATCAGAAACGGCAATCTCGTCGGCTACACCGTGCCGCAGCACGTCCGCATGAACGCAGACTTCACGGGCGCAGACGTATTCTTCCGCGTCCGCGCAATCTGCGGCGCGAGCCGCATCGTGGTCAAGGACGAAACGGGCGCTCAGATCGCGTCCTTCCGCCGCGAGCATATGGCGCCGGGCGAGATGGAAAACATCAAGCTGCCGCGCGTCCTGCTCGAAAAGGCACAGGGCGCAGTCACGGTATCGGTTGAGGAGGAACAGGCATGACCAACATTATCTGCATTACCTGCCCCAAGGGCTGCCACCTTTCGGTAGATGAGGAAAACGGCTATAAGGTAACGGGCAACGGCTGCCCGCGCGGTGAGGTCTACGGCAAAAACGAGCTTCAGCACCCTGTCCGCGTCATCACCTCGACCGTCAGGATAGAGGGCGCAGCGGTGCCGCGCCTGCCGGTCAAGACCGACAAGCCGCTCCCGAAGGAAAAAATGTTCGAGTGCATGGCGCTGCTCAACGGCATCACCGCGAAGAGCCCGGTCAAGGTCGGCGCGGTCCTCGCGGAGCACATTCTCGGTACGGACGTCAATATCGTCGCGACCAAGTCGCTCTAACGCCGGGGATAAGTGTTCGAAAATGGACAGTTTCGGTGAAAATGCACGGGTAAGTCGGCGTTTTGAACATGATGAAAAATTTTTTTGAAAAAAATTCGAAAAAATACACGCAACCGTTTGCATTCCTGTTAAGAATATGTTAAACTAAGAAAGTCAAAAACGGATGAGCACGAGGCGCATGTTTTGACGGTCACACCGACCGAACAGACCATGCGCCGGTGTTTATTTTCTTTTTCTTTCATTTTTCCATGCAGATAGCCGACACGGATGGAAGGCCCAAGGATCTCCTGAAGCATCTGACTGTAATCGGTAACATTTTCAGCATCCAGATTTTCGCTTTCTTCTACCATAGGGCAGATTACATAGCACTGCCGCCCCAGTTCTGTCTGCTGCCTGATAAAAGCGTAAGCTTTTGGACGGTAGCCTGTATCAACCACGCAGTTTTTGATCGGAAGACGGTTCATAGGGAGTTCATTGATCACGGAAATATCAAGATCTCCGTAAAGAATAATTCCCAGGGTCCGTGAATTCGGTCAGTATATGGCTAAAACTCTTGACGAGGAATGGGAGCA
>ENA-ORCP01003902-ORCP01003902.1-human-gut-metagenome-genome-assembly--contig:-NODE-3902-length-10674-cov-3.708125_pt1 | contig 10674 bp, 9 predicted proteins | sample MGYA00242990_ERZ507991 | MGnify/ENA primary metagenome ERZ507991 (study PRJEB26167, sample SAMN06115496) | human gut metagenome | host: Homo sapiens | place: China:Henan | collected 2015-05-07 | study... | reverse complement strand
TTTTTGATACAGTTAATTTTGAGCAGAAAAATGTTATTGATGACAGCACAAGAGCCGTAATTATGAGCCTTGCACTTAACATAAATTTCTTTGATTATATTTTTACCCTCTGTAAATTCTGCAACCTTTGGTTCAGCCTTTGCAGCAGCAAGAGCAGTTTCTTGGTCTGCATCAGCCTCGATTGTAATTCTCGCACGAAGCTTACCATTAACCTGAACAGCAATTTCAACTGTATCGTCCTTGCACTTGCTTTCGTCATACTTAGGCCATTCCTGTTCGCAAGCAAGTCCTTCGCCAAGCTTAAGCTCAGCAAAAACTTCTTCAGTAACATGAGGTGCAAATGGATTCATAAGAATTGTGAAAATACGCAGTTCTTCTCTTGTGATAGACTTTGTATTATAAATATCGTTGATAAGAGCCATAAGGGTTGCAATAGCAGTATTGAACTTCAAAGTTTCAATATCTTCAGAAACCTTCTTTATAGCCTTATGGAAGTTGCTTTCGAGTTCAGGACGGATACCGCCGTCTGTAAGCATTGATGCAAGTCCATAATATCTCTCAATAAATCTTCTGCTTCCCTTGATACCAGATGTACTCCATGGAGCAGCCTTCTCAAAATCACCGATAAACATTTCGTAAACACGCATAGTATCTGCACCATACTCATTTACTATGTCATCAGGATTTATAACATTGCCCCTTGATTTACTCATCTTCTCGCCGTTTTCGCCAAGAATCATACCATGGCTTGTACGCTTTGCGTATGGCTCCGGAGTAGGAACTACACCAATATCATAGAGGAACTTATGCCAGAAACGGCTATAAAGCAAGTGGAGAGTTGTATGCTCCATACCGCCGTTATACCAGTCAACAGGTGACCAATACTTCAATGCCTCTGGAGATGCGAGAGCCTCATCATTGTGTGGGTCCATATATCTGAGGAAGTACCAAGATGAACCTGCCCACTGTGGCATTGTATCTGTTTCACGCTTTGCTGGCTTTCCACACTTAGGGCAAGTTGTATTTACCCATGAATCAATAGCTGCAAGTGGAGATTCGCCGTTATCTGTTGGCTCATATGATTCAACATTTGGAAGCTCAAGTGGAAGTTCACTTTCAGGAAGTGCAACTGTTCCGCAACAAGGGCAATGTACAATCGGAATAGGCTCGCCCCAATATCTCTGACGAGAGAAAACCCAGTCACGAAGCTTATAATTGACCTTTGAATGTCCAACTTTCTTTTCTGCGAGGAACTCAACGATTTTTTTCTTAGCCTCATCAACAGTAAGTCCATCGAGGATTCCGGAATTAACCATAATTCCTGTTGCACAATCTGTAAATGCTTCTTCCTGAACATTTCCGCCCTTAACAACTTCGATAATTGGAAGGTCGAATTTCTTTGCGAATTCCCAGTCACGAGTATCGTGCGCAGGAACAGCCATAATAGCACCTGTTCCATAAGAAACAAGAACATAGTCAGAAATGAAAATAGGAATCTGCTTACCATTCACAGGATTTATAGCCTCAACACCTTGAAGCTTAACACCTGTCTTATCCTTAGCAACCTCTGTACGCTCGAAATCAGACTTCTTTGAAGCCTCATACTGATAGCTACGAATCTCATCTATGTTTGTGAGCTTATCTGCCCACTTCTCAATAATTGGGTGTTCAGGAGAGATAACCATATATGTTGCACCATAGAGAGTATCCGGACGAGTTGTATATATAGTGAGTGTATCACCCGTAGTTGTAGTAAAATCAACCTCCGCACCTGTTGAACGGCCAATCCAGTTTTTCTGCTGTGCCTTAACTCTATCAGGATAGTCAACAAGGTCAAGGTCATTAATAAGTCTTTCTGCATACTCAGTAATCTTGAGCATCCACTGTGACTTAACCTTTCTTACAACCTCGCTGTGGCATCTCTCACAAACGCCGCCGACAACTTCTTCATTTGCAAGAACACACTTACAAGAAGTACACCAGTTTACAGCCATTTCTTTCTTATATGCAAGACCATGCTTATAGAGTTGGAGGAAAATCCACTGTGTCCACTTAAAATATTTAGGGTCGGTTGTGTTAATTTCTCTGCTCCAATCGAATGAAAGACCAAGTGCCTGAAGCTGTGCCTTAAAATGTGCTACATTTTGCTTTGTAACTTCAGCAGGGTGAATATGATTCTTAATAGCAAAGTTCTCTGTTGGAAGTCCGAATGCGTCCCAACCGATTGGATAAAGAACATTATAGCCCTCTAAGCGTCTTTTTCTTGAAACAATGTCAAGAGCAGTATATGAGCGTGGGTGTCCTACATGAAGTCCCTGTCCTGATGGATATGGAAATTCTACAAGAGCGAAGAACTTAGGTTTTTGGCTGTTCTGCTCTGCGTGGAATACACCCTTATCTTCCCAGATTTTCTGCCATTTTGATTCGATTTTCTTGTGGTCGTACTTTTTTTCAAAGCTCAATTTATTTCTCTCCTTAGTTGCAATTTTGCGGTTATCCGCCGCTTGCATCAAGTGTTTCGTCTGTAATGGTTTTGCCCTATAAAAAACGAAACTTTTAATTTTATCAAGATTATTCTATGTCAATAATTTCTCCGTCCTGCCATAATCTTTCGAGGTCATAATATTCTCTTGCCTCGTCAGAGAAAACATGGACTACTACATCTACATAATCAAGAAGTATCCAAGAATTCGAGCGATAGCCCTCAACATGGCTTACGCTGATTCCTGCTTCATCAAGCTGTGCTTCAACCTCATCAGCAAGAGCCTTAACATGAGTGCTTGAAGTACCTGTTGCAATTACAAAATAATCTGCAATCGCAGAAATATCCTGAATTTTTATAACCTTAATATTAAGTGCCTTTTTGCTGTCAAGAGCCTTAACAGCCATCTTTGCTGTTTCTAATGATGTCATATATTTCCTCCGTAAATTTATTTTTTCTTAAGAATAACCTCGTTATATGCGTCGAGTGTATCTTTTGCTATTGCAAGTCGTCTATGAGCCAAATCCTCTATGCTAAAGCTAAGTCCTTCAATCATAGCTGCTTCAAGACTTTTATCAGCCGCCTTGCGAATTTCATCTACACCGTCATAATCTCTTTCGGCAGATGTAAAATCAGCAATGAAAATTATCTTTTCAAGCAATGACATTCCACCTCTTGCAGTTGTATGATAACGAACTGCATTGAGAATATCTTCATCATCAATCCCAAGAACGATTTTGATATATCCGCTTCCTGAAATTGCGTGCCAAAGCTTTGTTGAGTTTGCCTCAAGCGGAGAAAGCTCTATTCCGGCTTTCTTCATAATTTCAAGCTGTTCTTCCTCTGAGGTTTCTTTTGTAATATCGTGCAAAATTCCTGCGATAGCAGCTTTTTCTACATCAGCACCATACTTTTTCGCAAGTCGCACAGCCTCCTTAGATACATTCTTAGAATGTTCAAAGCGAGCATCCTTTAATCTCGGACGAATAATCTTTTCGTAATCCTTGACATTCACAGCACAAAACCTCCAAGCCATTTCATCAAAATCTAAGTTTATATCTTTTATATATGATAACCTATTTCCAAGCCCTCGTCAATGAGAACAGCCTGAACATATCCAATATTTTTTCCGTTTTTCAATAAAATAGGATAACATTTTTATAAATACAAACCTTTTTCAAGAATATAATTTTCAACCTGCTTAGGAACGAGTTTATCAATAGATTTTCCATTCTCGATAGCTTTTCGGATTTCACTTGACGAAACCTCTGGCAAAGTAAGGTTAAGCACCTGTGTTTCAGCACCTATTGATTTCAGAAAAGGTTCTCTGTCGATAAGCTCTTGTCTGCCACTGATTCCCTTTCTCGGAACTCCACATATTATTGCAAGCTTAAAGATTATTTCAGGATTTCTCCAAGTTTCTATTGAAAGAAACATATCCGCTCCCATAATCAGAAATAAATCATCAGTAGGATATATAGAATGTAATTCTTGTAAGGTTTCATAAGTATAGCTTTTTCCGCCACGCTTAATTTCTACATCAGAAATCTCTGTTTTTGGAATATCAGCAATACAAAGCTTGCACATTGCTATTCTATCCTCTGGAGAAACTGGTGATTTAACCAATTTGTGTGGAGGTAAGAATGACGGTACAACAAGAAGTTTATCAAGATTAAGCTCACTTATAATTCCTTTTATAAGCTGAATATGTCCGTTATGTATTGGGTTAAAGCTGCCTCCAAACATTCCTATCCGCACACGATTCACCTCATCTTGTTATATCAATCACTTTTTCTTAGACGCCTTTGGAAGAACAATTTTAGGCTCTTTGTCATTTCTTCTGTATAGAACAAACTTTGAGCCAATAACCTGTACAACCTCGCTATTTGTTGCCTTTGCGATTTCTTCAGCAACTTCTCTTGGAGTAATCTCCGCAGAATTAAGAACCTTACCCTTAATAAGCTCACGAGCCGCTAAAGCGTCATCAGCCTGCTTAATAATATTTTCATTCATATTGCCCTTGCCTACCATAATAATAGTATCAATATCAACTGCAAGGGAACGCAAAAATGCTCTTTGTTTACTTGTCATAATATCTCCTTAAAATTTCTTTTCCTTTAATTTTTCTCTCAGCTTTTCAGCCAAGGCTCTGAGAGCCTTTCCTCTGTGGCTCATTGCATCCTTTTGTATGCTTGAAAGCTCTGCAAAGGTTTTGTTATCATCTGTGAAGAAAATCGGGTCATAGCCAAAGCCATTGTTTCCTCTTGGTGCAAAGCCAATCGAGCCATCGCAAGAGCCTTCAACCTCAATCTTACTGCCATCAGGGAAGTAACAGCAAATAGCACAAACAAAATGTGCTGTACGCTGACCATCAGGCGTATCCTTAAGCTCAATCATAAGCTTTTCAATCTTTTCCTCATCAGATGCACCCTCGCCCGCATATCTTGCAGAATAAACTCCAGGCCTGCCACCAAGAGCATCGACCATAAGTCCTGAATCATCTGCAATAGCAGGCATACCTGTTGCTTTACAAGCACTCTTTGCTTTAAGCTCTGCATTTTCTGCAAAGGTCTTGCCTGTTTCATTAACCTCTGGCAATTTTTCTCCGCACTCCTCTGCAGAAATAACGGAGATTCCGAGTGGTTTTAAAATTCTGTCAAATTCTTTAATTTTATTTTCGTTATGTGTAGCAGCTATATAAATCATATTATAACCTCCTGTAAAATAGGCAGTTTATTATTCTTCCTTGCTATCTTTTGTAAAAAGTGCTTTTGCAAAATCCGATGGATTGAATGGCTGTAAATCATCAATCTGTTCACCAACACCGATATACTTAACTGGAATTTTAAGGTCGTCCATAATTGCAAGAACAACTCCGCCCTTAGCTGTACCATCAAGCTTTGTAAGAACAATACCTGTAATTCCTGCGGCATTTTGAAATTCTCTTGCTTGATTGACAGCATTCTGACCTGTTGTTGCGTCAAGCACAAGAAGAACCTCTTTATCAGCATCAGGAAGTTCTCTGTCTATGACTCTGTTAATCTTAGCAAGCTCGTCCATAAGGTGCTTTTTGTTGTGAAGTCTTCCTGCTGTATCTGCGATAATTACATCACTTCCCTTAGCCTTTGCCGAAGAAATTGCATCGAATACAACAGCTGCAGGGTCTGAACCCTCTTGTTGCTTAATAATATCCGCACCAGAACGCTCTGCCCATATCTCAAGCTGGTCTATCGCAGCAGCTCTGAATGTATCAGCGGCAGCAAGAGTAACCTTTTTGCCAGAGCGAACAAGATTTGCGGCAATCTTACCGATAGTAGTAGTTTTACCAACTCCGTTTACACCTATTACAAGAATGATTGACGGCTTTGTATTTATCATCAATTCATTTGAATTGCCAAGCATATCAGCAATAACATCAGCCAATAGGTCGTGAATCATTGCAGGGTCGGTAATGCCCTCTTTTTTAACTCTTTTTCTAAGCTCATCACAGATATGCTCAGAGGTTGTTACACCTACATCGCCCATAATAAGCAATTCCAAAAGCTCCTCAAAAAGTTCCTCATCAATCTTTGTAAAGGACTTTAGCATTGTATCAATCTGACCAACAATGGCGTCCCTTGTCTTTTTAAGTCCTTCTTTTATTTTCTTAAATAAACCCATATATTTATCATTCCTTTACTACAAGAATATGTTTAAGACTCAATCCAAAACTACTGATTTTTTCTTTCCATTTTTCTTTCGTGGATATTCTCTGATTCTCACAACAAAATCAAGATTTACAGCTTCAACAGTATTTCCTGTTTCTAAAAGCAAGGCGTTTTTTGAAATTTCCTTTATAGTACCCTGAATTGAAGAACCATTGAATGTATATATAATACATTCTTTATCTATAAAGTTTTTTGCTAGTTCCAACATTTTCTCTTTATCTCCTTTTTTTCTTTTGATATTCACAATAGTATAATTTTCTTTTTGCTTTCTTATAAAAAGAAGCAAAATTATGGCGATAAATATTATTAGAGCCGGAATCAACATATCACTTCCATATAAAATTTCATCGAGCCTTTAAGCCGAGTTTTTGCTCAATTTCAGATGCTCTCAATTCAAGCAATTTAGATATACCCTCGTCCTGCATTGTAACACCATAAAGTACATCAGCTTCTTCCATAGTTCCTCGACGATGTGATATACAGATAAACTGTGTATTGTCATTCATACGGCGAAGATACTGTGCAAATCTATCAACATTAACATCGTCAAGAGCCGCCTCTATTTCGTCCATTACGCAGAATGGTGCAGGGCTTACTTTCATTATAGCAAAATATAGTGCAATTGCAACAAGAGCTTTTTCTCCGCCAGACAAAAGCTCAATATGCGATACAATTTTTCCTGGAGGTGAAACCTTTATTTCAATTCCCGTTGTAAGAACATTGTCTGGGTCTGTGAGAGAAAGCTCTCCGCTTCCGCCTCCAAAAAGCTCCAAAAATGTCTGCTTGAAGTTTTCGTTTATAAGTGCAAAACGCTCTACAAAAATATCCTGCATTTGATGTGTAAGCTCATCTATGAGTTTAAGTAATTCTGCTTTTGAGGTTTCAACATCGCCAATCTGAGTTTTAAGAAATTCATATCTTTCGCTGACTTCCTTATATTCATCAATAGCCGAAACATTGACGCTTCCTAAAGCACGAATTTTTTGCTTTAATTCCGAAAGTCTGCGTTGTGCTTTTGGAACATCTGGAATTTCTGGAGCTTTTTCTTCTGCCTCACGCTTAGTAAGTTCATATTCTTCCCAAAGCTTAGAAATAATTGTATCATACTCATTCTGGAGATTATCTTTCTTTTCAGAAAGTCTTGCAAGTTCACCGCCTAAGCGTTCACGCTTTGCAGTTTCCTCACGCTCGTCCTGACGGAGCTTTGTCTGCTGTTTTTCAAGCTCTATTCTTACCTGTGCTTGTTCAGTAATAAGGCTTGAATTTTCCTTTGATTGTTCAGAAAGAGCCTTAGCCTGTGCGGTAAGCTCATCAATCTTAGCTTTAAGCTCAATATTTTTTGCCTTAATGCTTTCACTCTCTGCATTGAGGGCTTCAATCCTGCCGCTTCCCGAATTTTTTCTAAGTATAAAGCTTTCTATATCAGCATTGAGAGCCTCTATATCCTTTTCAGTTGTAACAATAGAAAGTCTTGTTTCCTGCAAACCGTTTGAAAGTTCCTCTCTTTTTTTGAGAAGCTCTTCTCTACTTCCTGAAAGAGTTCCCGCAAGAGATTCAAGTTCAGCTATTTTTTGCTTGTATTCTTGAGTAAGTTTTTCAGCCTCTTTACGCTCAAGTTTAAGTGATTCTATTCTCTCGTCAGACCTTGCATAATCTGTATTAAGCTCTGCAAGAAGCTTTTGAGTGCTTTCAATTTCAGATTCACGGCTCTTTTTTTCAGCCTCAATTTTAACCTTATCGCCCTGCATAATATACAGTTCGCTTTGAGCCGTTGAAAGTTCAAATTTTATTTTTGAACTTTGTTCTGATGCCTTTCTTAGCTTTTCGTTAGCCTGTTCAAAATCTTCTTTAAGCTTTTGTGCCTGATTCTTGATACTTTCGATTTCGCTTGCTCTGCCGAGAAGTCCGGCACTTTTTGCAAGAGAACCACCAGTAAGTGAACCGCCGGCATTGACAACCTGTCCATCAAGTGTAACAACCTTAAAGCGATAACTATATCTCTTTGCAATATTTACAGCACAATCGAGATTTTCTGCTATAACGATTCTGCCAAGCAAAGAAGCAAGAATACCCTTATAACAATCCTTACAGGAGCATAATTCAGAAGCTATACCGATAAAGCCCTCACACTGCTCCAAGCCACGCTCATTGAAATCTCTTGCTTTAATAGTCGCAATCGGTAGGAAAGTCGCACGACCACCGTTACAGCGTTTCAAAAATGCAATGGCCTTTTTAGCGTCTGCGTCTGTATCTGTAACTATGTTCTGCATAGCACCGCCAAGAGCCGTTTCAACGGCTGTACTATATTCCTTAGGAACGGAAATAACTCTTGAAACAGGACCGTGTATTCCAGTTAAACCACCGTTCTTAACTTCTCGCATAACCGTTTTAACGCTTGCAGCAAAACCCTCAAGATTGCGTTCCAAATCCTCTAAAAGCTTTGCTTTTCTGAAAAGCTGTTCACTATCAAGACGAAGCTTTTCGGCACTGGCTTTCAATTCCTCGCATTGACGGCTTTTTTGCTCAAGCCTTAATTCACAACCCTTAGAAACATTGGTAAGCTCGGTTATTTTCTCATCGCAATCGGAAAGCATTCGTCCATAATCTGCGATAATCTTTTTGAGTGTTTCGATTTGAGATGTTCTTTCCTTGATGTTGTTTTCAAAGGAATCCATTCTCGCACTTATTTCAGAAATTGATGTTCCCGAAGTCATATATTTAACATTAACCTCGGCAAGCTCTGCTGTCAGCTTAGAAAGCTCTGCATTTATTGACATAAGCTTGTCACTGCTTTCGCTTTCACCGTCACGCAAGGTATTTATGCACCGCTGTCCGGATTCATGCGAGATGATGGGCAAGAAATACAAGGTGACGGTTTTGGGCAACCTCCCTTCGGCGAGTGATATGGCCGCTCAGGGCATGGTCTACACCTCGGCCGACTGCAAAACGCCGGGACTCAGGGGCGAGTACTTCGCCAACAAGCGTTTCGAGGGCACTCCCGCGCTGACGCGCGTCGATACGAGAATCGGCTTCAACTGGAAGGATAAGGCGCCGGCCGAAGGGCTTCCCGCCGACGGCTTCTCGATCCGCTGGACCGGCGTGTTCGTTCCCGACTCCGACTGCACGGCTTCGCTGGTCATGCGCGGCGACGACGGTTACCGGCTCTTCGTGGACGGCGAAGAGGTGCTCGCCGACTGGGGCAACCACAGCGCGACGACCCGCAAGGGGAGCGTCGAAATGAAAGCCGGCCGGAAATACGCGCTGCGGTTGGAATATTTCGACAACGCCTCGTCGGCCGAGGTGTCGTTCGGCTATATGACCGCCGATCCCCGCGCCGAGGATGCCCGGATCATCCGGGCCGACGCCGTGATCTACTGCGCCGGATTCGACAACACCAACGAAAAGGAGAATTCCGATCGGACCTTTGCGCTGCCCGAAGGGCAGTCCGAAGAGATCGCCCGGCTCGCGGCGCTCAACGAGAATCTGATCGTGGTCGTCAACAGCGGCGGCGGTGTCGATTTCTCGACGTTCGACGATAAGGCTAAAGCGATTCTGATGGCGTGGTATCCCGGACAGCAGGGCGGTCAGGCGATCGCCGAGATCGTAACGGGGCGGATCTCGCCCAGCGGCCGCCTGCCGATCTCCGTCGAGCGCCGCGCCGAGGACAATCCGACGCTGGGCAGCTATTACGAGAATGTGGCGCGCACCCACCGCAAGAACACCCTGCAGAAGCGCGTTACTTATAATGAAGGCGTGTTTGTCGGCTACCGCGGTTACGAGCGCAGCGGGGTGAAGCCGCTCTATCCCTTCGGTTACGGACTGAGCTATTCGACGTTCGAGTATTCGGACCTGAAGGTCGAGAAGTGCGACGGCGGGGTGGTCGTGTCGTTCGCCGTGAGGAACACGGGCGGTATGGACGCCGCCGAGGTGGCGCAGGTCTATGTGGGCGACGTCGAAGCCAGCGTGCCGCGTCCTGCCAAGGAGTTGAAAGGTTATGAGAAAATCTTCCTGAAGAAAGGCGAACAAAAGCGCGTCGAAGTGATGCTGACCGACGAAGCCTTCCGCTTCTACGACATCTTCTCGCACGGGTTCGTGACCGAGCCGGGCGACTTCAACATCTTCGTGGGATCGTCGTGCGAGGATATCCGCCTGCGGGGCGGTGTGACGCTCTGACCGCAGGACGGTCGAACAGAACTAAGCGGCGGCCTTTGAGGGGCCGCTGCTTTTTTTTGTGCATGGATTTGCGGGGCGGTTGGCGGGTATGACAGTTGGCCGTATAATTAATGAAACCGGCGGAAAAGACAGGAGGGGAGGTATTGGGAATTCGGGCGCCCGGATATTGGGAACGGCCCGCCGGGCGGATCACCGTCTTTTGGGCGCGAACTGTTCGCGGTATTCCGAGGGGGTGATGCCCTTGAGCTGGCGGAAGGTGCGCGAGACGTTCTTGATGTCGGAGAACCCCAGCTCGGCGGCCGCTTCGGAGAC
>ENA-ORCP01003887-ORCP01003887.1-human-gut-metagenome-genome-assembly--contig:-NODE-3887-length-10711-cov-3.353771_pt1 | contig 10711 bp, 8 predicted proteins | sample MGYA00242990_ERZ507991 | MGnify/ENA primary metagenome ERZ507991 (study PRJEB26167, sample SAMN06115496) | human gut metagenome | host: Homo sapiens | place: China:Henan | collected 2015-05-07 | study... | reverse complement strand
ATATTAAAGGTATAATCTTCTCCAACCCATAAAGTAATAAATGGTTGATATAAAACTGCAAAACAACACATGCAAACTACGACCTTCAACAACCGAGTCTACATTTTCTCTGCTACACTTTCCCATTAATTCCTGTTTTAAAAAAACATCTCTTTTTACAGCAACTCCTGGTACTTTAAACGCAAGCAAAATCACGTCTTCAATGTCAACTTGTCCATCTCCATTTACATCGACTGCATCATACACGGCCTTCTTGCTTTTTTTTACAATTTCTGTAGACTTTTTTGCCATTTCCCCTACTTTTCCATTCGCCTTATTAGCAATTGCCTTTAATGATTCACTTGTGCTTTCATTTTTCATAATATAGCGCCCCTTCCTTCAAAAGCATTTTTAACTTTAAATTACATTTAATTTAGTATACTATACTCTAAAGTCCTCCGCAATTCCTGAATACACTCCACATATGTTTTTCCTACCTCTGCTTGAGGCTTCTCTGGAAATCCTCTTTCTAAAATTCCCAAAATAAATTCCATCTGCTCCTTCATCTTATTTGACAAATTCTCTAATTTATGGACTTGTAAATAAATTCGTTTCTTACGATTTTCTTGATCTAATAATAATAAACAACAAATCTCATTCAAATTAAATCCCATTTCTTTGTACAACAATATAAACCATATTTGATTCATATCTTCTTCGTCAAACAACCGGTAATTATTTTCATCACGCTTTACATCTAATAATCCTTTGTCATCATAGTACTGAAGTGTCCGTTTGCTTACTCCTACCAAATGACTTACTTCCTTTGTTTTTCTCATTACAAACCTTCCTTTCTCCACAAAAGATACACTATTACATTTACGTGATAGCAATATCTTTTTTGATTAACCTTTTTTATTCAATATAGGCTTTGTAATTTTCGCGAGAATAAATAGTCTTGTCATTTCATACACTGTATCAATCGCATTAAGGTTTTTAAAAGATGGACTGGATAGAATCGTTAATACAAAATTATGGCGTTGCTGCTATGTTTGTGCTGATTATGTTGGAATATGCCTGTTTTCCTGTTTCGAGTGAGATTATTCTGCCACTGGCGGGGGGTATGGCTGCCGGGCAGGGGTTGTTTTTTCCATATCTTGTCCTTTTGGCAACGGGAGCAGGACTGATTGGGGCACTGATTCCGTATGGCATTGGCAGGTTTGGCGGTTCTCCACTGTTGGAACGCATTATGAAACGCTTTTCTTCTATGGAGAAACCAATCCTAACCTCCTACCGTGTCTTTGGCAATCACGAAAAAAGTGCCGTTCTAGTCAGCCGCGTGATTCCTCTGTGCCGCACCTATATCGGCTTTGTCGCGGGTGCCATGGGACAGAATATCAGCCGTTATCTTTTGTATTCTGCCATCGGCATTGTTACATGGAACACGGTATTAACCGGTCTTGGTTATTATTTTTATCAATACAAAGATTTGTTCTTTCATTATTTTGATAAATACAAGCATGTTATTTTTTATACAGGTATTGTCCTATTAGTAATTTTCGCCCTCAATGCTATTAGAAAAAAACGGGCAGCACGCGAAACAAACCAAGAAGAATAAGAAGTATGCCACTGATTCCGTTTAGACGGCGCACGTGGTATATCCTCTGCCCGCCAATCCACAAAAAGGCTCCACATAAAAAAGCGGTACATACAGGAAATAACCAGATTATGGTTCCCTGACCGACCAGACTAAGTGCTGCACTCACCGAATCAAGCGCAAGGGCACTTCCCAACGCACTGCCTTCTTTTATATCAATGCTTCGGGAATTATCTTTGTCATACTGTACTTCCCCTTTGTTTTGCAACACACGGATGCACGTTTTTGCGCCAAGCAAAATCAAAATCCCACCGCCAATAAGGCGAAAACAAGGTTCCGGCAGCCCCGCAAGGCATGTCGAACCCGCAAAAAGTGCAACCGCTGTCAGCACGCCATTTAATAACGCAATAAATAATCGGATTCGTTTGGGTATGCAAATGCCCGACATTGCATATGCCATACCAATCCCCAGCGTGTCAAGGCTCACCGACAACGCCAATAAGCAAACAACAAACACAAGCTCCTCCTGCCACTTCCTTATTCTATTTTATGCAAATAAGGGAAAAGAGGAGAGTCCTTTCGACAAAAACAGTCAAATATTTTGGAGGTAAGTATGAACTGGTATCAAATGGAATCACAGGAAGTAATGGATAAACTCAACCGTTTCAAAGACCGGGGCTTATCCCAAAAAGAAGTTATCAAACGCCAGAGACATTATGGAAAAAATGAATTGCAAAGCGAAAAAGGTCCCGGATTTTTCCGTCAGTTTGCCGCGCAGTTTAAAGATTTTATGATTCTTACTTTACTGGCAGCTGCCGGCATTTCTTTTTTTGCTTCTTATGCACAGGGAGAAATGAATCTGACCGACCCTTTAATCATTCTAGCAATCGTTATACTAAATGCTCTGCTTGGCATTTATCAGGAGAAAAAGGCAGAACATTCGCTGGCTCACCTTCGTTCTCTGCAAACGCCACAATGTCAGGTACTAAGAGATGGAAAACGCCAGACCATATCTTCTCCGGAACTTGTACCGGGAGATTTAGTCTATCTTGACACCGGCTGTCTTGTTCCCGCCGATGGCAGACTTCTCCTTACACACAATCTGTCGGCAAATGAATCCGCCCTTACCGGCGAAACGGGAAGCATCGAAAAAACTTCCGACTCGCTGCATATGGAAAATCTTTCACTCGGCGACCAGCTCAATATGGTATTTTCGGGCACAATGATTACGACCGGAAATGGGCTGTTCTGTGTTACGGAAACCGGTATGAATACGCAAATTGGGAAAATCGCCGGTATGCTTTCACACGAACAGGCACCGCAGACACCTCTTACCAGACGCCTCAATCATACAGGAAAAGTGCTTGGCATCCTGGCCCTGATTATTTGTGCCATTCTATTTTTTCTGGGATTGCAGAAAAACCAGCCGGTTTTTGATATGTTTATGACTTCCGTCAGTCTTGGCGTCGCAGCCATTCCGGAAAGCCTGCCTGCTCTTGTCACCATCATGCTAAGCCTTGGCGTCGAGCGCATGGCAAAACAGTGTGCCGTTATCCGACATCTTCCTGCCGTGGAAACACTAGGCAGTGCTTCTGTTATCTGTTCTGACAAAACCGGCACGCTTACCCAGAACCGCATGACAGTTCGGAATATATACAGCACCGAAAATGAAAAAACATTACTTCGTTATTTTCTGCTTTGCAACAACCAATCCGGTCCACTCGAACATGCACTGATTCATTACGGTGCATCAAGCGGACTTATTTATACGGAAGTACGAAAAGAATTTCCGGTTATTGAAGAAATCCCTTTTGACTCAATCCGCAAGCGGATGACAACGCTGCACCGGACACCCAATGGATATTTAGCAATAACTAAGGGAGCTCCTGAATTTATCCTTGCCAACTGTCACTCGTATCTCGATAAAGATGGCAGCACACGGCCACTGACACATACGATGCGGCACAGGTTAAATGAGCAAATTGAAAATTACACCGCCAATGCACTTCGCGTCATTGCTCTCGGTTTTTGTCTGCACAAAAGCCACCCGGACAACAAATCCTTAGAATCCCATTTGGTTTTCCTCGGGATGGCAGGTTTGATTGACCCACCCCGCCCGGAAGCTTACGCCGCTGTTAAAAGCTGCCAGCACGCCGGAATTCGTCCGATTATGATTACCGGCGACCATAAAAATACCGCTGCAGCGATTGGCAAGGAACTTGGCATCTGCCAGACAAAAGACGAGGTCATTACGGGAGCCGACTTAGATACCATCAGCGACCGTTCACTTCCGACGGCACTCAAAAAATATCATGTTTTTGCCCGTGTATCCCCAGCGCATAAAGTCCGTCTCGTAAAAGGGTATCAGGCGATGGGAAATGTCGTTGCCATGACTGGTGACGGTGTCAATGATGCCCCTGCCCTAAAAGCAGCGGATATCGGCTGTGCCATGGGACGCACCGGAACCGATGTTGCCAAAAATGCATCTGACATCATTCTGATGGACGATAATTTTTCCACTATTGTAAGTGCCGTCCGGGAAGGGCGCGGTATTTACGATAACATAAAAAAAGCCATACATTTCCTCTTGTCTTGTAACATCGGGGAAATTATGACGATTTTTGTTGCTATCTTTTTCGGGCTGTCTGCACCACTTTTACCGGTACAACTGTTGTTTATTAATCTCGTGACGGATTCTTTTCCGGCGCTTTGTCTTGGTGTTGAGCCACCGGATCCGGACAGCATGAACCGTCCGCCATTATCGAAAAATGAAAGTATCTTTCACTTTGATACCGTCTTTCAGATGGTTTTAGAAGGTATGTTCATCGGCTCCTTAGCACTTTTTGCCTATACAAGTGGCAATTCCACCATGTGCTTTGCCGTACTTTCTTTATCGCAGTTAGTTCACTCGTTTAATATGAGAAGCGAGCACTCGCTGTTAGAGACGGGGATTCTTGGGAACAAAAAACTTTTATTTAGTGTATTGTTCTGCATTGTCCTGCAATGTCTGGTCATCTGTATGCCCGTTCTCCAGCCTATTTTCCATACGCAGTCACTTAATCTGCGCGAATGGGTTGTCGTAGGTATTTTATCTCTGATGCCGATTCCCCTCATGGAAATCAGCAAGCGGCTTCACGGATAAACTCACGGATTCGCTGAATGAGAATTTCTTTTACATCTTCCCCCGGATACTGTGTGGCGAGCATGTGTTTCATCAACATGCCGCCCGCTTTATTCGCGTGTCCGCCGCCAGCACCAATTCCACAGCTGACTTTTTCCGCTAAATCACTCGCCGGCAAATTTTTTTTCGCACTTCGTACTGACATTTTATATCCAATCGGCGTTTCATTATATACCACACAGCAGTCAACAGTCGCCACACAATTTACCATATCACTAATAACGCCAAGCAGATTTGGATCACATGGTTTTGTATGCAGCAGCGCAAAACGCTTTTCCTCATCATAGTAATAGTGAGACAACGCTTCTCCTGCTATTTCCAAATCCTGACGCTGTAAATTCGCATGAATCATTTCATCGAGACACTCTCTGTTAATCTGCAGAGAATCACGCATCTGTCTGTCTGCCGGATAATAAATTTCAGACAAACTGCTGGTATCACTATACAAACCATAATACAACGCCGTTGCCACCTGCCAGTTCTCATTTACCGGATACCCCGCCTCCAAAAGCAGTTCCCAGACCACGGTACAACAACTTCCGAATTCCGGGAAAATAAAACACCATTCATCCGTTTCTACACAAATCGGATGATGATCAACCATCGCCACTTTTTTCACCGGCATCGATGTAATATTACCACCCTCATACTGGCAGTCCACGGTAATCAAAATATCATGTTCCGGCATTTCATTCACATATCGAATCGGAATACCAAGGTGCTCCACCATCAATTTCAGCGATGGCTTTGTAATTTGATGTTCCCCTGCATAAATCAAATTTACCTTTTTACCCAGATTCATAAAATACGCATACAAACCAAACGCAGCCCCCATCGCGTCCGCATCCGGACTGTCATGGCACTGTATACAAATCGAATTGAATTCTGCAAATTGTTTGAGAAACATAAAACGCCTGTTCAAGAGCTTCTTTTGTTTCTTTTAAAATCTTTTTCTCATCATTTAAGACAGTTCCATCCATATCAAAAGCAATCAAGCGAATCATATATCATTCTCCTTTGTGAGCCTAATTGTAAGAAAAATGGTACCATACTACGCATTAAATTGCAAATTTCAATTTTTTCTTATCAAATAGAAAAGAAGGATTTTGACATTCTTTCAAAAGTTTGTCAAAATCCTTCTTCATTTGGAATCAAATCAAGCTATTTTTTTAGTATCACTGCTTTAATGATAAATCCAGCACTATCACATGCATTTCCAAATATTTTAAATTGATATAAATCTTTTGTCTTGTCTAACGGTATCTCCACCTCGTGAGCATCCGGTGCAAATGCGCCACTCACAGTTGCCCATTTAATATTTACATCCGTTGACTTGTTATCTGTGTAACGAGACGCGTAACCAAAGCTGTCCTGCTCGGTCAGACGATCGTATTTAATAATGATTGATGAAAACTTCGTATCGGACAAATCCCCTGGCATATTTAGGAATGCATCCGGATATGCACCATCATATGTTATGGTAGCCGTCTTAGCATTTGTATCTACAGACACCTCCGTGCCATTTCCCTTTACAACCGTTTCTTCCGTTAATGGAAGCGTATATTCTGTTTCATCCGCATTCCATCCGTAAGTTACATCAATTGGTGCTGTGGTAGGAAGTGCTGTCGGTTTTGGTGTCGCTGTCGGTGCAGTTGCCCCTGCCTCGCGTTTTAACACAACCGCCTTAATAATTAATTTGGCATCTTTTAAATTCTCAGCTGCAAAAATCTTTATTTTCGCAAATTTCTTTGTGAAATCTAATGCAATTGTCTTTGTTGTCTCACCTGATGCAAATGGACTTGAACCCGGCCATATGATTCCCTCATCACCTTTCGATGTTGCATATCGAATCGCTGCACCAAAATCAGCATCTGTGGCCTGATTCTCATAGGTTATCTCTACTGTCTGGAATTGATTATCCGTAATTTCTGCCGGCAAGTTTACCCAAACACCTGGATACTGACCATTATATACCAGAGAAGCTGTTCCATTATATTGGTCTACTTCTGCTACTGCACCGCCTTCTGCAACAATATTTTCCTCTGTAATCGGAACAGCGTATTCCGTTTTATCCGCATTCCATCCTACTTTTACATTTGGATTCATTGTTGGAACTGGTTCTACCGTTGGTCTTGCAGAAAGGTCCGGAAGTTCTGGATTTGTTTTTTCTGAAAATGCCCAGGAAGCCACATTATAGCCTGTTCCTCGGAACACAAAATACACATCATGAACACCTTTCACTTCACGATCAACATTTGCCGTGCTGAATGCATACAAGCCCTTGGTATCTCCCAATGTAATGGTTGCAATTCTGTTTTTTGCAGCTGTAGGAGCATCCAAATATACCTCAATCTGGCCTTCTCCTGATGTTGCTGCAATTTCTGCGCTAATTGTTTTCAATCCATTGGTTCCAAAATCAACGCCACTAATCTTAGTCCAGTCACCGGTATCAATCTGATCTAGTACCATCGGTGATCCATTATATGATTTTACAACAGTACGATCATCTCGCAAAGATTTCACTCCTGCACTCTTAGCACTTGTTGTTGCATTAATATATTTAACCGTGCCATCCGCATTCTTATATGGATTCACATTTTCAATCTGTTTTGCCCCCTCATAGGAAGGCTCAATCGTAATCTTATCATTCTTTGTATCAATATCAATTTCATTTACATGTAAATTTCGATATTGTTTGCTATCACGATATAATGTATTACTAAGCACAGTTGAATGATAAAAGATGTAATTATGTCCTTTGAAATTCTGCATATGATGATGATTGTTATAAGTCTCACCATACAATTTACTTGGATTATCTAAAATAGTACCAAGATAATTATGTTCTACATTTTCTTCATCCGTAAATTTGGTTTTTCCAATTTTATCTGGGAAAAAGCAGATATTCATAGGGTCTGAAGATACGTATGCCGCAATCTGAACGGCTCCAACATATGGCGTATCTTCTTTTACATCCCAGTTCGTACAGTAGGAATAAATGTATTTACCGTCAATCTGGTTAATTTCTCCATCTTCAAAGAAGCAGAATGTATCCAAGGTCTTTGGTATACCATCCGGAGAAACAATTCCTGTGCCTTTTTCAAATTTTAATTTGCACACACGACCGGTCTGAACATATTTTTCTTCATCATTTCCACCACCAAAATAAATATATGCATTCCCCTTGTCATCTGCAAGAACTGCCGGGTCAAAACACCATTTTACTCCCTCGCATCCTTTTGACTTTGAGGTAAACATTTTCTGTCCTAAATCATCATGCCATGGGCCAACCGGTGAATCACCACGAACATATCCTATTCCTCCGCCATCGGTATAAAAGATATAATATTCATCCTCACCATCTCCATCGCCATCGATTTTGAGAGCTGATGGAGCCCATGCCTTTGTTGTCCAGCCATTCTTTTCCTTTTTCTTAGCAGAAGCTGTACTTGGCAAATTATTCAAATTCGTATTATCCATCGTCCCTTCATCGGTCCAGTTCACCATATCAGAAGTAGAAAGGATACTGAGTGAATTATTGGAATAAGAGTTTGCAGCCAATTTACCGTCCGCATAATCAAATCCTTCATTTGTTCCGTATACATAAAGTTTTCCATCGTTATCCGAATTATCTAATGCAGTCGGATCAGCAATAAAATCATAATTGGTAAGCATGCTGTTAATATCATGTACCTTACCGTCTTCTGTTGTATACTGTAAAGGTGCAGTCAATTTAATATTATCTGCATTCCATTTATTATCTGCAATTTGGCTTGCAAAAATATTATCTCCATAATTGTTATACACTTTAGCCCCTGCTTCTTCCAATGACATCTGCTTACCATCTTTATAAGCAACAATCTTCTTATTATCTTTATCATAGCCTAACGTATAGTCATCAAAGAAACTGTAGTTGCTCTTACTCTCTACTGCAGGTGTTGCGCTTACGACACTTTGCGTCGGCACTGCAGTTGGCTGACCGGAAGGAGAAACCGGTTTCTTAGTTGGAGCAGTCGGCTGCTTGGTTGCAATTTTGTTTGCCGTATTTTTCGTAACTTTCACTTTACACTTCATCGTTTTCTTTTTCTTCCCAACCTTATAAATGGCACGCAACGTAGCGGTACCCTTTTTTGCACCCTTAATTACAGCATACGCCTTTTTGCCCTTTTTCTTTGATTTTACAATCTTAACCACTTTCTTATTTGATGTCTTCCATGTTACTTTGGCACCTTTTTTTGCGTTTTTGATTGTAATCTTTTTCGTTTTGCCAACTTGTATGCTGACTTTTGTCTTGCTTAATTTGACCTTTTTAGCCGCTGCTTCTGACGTAGGTGCAATACTTCCCGGAATTACAACGGAAAGTGCCATCAACACGGCCAATGTTTTTTTCTTAGTCCTTGTCATTGTCGTTTTCCTCCTAATTATATTATTTTTGAATATATCTGTATTATACAACAAGGCATAATCAAAATCACTGCATTATGCGGATAAACAATTGACATATCTAGCATTTTATGCATGTAATAGTTTCATAACATCTTTCATAATCAGCTCTTTGGTTAAATGATTTTCTTTCAAAAGCTGTTCTGCATCGTAACGGTCGTAGAACTCTTTTTTCAACCCAAAATTCAATACTTTCATATCGGAAGTGCTATAATAACCGGCAACTTTATGTCCAAAGCCGCCCTCCAAAATACCATCTTCCAATGTCACAACCACACGATGATTTTCTTTCAAATCCGAGAGCAGTTTTTCATCCAGACCAGATGCAAAACGTGGATTAATCAATGTGACTTTTTTGCCGGTTTCTTTTTCAATACTTCGTGCAGCCTCTTCACCCAGCTGGAAGAAATCGCCCAAAGCAAGAACCGCAACTTCTTCTCCTTTTTCACATACCTGATACTCATTCAATGGATCATAGGATGAAGCCACCGGATATTTAGCCGGATGAACACCATTTCCCGGCATGCTGATTACAACCGGATATTTATCCTGCTCCACACTCCAATCAAGCATTGCTAAATATTCCTCCTTACACGTTGGTGCAAGATAAACAAGGTTTGGAATATTACTAAGCATAGATATCGTGTAAAATCCAAGATGTGTCACATCATTCAGCCCAAGTACAGACGAATAATTCAAAATTGTAGTAACCGGACTTTGATTGATACATACATCCTGTGAAAACTGGTCATACGTTCTCTGGATAAAAGTTGCGTTGGTACCAAAGATTGGTTTTCCGCCATTTTTTGCAATTCCGGAACACATTGCTACCGCCTGCTCTTCCGCAATTCCTACATCAATATACTGGTTTCCCGCTTTCTCACGATTTTCTTTTGGAAAACCAACATTACTTGGAACTGCCGCAGTCACAAATACAACCGATTTATCTTTTTTCATTTTATTTAAAAGAAGTTCACCGGTTAACACACTGTAATCTTCTCCTTCAAAATTCTGCAATGGCTTTCCGGTCGTGCGGTCAAACGGCATACACCAGTGCCAAGCTTCTTTATTCTCCTCTGCCGGCTCATACCCTTTTCCTTTCTGCGTATGAATATGCACAGCAATCGGATGGTTAATGTCTTTTACTTTCTGAAAGAGCGCAATCAATTTCTCGATATTATTTCCCTCTTCTTCGAAAATATAGTCAAGTCCCATTGCACGGAACAAATTATTTGGAGCCTCGCCGTTTGACTCTCTAAGTTCCGTAAGATTTTTATAAAGACCGCCGTGAATTTCTGCAATCGACTGCTCGTTATCGTTGACAACCACAATCAAATTCGAGGTCATTTCACCGGCAAAATCCAATCCTTCCAAAGCCTCTCCGCCACTCAAAGAACCATCACCAATTACAGCAATAATATTTTCTTTGCCACCAACGGCATCTCTTCCTTTCGCAAGTCCGGTCGCAAGGCTGACAGACGTTGAAGTGTGTCCAATAGTAAAAATGTCAT
>ENA-ORCP01003883-ORCP01003883.1-human-gut-metagenome-genome-assembly--contig:-NODE-3883-length-10722-cov-3.185909_pt1 | contig 10722 bp, 9 predicted proteins | sample MGYA00242990_ERZ507991 | MGnify/ENA primary metagenome ERZ507991 (study PRJEB26167, sample SAMN06115496) | human gut metagenome | host: Homo sapiens | place: China:Henan | collected 2015-05-07 | study... | reverse complement strand
ATGCCGACCGAGGCAGAAGAGCTCTGGATAATCGCCGTTACAACTGTACCTGTCAGGATCGCGAGCAGCGGATTTTTGCCGAGCATGGTAAACGCATTGGAAAAGATCGGCGAATCCCGATAGGGCTTAATCGCGTCGGACATAAAGGAAAGTCCGATAAACAGGATCGCGAAACCGATCAGGATTTCACCAATTTGCTTCTTTTTCTCTGATTTTGTAAACAGAATAACAAATGCACCGATCCCTAACAGCAAAGGTGCATAAAATTCAGGGTTTAAAACGCTTCCGAACTCACTTAATGATACCAGCCACGCGGTGATCGTCGTACCGATGTTTGCACCCATAATGACGCCGACCGCCTGCGACAGATTCAGCATCCCGGCATTGACAAAGCCGACCACCATAACTGTCGTCGCAGAAGAGCTCTGAATCACTGCCGTGACGAGGGTTCCTACCAGAATTGCCATCAGCCTGTTCTGCGTCAGAAAACTCATCAGCCGCTGCATCTTTCCGCCCGCAAAATGCTGTAGGCCGTTCGCCATTACATGCATGCCGTATAGAAACATCCCCAGGCCGCCGATAAATGAAAACAATACCGAAATTCCTTCCAGTTGCATAACTCTCTCCTTTTTGATCTGATCTTCATTTCCAGCTCATTGTAACAGGCGTCCGTAAAATCTGCCCACCGTTTTTGTAAAATTCATGTAAATTTTTTTACATTTCCGCAAAATAAAAGAGGCCGTCTCCAGACAGACAGCCTCTTTCCTATTTATTTCACTACAAAGAAATACAGCAGTACAAGGATACCGAGCACGATTCGATACCAGCCAAACACCTTGAAGTCATGTTTTTTGATGTAGCCCATCAGGAAGCGGATCACAAGCACGGATACAATAAAAGCAATTGCCATGCCAACCAGCAGGATCACTGCCTCCGCCATTGAAAAAGCAAAGCCGAAGCGGATCACCTTTAACAGGCTCGCCCCCAGCATAACCGGGATCGCCAGAAAGAACGTAAACTCCGCAGCCACGGTACGCGACACGCCGAGCAGCAGCGCGCCGACGATGGTCGCGCCGGAGCGCGAAGTGCCCGGGAACACAGCCGCAATCAGCTGGAACATACCGATCATAAACACGGTCGGGTAAGTAAGCTCAGTGAGTGCGTTGATGCGTGCCGGCTTGCCCTTATGCGCGTTCTCCACCAGAATGAATGCTACGCCGAACACAATCAGCGCGATGGAAACCGTCTGGTAATTGTAGAACAGTTCTTCAAACAGGTCGTTCCACTTGAGACCGACGATCGCCGCCGGAACGCACGCTACCAGAATTTTGATCCACAGCTTGACGGTATCCGTATTCAGCACGATGGATGCGCCGCCGTGACGGCCCTTTCGCCGTTCAAACGGGAAAATCTGTCCCCAGAACAGGACAACGACCGCGAGTATCGCACCGAGCTGAATAACCACCTCGAACATACTGTAAAACGCTTCCGACACGTCCAGTTTGACGAACTCGTTGAGCAGGATCATGTGTCCGGTACTGCTGATCGGCAGCCACTCGGTGATGCCCTCTACAATGCCAAACAGAAATGCTTTGAGCAATTCTATCACAGGGTTTTCCTCCTTAAAATTTTTGTTCAGTTTTTCTTATGTTATTTTATACCTTACCACAACTTATGCCATCCCGCAAGCAAACAAGCGGAAATGTCATAAAAAAGTTATACTTTGCAGCAGGCTGACTTGCCATTCCGAGTGTACCGTGGTATATTATAAATGTATAGTTATGATTGACAGAAAGGTGTTTTCATGGAATATATCACCCACTCACCCGAGGAGACCGAAGCACTCGGCGCAGAATACGCCAAAAGCCTCAAGGCAGGCGACGTTGTTGCGTTCTCCGGCGACCTCGGTGCCGGCAAGACCGCATTCACGCGCGGCGTGCTGCACGGACTCGGCTACGAGGGCCGCGTCACCAGCCCGACCTTTGCCATTGCAAACGAATACGAAACGCCGACGGTTAAGGTCGCGCACTTCGACCTGTACCGCATTCTCGACAGCGAAGCGCTGTTCGAGATCGGCTTTGACGAATATCTCGACGGCAGCCGCATTGTGCTCATCGAATGGAGCGAGAACGCCGCGGACGTTCTGCCGGAAGCCTACAAAACCGTCCATATTGCCTACGGCGATGCGGACAACGACCGCCGCATTACGATTGGAGAAGTGACTGTATGAAAATTCTTGCACTGGAATCCTCGGCGGTCAGCGCGTCTGTCGCGCTCACTGAGGACGAAAAACTGGTGGCGCAGTCCTTTCAGAACTGCGGCCTGACGCACTCGCGCACGCTGCTGCCGATGGTGGAAAACCTGCTGGCAAACTGCGGCGTATCGCTCGCTGACGTGGACGCGATCGCTGTCGCGCACGGCCCCGGCTCGTTTACCGGTGTGCGCATCGGTGTGGCCACAGTCAAGGGGCTGGCGCTCGGCGCGGACAAGCCGTGCCTCGGTGTCTCCACGCTCGAGGCAATGGCATGGGGTGCCCGCGCACTCGGCGGCGACCTGTGCTGCGTGATGGATGCGCGTGCGGGTCAGGTTTACAACGCGCTTTTCACCGTGGAGGACGGCAGGGTACGCCGTCTGTGCGATGACCGTGCGATCAAGCTGACCGAGCTTGCCGAAGAAATCGGAGAAGCGCCGTATTTTCTGGTTGGAGATGGCGCGGATCTGTGTTATAATACTATCAAAGAGAACTGCACCGGTCTGCGGCTCGCACCCGCCGAGCTGCGGTTTGCGACCGGATTTGGTGTTGCCGCCGCCGCACTCCCCCTGTTCCGCGAGGGCAAAGCCTGCTCCCCCCAGGAGTTGGACGCCTTCTATCTGCGTCGTCCACAGGCAGAGCGCGAGCGCATGGCGCGTCTGGCACAGACCAAATAGCAGACATCACCGCACAATGAAAGCTGCGGCTTCTTGCGCAGGCTCCGGTCGCGCTGCCGCGGCGCTTTGCGGAAATTTTGTATCCTGACTTCGTTCCGATTTCACGGTAATACACAAAGTATTACTGCAAAACCGCGCCTTGTCAGTGCGCAAAACCCACTCGCAAATCGCTCTTGTTCAATTATGCGATATTGCCTGAAGCAAAAAAGTTTTAGGATAAAGGAGATTTTTATTATGGCAACCGTACATGAAATGGACCACCCGCTTATCAAGCACAAGCTGGCGCTGATGCGCGACAAGACCACCGGCGTTAAGGAGTTCCGCGAGGCTGCTGCTGAGATTGCAATGCTGATGTGCTACGAGGCTACCCGCGATCTGCCGCTCAAGGAGATCACCATCGAGACTCCGGTCGCTGAGGCGCGCGTACAGGTTATTTCCGGCAAGAAGATTGCGCTCGTGCCGATCCTGCGTGCAGGTCTGGGCATGGTTGAGGGCATTCTGGAGATGATTCCGGCAGCCAAGGTCGGCCACATCGGTCTGTACCGCAACCCGGAAACCCTGCAGCCGATCGAATATTACTGCAAGCTGCCGAATGACATCGAGGATCGCGACGTACTGCTGCTCGACCCGATGCTGGCTACCGGCGGTTCCGCTATCGCTGCCATCGACGGCCTCAAGCGCCGCGGCGTAAAGCACATCAAGCTGATGAACCTCATCGGCGCACCGGAAGGCGTTGCCGCTGTTCAGAAGGCTCATCCGGACGTTGAGATCTTCGTTGCCGGCATTGACGAGAAGCTGAACGACCACGGCTACATCGTTCCGGGTCTGGGTGACGCCGGCGACCGTATCTTCGGCACCAAGTAAGCAATATACCGCTGAATTTTCGGTATCTGCAGTACAATTTCACACCGACCGTCCCCGCAAAGGAGGGTGAACCGTATGACATTTGATGGTATCCGGCGTTTATCCCCGTATTGGAGCCTTGCCCTTTGCTACGGCGTCGTGACGGCGGTCGGGCTGATCCCCGGTCTGCTGTATGGCAATGAATTTGCCTACTGGCTGCTCGGCTTCTGGCTGATCCTGCCGGTTTCGGCGCTGCTGTGTACGTTCCGGGCGGCATACCGCGCCCTGCCGCGATACGGTCTGATGCCCGTGTTCGTCGGCCTGTGGGCGATTGTTCTGCCGCTTGCCACGTTCCGCTCGACTGAGATGCAAAGCCTGTTTTACGGGCTTGTTCCCTCGCTGGTCGGCTTAACGCTGGGCGTACTGGTGCGCAAATTTGTATTCTGGTATCGAAACAGATAGAGACACTTTTAAGGACACTTTTGCGGTGCGGCTTATAGCAATCCGAATAGATAATGCGACAAAAGTAGCGCATACAGCGCGTGAATAGCAAGGAGATTTTACGCAGCTATGCTGACGCATAGCAAGTGAAAGCGACGCTGCTATGCGCGTGCTGTATGCGCGCACTTGTTGCAGTATTTGTTTGGATTGCTATAAAAGCCGCACCGTTTTGTTGGGAGAAAATTGAACCTATGCAATTTTACGAACTAAACTCCAGCCGCATGGACTACCGCGAGCTGAGTGCGGACGACCTCGACCTGCTGACGCCGCTCCTGCGCAGCGAGGAGACCATGCAGACTCTCGGCGGCGCACTCTCCTACGAGCAGACGCTGGACTGGCTGGTGGATACACTGCGCCGCTATCAGACCGAGGGCTGCGGCTGGCTGCTCGCACTTGATAAACCAACCGGCGTTCCCGCGGCTCTGTGCGGCCTGACTTACGAGCAGGTCGGCGCGGAACGCGTTCTGACCGCGAACTGCATCGTCCGACATGAGCTGCGCGGCATCGGCGTCGGCCGCGAGTGCATCGCCGCGTGCCTGCTGTACGCGTTCGAGTCCATGCACGCCGACGAGGTCAGCACCTTCGTGCAGAAGGATGATCTCGCAGGACTGCATACCGCCGTTGCCTGCCGTATGCAGCCGACCGAAAAGGTCAGCCATACCGCCTTCGGCAAGACCGCACCGTGTGTACGGTGTGTGGTCCGGAATCCGCACCTCGCAGAGAAGGCAGAAGCGAAAAATGAACCGTCGGAAGATGAAAAGAGCACCGAAACGTGAGTTTCGGTGCTCTTTTGTTATCATTTTGTGCGATACGCATTGTTTAGCAATGGTGCATGCGGTTTACACGGTGCGCCCGCCCGGCGTCAGCGCAGATTCCGCTCGCTTCGCAAGCGACCAGCCTCACCGATACTGCTCCGCCCAGACAGCCTCATTCGCCTCCAGCGACTTCGGCACATCCAGTACCCTCTGGTTCGCGCTGCCGCGAAACCGCAGCTCGATGTTCTTCTCCGCCATGATAAACGGTCCGTCTACCAGTAAATCCAGCTGCCCGAGCAGCTTTTTCACAAACGGATCGCTCAGCTCCAGCAGCTGCTCAAACGTGTACCCCGAGTACGCCATCAGGTGCTTGCCCTTGCGCTTCAGCTCCACCGCAAGATGATACAGCGGTTCTGCCTTACAGAACGGCTCGCCGCCCGAGAACGTCACACCCTTGATGAACGGATTGCGGCACATATCCTTCAGCAGCGTGTCCAGCTCAATATCCTGCCCGCCATCACAGTCGTGCGTCTGCGGATTGTGGCAGCCCGGACAGCCATGCGGACAGCCCTGCACAAACAGCGTATAGCGGAAGCCGGGGCCGTCCACAATGGACTCCCCGACTGTACCTGCAATGCGAATTTTACCTTCCATCAGGCGGTGTGCTCCTGACGCATGGAGCAGCAGCTCGGAACGCTGTGCTTTACGCGGTCGTGCTCCTCCGCGCGCTTGCCGTTGTTGAAGCGGTCGAGCGTGCCTACCAGATAACCCGTAATGCGGCGGATACGTTCAAAGCCTACACCTTCACCAATCATCGGCTCCTGTGCAACGATATTCTTAGTTTCCATAATAGAATGCTCCCTTTCCTGTCACTTTTTGACGATTTTCAATGTATTCGGCTGACGGTCGGCTTCTTCGGCAGGGTCGCCGTGATAGCCGATCGTGGTGCTGTTGTAATTTTTATACAGTCCCAGCTTCTGCAGCTTGGACAGCGGAACGCCTTCGCCCTCGCGGCGGCCGCAGCGCGGGCATACTTCACCGATAATGCCGGTATAGCCGCAGACCGGATCGCGGTCGATCGGGTGGTTGATCGCGCCGTAGCCGATGCCGGCTTCCTTCATCGCGCGAACGACAGCCTCAAACGCTTCAAGGTTCTGCGTCGGGTCGCCGTCCAGTTCAATGTAGCTGATATGACCGCCGTTGGTCAGCTCGTGATACGGCGCCTCGCGGGCGATCTTCTCAAACGCCGAAATCGGATAGTAAACCGGCACATGGAAGGAGTTGGTGTAGTAATCGCGGTCGGTAACGCCGGGAATCATGCCGTATTTCTCACGGTCGATCTTGACAAACCGGCCGGACAGACCCTCTGCCGGGGTAGCGATCAGCGAGAAGTTGAGGTGGTATTTCTCGGTTGCCTCATCCATGCGCTGACGCATGTGACCAACGATCTCAAGACCAAGGTTCTGCGCCTCGTCGCTCTCGCCGTGGTGTACGCCGATGAGCGCCTTGAGGCACTCTGCCAGACCGATGAAGCCGAGCGTCAGCGTTCCGTGCTTAAGCACCTCGCCAACCTCGTCATCCGGACCCAGCTTTTCGGAATCCAGCCATACGCCCTCGCCCATCAGGAACGGGTAGTTGCGCACGCGCTTGCCGCACTGGATGCGGAATCGGTCGAGCAGCTGGTCGATTACGAGGTCGATCTTGCGGTCGAGATCCTCGAAGAACCAGTCCAGATCGCCGTGACTGCGGATTGCGATGCGCGGCAGGTTGACCGACGTGAACGACAGGTTGCCGCGGCCGTAGGTAATCTCACGGGTCGGATCGCACACATTGGACATAACACGCGTGCGGCAGCCCATGTAGCCGACCTCGGTCTCCGGATGACCCGGCTTGTAATACTGCAGGTTAAACGGCGCATCGAGGAACGAGAAATTCGGGAACATGCGCTTCGCGGAAACGCGGCATGCCAGCTTGAACAGGTCGTAGTTCGGGTCGCCCTCGTTGTAGTTGACGCCTTCCTTGACCTTGAAAATATGAATCGGGAAAATCGGGGTCTCACCGTTGCCCAGACCGGCCTCGGTCGCAAGCAGCAGCTGCTCCATGACCAGACGGCCCTCCGGAGAGGTATCCGTGCCGTAGTTGAGCGAGGAGAACGGGATCTGTGCGCCCGCACGGGAGTGCATGGTGTTGAGATTGTGCACGAGCGCCTCCATCGCCTGATAGGTGCCCTTGCGGGTCTCCTTGTCGGCGTACTTGCGGGCGAACTTCATGCACTTCGCGACCGTCTTTTCATCGAGGCTCTCGGAAAGCGCCTTCGCCATCGCCTCGTCATAGCCGTTGCCGCCTGCGAGGCACGCCCACTTGCCGGTCTCCTTCTCGACGCGCTCGGTCAGCTCTCTTGCATCCACCTCATTGTTGTCGTCCTCGCCGAACACCTCGAGCGCCTTGGCGAGGTTGCTGCGGAACAGCTTGCGGAAGGTCTTGCGCACGCCGGGCGCCATGGAGTAATCGAAGTTCGGCACCGACTGGCCGCCGTGCTGGTCGTTCTGGTTGGACTGGATGGCGATGCACGCCAGAGCCGCGTAGGAGCGGATGTCGTTCGGCTCACGCAGGAAGCCGTGGCCGGTCGAGAAGCCGTCGCGGAACAGCTTCAGCAGGTCGATCTGGCAGCAGGTGGTGGTCAGCGTCAGAAAGTCCAGGTCGTGGATGTGAATATCACCGTCGCGGTGCGCCGCTGCGTGAGCCGGGTCAAGGATGAACATTTCGTAGAACTGCTTTGCGCCCTCGGAGCCGTATTTGAGCATGGTGCCCATCGCGGTGTCGCCGTCGATGTTTGCGTTTTCGCGCTTGATGTCGTTCTCGATGGAGGACTTGAAGGTGAGGTCCTCATAGACCTTCATCAGGCGGGTATTCATCTCACGCACGCGGGTGCGCTCGTCGCGATACAGGATGTACTTCTTCGCGGTGCGGGCGTGGCCGCTCTCGATGAGCACGGTTTCGACCGTGTCCTGAATCTGTTCTACCGTCGGGATTTTCTCGCTGACAGTCTTTTCAAGCTCCTGTTCCACCTGCTCAGCCAGTTCGCGCGCCATTTCGTAATCCTGCCCGCCGACCGACTGCGCCGCGCCGAAAATCGCATTCGCGATTTTATCCAGCTCGAAAGGAGCCGTCCGGCCGTCTCGCTTGATGATCTGCTCTATCATAACAAAAAATCCCTCTCTCATACAAAAACCGCCTTGCGGCGATTACTAAATTTCGTGGTATTGCTTTGCTGTGCACACCATATGTTGTGTTCCATTGGTGCTTGCAAATACTATTGTAAACCGTGAGTCCACGTCTGTCAAGGGGCGAAAAAATCTTTGGTACTTTTGTAAGAAAAGGTTTTTTTTTATTGTACTATCTTCTGAACTTTTATTTTTTTCTTTGGGGATAACCTGCGAAAGGAAAGGGGGACGCTGTGCACAAGGCTGTGGAAAAGCGAAAGGGAGAGGCATTTCTGCCCCTCCCCCGGGTGTTTCTTTTTCAGTCGGCGAGGCCGATCGCACCCGACACCGGCAGCGACAGCACCAGACCGTGGCTGCGCGTCCGGGTACCGACCGCACGCATCAGCTCGGTCATGACCGCCTGCTTCTCCTCGCTCTTCACCACGAGGAACACGATCTCCTTCTCCGCCTGTATCTCGATGCCGAAAAAACGCTTGACCTCGTTTTCCGCGATGCCGCGGGCCGAGATCACCGTGCCGCCGCGTGCGCCGGCCTTGCGCGCCGCGTCCATCGCCGTAGTCGTGTAGCCGCGTTCCATGATGACGGCCACCACATCGAAGCCGGTCTGTTCGCTTTTGTTCATCCGATTCTCCTCCTGTTCTTCCGCCTGCGTCAGCAGGGTATGCCAGCGGCGTCCGATGCCGCTGACGGGAATGGTGAACGCGATGCCGCGTCCCGGATAGCGCATCTGAAGCTCGCGTCCCAGACGCACGAGAATGCGCTGTGCCTGACTTTTCTCGACGAGCGAGAACACGACCGCCTTGGCCGTTTCGCCGATGCCGAGCAGGTCGAGCATTTCGGTGCGGGCGGTGCCGTGCCCCATGCACACATAGTCGAGCAGGGCGTGCTCCTCGCGGAATACGCTGAGTATCTTTTCGCCCTTGCCGACGTCAACGACCGCTACGGCGAACGCAAGGCCGCTCTGCGCGGTCATCTGCGGTGTATGCTCACTGTTCATATCAGTTGTCCCCCTCCAGCACGATAATGCCGTCCTCGTCGTCCGCAGCGAGGTCCTCCTGCGGCGTATCTTTCTGTTTGAACCGGTACAGCAGGCCGAGCACCTGAATGGTCAGCAGCGGCGTCATGGCGACCATGGCCACGATGCCGAAGGCATCGGTCAGTACATTTCCGCCGAGCGCCTCGCACGCGCCCATCGAAAAGGGCAGCAGAAAGGTGGTCGTCATCGGGCCGGAGGCCACGCCGCCCGAGTCGAAGGCGATACCGGTGAATATCTTTGGCACAAAAAACGTCAGCGTGAGCGCGATCAGGTAGCCCGGAATCAGGATGCAGTAGATCGAGATGCCGGTCAGCACACGCAGCATGGCAAGGCCGACCGAGCACGCCACGCCGATGGAAAGGCTGAGCATCATGGCCCGCTGCGAGATGCCGCCGTTGGTGATGTTTTCGACCTGCCGGTTGAGCACGTGGACGGCCGGTTCCGCCGTCACGAGAAAGTAGCCGATGAGCATGCCGAGCGGAATGAGCAGCCAGCTGCGGCCGCTCAGCGCGAGCTGCTGACCGAGGTAGTGACCGGCCGGCATGAAGCCGACGTTGACGCCGGTCAGGAACAGCGCCAGGCCGATGAAGGTATAGAGAAAGCCGATGCCGATTTTGGTCAGCTGGGCCTTGTGAAATCGGCGGAAAATCAGCTGAAACAGGGCGCAGAACACGATGACCGGCAGCAGCGCGGAAACGACTTCGCGGATGTAATCCGGCAGGGCGTGCACAAACTCGGACGCGACCTGACGGGTATCCTCAAGGTTGGGAACGGTGATCTGCGTGTAGCCGGCGTCGCCGCCCGAGTAGAAAATGCCGAGCAGCAGGACCGCGAGCACCGGGCCGATGCTGCACAGCGCGACGAGACCGAAGCTGTCGTCCTGTGCTCCGCTGTCGCCGCGGATGGACGCAAGACCGACGCCGAGCGCCATGATGAACGGAACGGTGATCGGGCCGGTGGTGACGCCGCCCGAGTCGAATGCGACTGAAACGAATTCGTTCGGCACAAAGGCGGAAAGCACGAAAACCGCGATGTAAAACAGGATAAGCAGCAACGAAAGGCGGATTTTGAAAATCGTGCGCAGAAGTGCGAGCACGAAGAACATACCGACGCCGACCGCGACCGTCCAGATGAGCATGGCGTTCGGGATGGACGGGACCTGTCCCGCGAGAACCTGAAGGTCGGGTTCCGCAATCGTGATGAGAATGCCGATAACGAAGGTGATCGCGATCACGACGAGCAGATTTTTGGTGCGCGGCAGCTGTGCGCCGATGCCCTCGCCCATCGGCGTCATGGAAACGTCCGTACCCAGCGAAAAGAAGGCCATGCCGGTGATGAGCAGCACGGCACCCGCAAGGAACAGGACGAGCGTCCCGACCGGCATGGGGGTGATCGTCATGCTGAGCAGCAGAACGATCAGCGTGATCGGCAGCAC
>ENA-ORCP01003877-ORCP01003877.1-human-gut-metagenome-genome-assembly--contig:-NODE-3877-length-10736-cov-4.117835_pt1 | contig 10736 bp, 7 predicted proteins | sample MGYA00242990_ERZ507991 | MGnify/ENA primary metagenome ERZ507991 (study PRJEB26167, sample SAMN06115496) | human gut metagenome | host: Homo sapiens | place: China:Henan | collected 2015-05-07 | study... | reverse complement strand
GGACAACTTCGGCCTGTGCGTCTCCCAAGTCTTTAATAGGGAAAGATACCGCCCGTTCGGTTCCTCGGAGTAAAGTGCATCACTGCTCTCCATCCGGTATCCCGGCAGATGGATCAGCACATTTCCCGCTAATACACCTTCTTTGCAAAGTTCCGTCTCAGCTTTGATCTCTCTTGGTATACGAAGTGCCTGAATGCACTCACCATTGTCTGCACCTTCAAAGCAGTAAACGACCGGTCCCCTCATCAACGCGACACAGCCCTCATCTTCACGCACATTCGTATTTGCATAAATTTTTCGTACTGGAAGATCAAATGTAAGTGCAACCACATCATTTTCTCCCCAGTTTCTCTTCAGATAAAGATAACCATCTTTCACAAAAGACATGTCATCTGTTTTTTCTCCGTTTACTGTCACAGCAAGTGTGTCCGGACGAATATGGGATGGGATATGAATTGCAAGTTCAAACGCCTTTTCTTTTTTTGCTTTTACCTGATAGGATACCTTTCCTTCCCACGGATAACTGCTTTCTACCGTAATCACCGCTTTATCAAAATCCGCGGTCTGTCCCAGAAACAGATGTGAATAGAGCGTCGTTTCACTCTCACTCCATGCATAAGTTCCCAGTGAAGTTACAAGACGTACCAGGTTCGGCGGACAGCATGCACATGCATACCAGCCCGGACGGGTCGGCAATACATGTTTATAACCAAAGATCGTGCCGGATGTTCCCGGATTTACCTCAAGCGGATTCACATAGAAAAACTGTTTTCCATCCAACTGGATACCGCTGATGGTTCCATTGTAAAATTCCCGTTCCATGATATCGGCATAAATTCCAAGTGGTTTTATTTCCAACATTCTCTTTGCAAAAAAGATCATTCCTATCGACGCGCAGGTCTCCGCATATGCCATATCGTTTGGCAGATCATAGTCAATCGTAAATGCCTCGCCCTCAACCGTAGAACCGATGCCGCCGGTGATGTACATTCTTTTCTTTACAATATTATCCCACAGAGTCTGACACGCCTCATAAAGTCTCTGATCTTTATCTTCCCCGGCAAGGTCTGCCATCGCCGTGTACATATAAACGGCACGCACACTGTGCCCAACCGCCTCTTTCTGCTCATAGATCGTGGCATGTGTCTGCGTATATCTCTGATCTAACGGCTCTAAGCTGTACTGCCCCCAGTGCTGCCAGCCTCTTTTTTTCTTTTCCTCATAAAAATAATCCGGATTTTTTCCTCGTTCTTCCAGAAAATACCGTGCCATCTTTTTGTATTTTTCTTTTCCGGTTGCACGGTATAGTTTCATCAGTCCGATCTCCACTTCCTGATGTCCCGGTATTCCCGGCTCTTTGTCCTCTCCAAATCTGGAAATGATATGGTCAGCAAGACGCTCCACCACATGAAGCAGTTTTTCTTTTCCGGTTGTCTGATAGTATGCGACACCAGCCTCCATCATATGTCCGGCACAGTACAGTTCATGGCACTCCTGCAAATTCTGCCAGCGGTGTTCCGGTTCTTTTACAATAAAAAAGGTATCAAGATAGCCATCCGGCTGCTGTGCCTTTTCGATGACGTCAATGATCTCATCCGCACGCGCTTCCAACTCATTGTCCGGCTTTACCGCAAGCGAATAGGCGACACCCTCTAACCATTTTGCGACGTCACTGTCCTGAAAGACCATACCGTAAAATTCTCCTTCGCTTAAACCTGCGGCAATACGAAAGTTTTCAATGGCATGGCTTTTTTCCACTCCCGGCACTTCATCATTTAATACTTTCTCCTGAAATGGAATGACGGTGTCTGTCATGCGGTGCTGCATGGCAGACCAGAATGGGTCGTGGATTTTTATCTGGTTGATGTTGATTTCACGAATATTTTTTGACATGATTTCTCCTTTAGTTTGTGGCTCCCGCTTTGTGCTTTACCACCTAACCCTTATACTCAAAATTAGGTATCTCTCCCCATCTCTCTTTAAAGTAATGCGCCGCCATTTTCGGTCTGCGCTCTCTCGTAAACAGTCCCTTTTTATTACCATCAACTCTCATGCATCCCTGCACGGTCGCAAAGTCCGCAAAGTTCCAGACATGCTCCCCGATAAAGAACTTCCTCTTATCGAACTGTGCATTTTGTCTCTTATAAAATTCCACCTGAAATTCCTCCGAGAACATCTCGGGCACACACTCATGGATACCGGCTACGGCATCAGCGCCGTACTCGGTGATCATGACCGGTTTATTCTGGGATTCCCAGAAGTCGAGTTCAAGATTTAATCCATAGCAGGCAGCGTCAAGATCTCCGGACAGGTTGTACCATCCATAGTAACGGTTAATGCAGACGACATCCATGCTTCTTGTGACAATATCTTTTTCATAGTTGTTCTGACAGCAGACTAAAGTAACTGGACGGTCAGAAGGGTCTGTCTCATGTGCCAGCTCATAGAGTGAATGCCAATACTCGTATGCTGACTCCGGAAAATTCTCCGTATCCGGTTCATTTCCAAGTGACCACATGACAACGCATGGATGGTTTTTGTCACGCGCGATCATGTCCTTAATGACCTGTTCATGGTGTTCACGGATAGGAAATGTCTCATAAGGATTGATTCCTGCTCCGGCACCGATCCCGACTGCCGGAACCTCGTCGATGATCACGATTCCTTCACGGTCGCACAGGCGGTACATTTCTTCCGCATATGGATAATGGCTGGTACGGAAAGAATTTGCATGCAGCCAGTGAATCAAATTGACATCTTTAACATCCAGACAGACATCCATACCCCGTCCATGAAATGCCGAATCCTCATGTTTTCCAAACCCTTTGAAATAAAACGGTTTTCCATTGATCAGAAACGAAGTCCCCTCCACGCGCACCGTACGCACGCCAAACGGCTCCTCATAATAATCATCACCGAACGTGACTGCTGCCGTATACAGATACGGTGTTCCCGGATATGGCTCCCACAGTTTTGCATCCGGTATCACGATCTCCCCGGAAGTGCCTTTTGCCTGTGCCACTTCATTTCCATTGGCATCTAAGATCTGCAGTACAACTTCCTGTCCATCTGTATCTGAAGTCTTAACCTGATAATTCACAATGCCATCTGTTCCACGGATATCTGTCACAAGCGTTACATCTTTGATATACGCCTTCGGTGTCGTATAAATTCGGACCGGACGGTTGATCCCTGCATAATTAAAGAAATCAAAATTAGGAAGATTCTGTGGTTTTCTCCAGCGTTTTGCAGCTTCAACTCCCGGCACTCCTGCATTGTCTGCTCCCATAAATGAGGTTCCCTCCTCATTTCCAACCGGAAGTGTGCTGTGATTAATGCGGTTATCCACAGCAACGACCAGTTCTGCACTCTCCCCTGCACATAATTTGTCAGTGATATCCACTTCAAATGGAAGAAATCCTCCTTTATGCTGTGTGAGCAATACCCCATTCAGATAAATTTTTGCAAAATGTGTTACTGCGTCAAAGCGAAGCACCAGTCTCTGTCCCTTGTAATAAGAAGGCACTGTAATATTTCTCCGGTAATACGCATAACCGTAATGATTCCGGTAAGCAATATCATCTTTCTGATCATTGTAAGATGCCGGAACTGCGATTGGCTCCATCTTATCTGGAAGTGTTACCGAATCTTTCGGCTCCTCCGTTGTCCCAAGTGCAAAATCCCACACTCCGTTTAAATCAATGATCCCACGAATCTTATTTTCCTGTGGATATAACATGTTACCCCTCCATTTCTGCCTTAATTAATCTCTCATACTCTGCGTCACTTAATTCCAACACCCCGCCGTGTCTTTTTTTCGTCCTGCCAAGATCATATTTTTCTTTTTCCAAAATCGTGAAATCACCCGATGACAGATCTTCCGTGATCATCGGCAGATACCCTTTTCCCTCGGCAAACTGGTCTGCGATCACACACCAGCTCCTGCCCTCCGGCAAAAGATAGCCCTCCGGGCCTTCCACGCCTTTTAATTTTTCAAAAACCGGGCAGGAGATCCGCTTAAAATCCCCGCGGAGACTGTCTGACTCCTCTAAAATCAGCCTGCTGTCGGTCTCATCCTTTGAGATCCGGTAATATTTTCCGTTACTCCTTAAAATCGTGGTATCGATCACATCCCGTTCACGTTCCATATACAAAAATGTATCCGAAAATGTGACAAAATCCTTTGTATAAGCGGCATAGATGCGGTGTTTTGCAGTCTCTTCCCCATCACATTTTACTTTGGATGCAAAAAAGACTAAAAATGCCTGTTCTTCCTCGTCAAACACAGCCTCCGGCGCCCAGACACAGCCAGCCTCACGGATGCCGACTGTATGGGCGCGCTCCTTTTCCCAGTGCACAAGGTCTTCTGATTCCCAGATGATGATATCCCTGCTGCCGCACTCCTGCGCTGCCTGCCAGCCCTCACCCTTTTCGATTCGAAGATCGGTTGCGATCAGATAATAACGTCCATTCAGCGGATTTTTTACCGGAAACGGATCGCGCACACCGCACTCACCGATATGTGAATACAGTACCGGTTTTCCATTGTTTAGATCCGTCCAGTGCAGTCCGTCCCGGCTCACGGAAAAATAGATCTGCTCGCCGTCCTTCTGTTCCCCGGTAAAATGTACAAATAAATATCCTGCCATACCCTGCTCCATTCATATTACTTGATTTTTATTTTCGTGGACACTCAGCCAATATCCGGCTCATCCTTCAACACGATCGTATCGCGGGTCTTTCCCTCCGTCTCAAATACGATGATCTCGTTTTCGCCCTTTTTCAGCAGCGGCGCCGGGATATAGAGTCTTTTCTGTGGTCCGATCTCCCAGAATCTTCCGATATTAAATCCGTTGACAAAGACACAGCCCTTTCCCCATCCCTCAAAATCCAGGAATGTATCTGCCGTCTCATCGATATCCACCGTGAAACGGTAAAAACCCGGCAGTCCTTCTTTGTATTCTTTGGAAAAGTCAACTTTTTCGATATTGTCGAGCGGCAGCGTGTACTGTTTCCAGTGGTTATGCATATGTCCGTTGACCTGCACGCACTGACCGATGCCTTTTCTCTGGTGCTCCATGCGCGGTCCGAAATTGACACGCCCCATATTTTCCATCAGGATATCAAAATCAGCTCCCCTTTCAAACGTGACATCCAGCTCTTTTTCTTTTAAAAGTTCCAGATCGTAAAGTGTTGTGACCGGTTTTTGATCCACAAAAATATTGGCACGGTCGTTTGCCTCCCACAGGCGGAGTTTTTCGAGTTTCTCCTCCGTATCTAATGTGGAATGATATAAAATATAGCCGTAATTCTGCCCCAGTTTTTCCATGCTCTGCGGAAAACTGCTCTCCACCGGAGCACTGAGGTCATCCAGCACTGAAAACAGGCTTACCTTTTCTTTTACTGGCAGTGTTCCATATGCCTTTCTTTTGATCTCGGTCGTAAATGTAACTTCCGGTATCTCTCTGTATTTTGCAATGACGTCGCGGTATCTGCGGTATTTTTCCGTGATCTGTCCGTCCTCCGTCAATAGCGCATCATAATCATACGACGTCACATCCGGGGTCAGCTCATCATAGTAGTTCGAGCCGTTCATAAATCCAAATTCCGCCTCCATATTTTCTTTTAAGTATTTCGCCATGTGTAGCTTGCTGTCACGGCATTTCAGACCGCTCGGCGTGATGTAGGTGATATTTTTGCGACTGTCTGTCCATGTTGCGTCGTAGCCCTCAGAGCGGAGCAAGATCAGAAATTCCTCGCGACTCCCAGCACAGCGCATGCACTCGTCGATCACGCGCATCAGCTCGAACTTCCAGCTCTCACCTTTAGATGCCGTGTAGTATTCTGCGTTGGACATTCCTTGCGTCTTTCGCTGCTCATCTCTCTGGAATTTGGGAAGCCCCAATTCCTCACAGATTTCGTCGTTGCGAACGCGCAGCTCCTGAATCTGCTCGTCCGCCATATGCACCTTCCGACCGGTTTCAAAATTGACGCTGTTGATGATGCAGTGCGAGTGAATGTGTTCGCGGTCAACGTGCGTGCAGACCAGAACTTCACAGCCGTCGAAGTATCCGGCGAGCCTGCGTGCTGCTTCGTGCGCCGTGCGCGGGTCAACGTCTGCGCCCTTTGGGAAGCTCTGCACCATGTGATAAAACATCATGCCACCTTCCTTATGGTGCAGCAGTTTCGTACTCAGGAATTCGTCGAATGCGGTTTCCGGCTGACAGCCAATGCCGCTGACGAGATTCTGACCATCCCAGAACGTTTTTCCGGGTTGCGAGACATACCGCATCACGCTTTTCATGCAGCCGCGCGTCTGTGTGCCTTTCTTGTAATTCACGAAATGGACGATCGCGATTTTGCCGTACCTCCCTCCTGCATTTTCCTCAGAGCGGTATTGATCTTAGAGAATTCCTGCACGGCAGAATCCAAATTGGCGAACTGTACCTTGCCCATGTTCGCCAGCACTGCCAGCTGGTTGAGGTTGTTTCCGATGGCTTTTTGCTGCCGCAGAACTTCTTTCAGTCCGTCAAGAATGATGATTTTCTTGCCCAGACAACAACTGATTACATAGTCGCTCTGGCTCATGTGCGCCTGAACCGCTTTTTGGCGGATTGTCTCTAAGTCTTGTGCTGAGATTCGAATGCTGAATTGTTTATTTTTTCGCATATTTTCCTCCGTTCGCATGAAGTGGGTATGGGCTTCTGCCCGATATTTGGCATTTGGCAGGACGCCGGGATACCGGCGACTAGCCAAATGCGATGCTTCCCCTCCGGGGTAATGTCATCAACTTAAGGCGGTTCAACATCTCTTAACGTTGCTTGGGAATTTCAAAGATTTGTGTTTTTTCAGACGATCAGAGGAGCGATCAGGGCGCACCGGGACAACGGCCTTTGAGAGACGAACAACCATATGCGCATACAAACGCTCCCGTTTTAGTCTGGAAGATGTCGAAAGCATCTCTACAACCGTTCTCTTCAGCTCTGAAATGGTCATTGCCACGTTCAGCTTGTAGGTATAGCGGTTCTCTGGCCTGATATGTGCGGCCTCAATTTCTTCGCGGAGATCATATTCCAGGACGCCAGCCAAATCGGCCAAAAACATTGTCGCATAGAAATCCTGTAAGATCGCGTCCGGAGAGTAACCTGTAAAATTCTCAATTTCCAGCTTGTTTTTCACGTCGTTATACTTGGTTTCAATGCCCCAGCGTTTATGGTAAGCCCATTTGAAATCATCCAAAGTTATTTGAGGATCAAAGATATTTGTTGCTAAATACTCGATATCTCCATTAGAAAGTTGAATTTTCAATACGCGGAGCTTCAGGGAGTGCTTCAGCTTTGCAAACTTGTACTCAAACGTGTTGTCCTGTTCCGGAAGCTTCATGGAACGCAGAAATTCTGTGGGACAGCGCATAATGAAGCTGTGTCCGCTGCTTCCAATTGCGTCGATCAGTTCAGCTGCAGGATAGCCGCGATCCATGATAAACACCGGGTTTGACACGTTCTGCAGTCGAAACGAGCCGATCATGTCCTTTGCTGCAGCTCGTTCACTGGATCTGCAATGCGCAAAGCGTGTATCTACGATCATACCGTTGAGCAGATCGTACATACACGAAACAAGCGCCTGAACCTGCGGCGCGCCCTGACTTGTCTGGATCCCATACAGTTCCGCCAGCTCATTTGTGCAGGGAAGATTTAACCGGGTACCATCGATCCCAAACAATTGGTAACCTTTCCAGTCAGCCAATTCGGCTTTTTCGTAGAAACTGTCAACAACACTTTGAAAAAGCTCCTGAAATGCTTCCGGCTTGATCCGTTTCCTGCCCTTGGAGAAAGCTTGCTTGGAATACTCGATCTGACCATCCTTCTGTGCGTCAAAAAACGCATTCAGCCCTGCCTGCAAACTGCTTTTCAGGTTCTGAACCGTTACGTAAATATAGTCGGTAAAGCTCATTTTACGCCTCCTTGAAAAATCCCTCTGCCGCTTTATTGATCTGCGCAGAAAGTGCTCATCGCAGATAGTATTGTGGATATGACGAACAATTTCAAGATATAAAGGCAAGCTTTTCACGAAAATCACTCCAAAATCAAAATATCATCTTGATTTTGAAATAAATCCGCATTTGTCAATTGGCATTTTCACTAATATTTACGCCCGCTTTTTGACACTTTGAAATGATGGGCTTAAGTTGATGACATTACCTTTGAGGGAGGATTTTCCCCGCTGCGGCGGGGCTTCTCTGCGTTGGACTGCCGTACTGCACCTGCGTTTTCTGCGTTGCCCGCACGGCGGCGCAACGTTGGCTTTTCCTGTTGTGCCGCACACACACACTCGCTGTCGTGGCAGAAAGCCGCACACAGCGGCGACACGCGCCTCACGGCGCGGTGCAGGCGCTCGGCGCACCCGCAGGGTCGATCGTGCCGATTGTTTTCACGGGCAGAAAATCGGCACTTTCGGCACGCTTGAGGGAAATCCACCGTTTGCCGTTGCTACGGTAGGTATCTGCCAGAATCCCGTTTTCCCTTAGAGCCGCAACGCTTTCCCGCACCAGCCGGGTGATCTTTTTCGGCGTGATTCCCAGTGTACCGTCAGGGTCGATCTTCGCAGACAGTGCCGATGGTGAACCGAGGTATTCAGGATCGGCACGGAGCAATTCAGAGAGAAGTTTTGTGAGTTGAAGCGTTGAAATCTTAGAAGCGCCACTGCAAGTTTTGCTGTCCTCAAGCAGTTTCCAGATGTGATCTTCCTCACCAAATTCCAGTTTCAAAGTCCGGTCCGGGATGTCGCGCCCGGTACAATGAAGAGAAGCAACGTTGGCAAGTCGAGAGTGCTTTTGCAGAACAAATGCCGAGTCAGCCGCGCCGCTTAAACCCGTCGAGCCGGAGATCATGTTCATCGGATCGTCATCGTGGAGCTTCCGCAGATGGTGAATCGAGAGGATTGCAATGTGCCGCTTGTCCGCAAGTTTCTTGAGCAAGCCGATCTCCTGATAGTCATTTGCGTACAAATTGCTGTCACTGCCCGCGCCGCGGACACGCTGTAATGTATCGATCACAACAAGCTTTGTGGTCGGATGCTCTGTCAAAAACTGTTCGATCTGCTGCTCCAAGCCGTGTTTTAATGTGTCAGCCATGATCGCAAAATGCAGCGTCGGCGGCGCATCTTCCGTCAGGTCAAAGAGTCGCGTCTGGATACGCTGGAACGAATCTTCAAGACTGAGATACAGCGCTTCTCCCTGCGTTGTTGCAAAATTCCAGAGTGCCTGTCCCTGCGCGACGCATAAGCAAAGCCACAAGGCCAGCCAAGACTTGCCGATTTTCGGTGCACCCGCGAGGATGTGCAAGCCCTCTGGGATAAGCTCATCTACCAGAAAATGCGTCGGTTCATATGTCCTGTTTTGCAGATCTTCCGCTGTGATGGTTTCCAGTTTGGTCATTTTTTCACTTCCTTTCAATTTTATTTATTATATATACATTCTCTACAAATCTACAATCGAATGATAGCACAACCATTGACATTCCACAATAGGCAATGTATCATTTAAGCGCATACACTACACAAGCAAAAATACATTCTCCACAAAGGAGGCGCACGCACGTGGGCGTTTTGGGAAAAGATTTATTGGATTTTCATCGGCCTCGCACCAATACGAAGGTGGAGTTCGGTGCTTCCGGCTATTGGGTCGAATCCCATCCGACGATGCAGCCCTACGGCACTGTGCTGACGGAAATTCTGAATCTTGACGCTGCACCATTTCAGGAATTATTGGATCAATATCGGAACGCCGTCGCAGAAGCTAATTCGGAGCAGGCAGCGCAGGCGTTTCAGGCTGTGGCGAATGGATTTGCGTCTTTGCCGCTTTACCGCCTGTATTGGGATGATGTTCAGCTGTTTGCAAGCATGGATGTGCGTGAATTATTTGTGGGCGAAGCGCAGGAAGCGTTCTGCGAATATGCAGTGCAGGATGATACGCTGCCGCGGTTCATGCAGGAGCAGCTGGACGCCATCCGGCTGATCCAAGATCGCTATGTGTGGTTCCTGGATAGTCTCTTTGCGGGCAAGCCGTTTGAAAAGAAAAAGGGCCAGAGAAAAACTTCTCTGGCACAACAGATCGAGAAAAAAGGGTTGGAGCCGTTCGTCAGCGGCGTCAGCCTTGGCGCAGATTCGAAGGTGGACGCGCCGAAGGTAAACGCGAAATTCTGCATCCGTGGCACTGGGCGCGAGGCGGAGCTGGTCGAAAAAATGTACTTTGACCGGCTGCTGGATTTTGTCTATGTAGAATTCATGAAAGGCTTGCAGCGCGGGTTTGTTCCGAAGCGCTGCGCCAACTGTGGTCGCTGGTTTTTGCAGGCGCCGGGCGCGACCTTTGCCTATTGCGCCGGTCCTGCGCCTGCAGACCCAGGTAAAACCTGCCGGGAGATCGGCGCGGCCAGCAGCTTTAAGGACAAAGTTGCGAACAATGAAGTCTGGCAGGTGCAGCAGCGGGCATACAAGAAATACTACGCGCGCACGATGCGGAAGGATATGACCAAGGCCGAGTTTGAGGCATGGACGCGCGACGCGGAGCAAAAGCGGGACGCCGCGCTGGAACCGTATGCACGCGCAGAAAGCGAGGAAGAACGGCAGCGCATCGCGGCTGAACTGGAGGAAAAACTCAACAGGCTGTGACGCATCGCTTTTGCTTATCTCCTGCTTGAGTATTTCGCAAAATGTTTTCTGCATCATTACTATCTAAC
>ENA-ORCP01003875-ORCP01003875.1-human-gut-metagenome-genome-assembly--contig:-NODE-3875-length-10740-cov-2.951890_pt1 | contig 10740 bp, 7 predicted proteins | sample MGYA00242990_ERZ507991 | MGnify/ENA primary metagenome ERZ507991 (study PRJEB26167, sample SAMN06115496) | human gut metagenome | host: Homo sapiens | place: China:Henan | collected 2015-05-07 | study... | reverse complement strand
TATTGCCGGTGAGGCAGGAGGTATCACGCAGCACATCGGTGCTTACAACGTGAAGTTGCAGAGCGGGCGTCGTATCACATTCTTGGATACGCCGGGTCACGAGGCCTTTACCGCCATGCGTGCCCGTGGTGCCAAGGTGACGGATATCGCGATTATCATTGTGGCTGCCGACGATAATGTCATGCCACAGACTGTCGAAGCGATCAACCATGCTTCGGCTGCTGGCGTACCTATCGTATTTGCTATCAATAAGATCGACAAGCCTCATGCCAATCCTGACAAGATCAAGGAGGAACTGGCTAACATGAATTACTTGGTTGAAGACTGGGGAGGTAAGTACCAGAGCCAGGAAATTTCAGCCAAGAAAGGTATCGGTGTGGAGGACTTGTTGGAAAAAGTATTGCTGGAAGCCGATTTGCTTGACTTGAAGGCTAATCCGAAGAGACGGGCTGTTGGTTCCATCATTGAATCTTCACTTGACAAAGGACGTGGATATGTTTCTACTGTGTTGGTTGAAAACGGAACGCTGAAGGTCGGTGACATCGTACTGGCCGGAACCCATTTCGGTCGCGTAAAAGCGATGTTCAACGAACGTAACCAGCGTATCGAAAAGGCTGGTCCTTCCGAACCGGCTCTGATCCTCGGTCTGAACGGTGCTCCGCAGGCTGGCGATACGTTCAATGTACTGGAAACAGATCAGGAAGCCCGCGAAATTGCCAACCGTCGCGAACAGTTGCAGCGTGAGTTGGGCCTGCGTACGCAGAAGATGCTTACACTGGATGATATCGGTCGCCGTATCGCAGTCGGAAACTTCCAAGAACTGAACGTGATTGTGAAGGGTGACGTGGACGGTTCTGTAGAAGCGTTGTCAGACTCCCTGATCCGTCTGTCTACAGAGGAAATCCAGGTGAACGTGATCCACAAGGCTGTCGGTCAGATCTCCGAATCGGATGTCGTACTGGCTGCCGCTTCCGATGCGATCATCATCGGGTTCCAGGTGCGTCCGGCATTGCCTGCACGTCGTCTGGCAGAGAAAGAAGGAGTCGAAATCCGTCTGTACTCGATTATCTATGATGCGATCGAAGAAGTGAAGAGCGCTATGGAAGGTATGCTTTCACCGGAAATCAAGGAAGAGATCACTGCGAACGTGGAAGTGCTCCAGGTCTTCAAGATCACGAAAGTGGGTACGATTGCCGGATGTATGGTACGTGAAGGTAAGATCAAGCGTTCGAACAAGGTGCGCGTGATCCGTGACGGTATCGTGGTTCATTCCGGAGAGTTGGAATCTTTGAAACGTTTCAAGGATGATGTGAAGGAAGTGGTTGCCGGTTTGGATTGTGGTTTGAACATTGTCAACTACAATGATATTCAGGTTGGTGATATCATCGAGGCATACGAAGAAACGGAAATCAAGAAGACATTGTAAACATGAACTGGTTGGACATTACATTGCTATGTCTGGCAGGAATAGGATTTGTGAAAGGCCTGTTTGATGGAGTCATCAAACAGGTTGTTTCACTTATAGCCCTTTTGGTCGGGATCTTTTTTTGTACGAAGGCGGCACTTTGGCTGCGTGGATATATATTGGCATTGGGCTGGTTTCCCGAACAAGGAGTGACGGTGCTCAGCTACGTGGCGGGTTTCCTGTTGATCGTGGGTGTCATATTGCTGGCAGGTGAGATTCTGACTCGTGTCGTGGGAGCGACGCCGTTGAGTGTCCTGAACCATCTGGCAGGCGGTGTCTTGGGACTTTGCTTTATGATGGCGTTTATCAGCCTTCTACTGAACAGTATGGAGATGATAGACAAGGGATCGGTCCTGATCCCGCGCCAGGCAAAGGTCGAATCCCGCTTTTATAATTCAGTCAAAGAAATAATCCCAACCATTTACTTCCAAAATTTGTTTTTTAAGGAGGAATAGGTTGCATAATTTGAACAATATATTTAATGTATAATGGAAGATTCAAACGACATACTAAATGAGGTGACGACCGGTGATTATAAGTACGGATTCGTTACCGATATAGATACGGAGGTGATTCATCGCGGATTGGATGAAGAGACTGTCCGTATTATTTCCGCCAAGAAGAATGAACCGGAATGGCTGCTTGAGTTCCGCTTGAAAGCCTTCCGCCATTGGCAGACACTGGAGATGCCGACATGGCCTCACCTGAATATCCCGCCGATTGACTATCAGGATATCATCTACTATGCCGCTCCGAAGAAGAAGGAGGGCCCGAAGAGCTTGGATGAGGTCGATCCGGAACTGATGAAGACTTTCGACAAACTGGGTATTCCTCTGCACGAACGTGCGCAGCTTAGCGGGATGGCGGTCGATGCAGTGATGGACAGCGTCTCCGTAAAGACAACATTCAAGGAAACGCTTGCTGAGAAGGGCATTATCTTCTGTTCTTTCAGCGAAGCTGTCCAGCATCATCCCGATTTGGTCCAGAAGTATCTGGGAAGCGTGGTCAGTTATCGTGATAATTTCTTTGCCGCATTGAATTCGGCGGTGTTCTCGGACGGTTCGTTTGTCTATATCCCGAAAGGCGTGCGTTGTCCGATGGAGCTTTCTACCTATTTCCGTATCAATGCGGCCAATACCGGACAGTTCGAACGTACATTGATTGTGGCGGATGATGAAGCCTATGTCAGTTACCTCGAAGGTTGTACCGCCCCGATGCGCGATGAGAACCAGCTTCATGCGGCTATCGTCGAAATCGTAGCGCATGAACGGGCCGAAGTGAAATATTCCACCGTCCAGAACTGGTATCCGGGTGACAAGGATGGAAAGGGAGGTATCTACAACTTCGTGACTAAACGCGGACTGTGCAAGGGCGAAGGGAGTAAGATCTCCTGGACACAGGTGGAGACTGGTTCCGCTATTACCTGGAAATACCCGAGCTGTATCCTGGCCGGTGATAATTCGGTAGGCGAGTTCTACTCGGTGGCCGTCACCAACAATTACCAGCAGGCCGACACCGGTACGAAGATGATACACTTTGGACGGAATACTCGCAGTACGATCGTCTCGAAGGGTATCTCCGCCGGGCATAGCCAGAACAGCTATCGTGGCTTGGTGAAAGTTTCTCCCCGTGCCGAAGGCGCCCGTAATCATAGCCAGTGCGACAGCCTGTTGCTTAGTTCGACTTGCGGTGCCCATACCTTCCCCTATGCCGATATCCAGAACGAGACGGCGGTAGTGGAACACGAAGCGACGACGAGCAAGATCAGTGAAGAACAGTTGTTCTATTGCCGACAGCGCGGTATCTCGGTCGAGGAAGCTGTCGGTCTGATCGTCAACGGGTATGCCCGCGAGGTAATGAACAAGCTCCCTATGGAGTTTGCCGTGGAGGCACAGAAGCTGCTGACTATTTCTTTAGAAGGAAGCGTAGGATGATTTTATGATTTATGATTTATGATTTATGCGTCGATGATAAATCATAAATCATAAATCATAAATCATAAATCGCATAAATCATAAATTATAAAGCAATGTTAGAGATAAAGAACTTACATGCCAATGTCAATGGCAAAGAGATATTGAAAGGGATCAACCTTTCTGTCAAGGCGGGTGAGGTACACGCCATCATGGGGCCGAACGGTTCCGGAAAAAGTACCTTGAGCAGTGTGTTGGTCGGTAATCCGGCATTCGATGTAACGGAAGGGGAGGTGATCTTCAACGGTAAGAACCTGCTGGATCTCGAACCGGAAGACCGTAGTCGAGAAGGTATTTTTCTGAGTTTCCAGTATCCGGTGGAGATTCCGGGGGTCAGCATGGTGAACTTCATGCGTGCCGCTCTGAACGAACATCGTAAATATAAAGGGCTGGAACCTGTTTCGGCTACCGACTTCCTGAAGCTGATGCGCGAGAAGCGTGCGATTGTGGAATTGGACAATAAGCTGGCGAGCCGCAGCGTGAACGAAGGGTTTTCGGGTGGTGAGAAGAAGCGGAACGAAATCTTCCAGATGGCGATGCTCGAACCGAAGCTGGCGATTCTCGATGAGACGGATAGCGGTCTGGATATCGATGCCCTCCGCATCGTGGCAAATGGTGTCAATCAACTTCGTACGCCAGAGAATGCGGCTATCGTGATCACGCACTACCAACGTCTGCTGGATTATATCAAGCCCGACGTGGTCCATGTCCTCTACAAAGGACGTATTGTCAAAACCGCCGGTCCCGAATTGGCTCTCGAACTCGAAGAAAAAGGCTACGACTGGATCAAGAAAGAGATGGGAGAAGAATAAGAATAATTAGGCACGGATTACACGCGAAATCCGTGTAATCCATGCCAAAAAATTAGATAGTAATGAAAGCAGAACAACAATATATCGATCTTTTCACCCATTATGAGGATCTGATTTGCCGGCATGCGGCGGGGTTGATGAATTTACCGCGTGTAGAGGCTTTGGCTGATTTGGAACGGTTGGGGTTTCCGACGGTGAAGAGTGAAGATTATAAATATACAGATGTGGCGCAGGCTTTTGCTCCGGATTACGGGGTGAATATCAATCGTCTTGATATCCCGGTCAATCCGTACGACGTGTTCCGTTGTGATGTCCCCAACCTGAGTACCTCGCTTTATTTTGTGGTGAATGATACTTTCTATGACAAGATGTTACCGAAAGCCCATCTTCCCGAAGGTGTTTATGCCGGGGGAATGCGTACTTTCATGGAAAAGTATCCCGAAGTGGCATCCCGCTATTATAGCAAGGCGGCACCAACCGGTAAGGATGGTATTGTTGCCTTGAACACTATGCTGGCCCAGGATGGTTTTGTGGTCTATGTGCCGGAAGGTGTCGTAGTGGAGCGTCCGATCCAGTTGGTGAATATCTTCCGCAGCGATGTAGACACGATGGCGAACCGCCGTATCCTGGTGATTATGGAGCCTCGTTCGGAAGCCAAGCTGTTGGTGTGCGATCATAGCATTGACGATGTCAAGTTCTTAGCCACGCAGGTTGTCGAGATCTTTGCGGGTGAAGGTGCCTTCTTCGATTATTACGACCTCGAAGAGAGCAGCATGTCGACTACTCGTTTTGCCTCCGTGCATGTGAAGCAGGAAGCGGGAAGTAATGTTTTGGTGAATGGTATCACGCTGAATAACGGCCTTACCCGTAACAACTATTATATCGAACTGAACGGCGAACAGGCTGAAGCGACTTTGTGCGGTATGTCGATCCTGGACAAAGAACAGCAGCTTGATACCTATAGCCATATTACGCATGCCGTACCTCATTGTACTAGCAACGAACTGTTCAAGAATGTTTTGGACGATCATGCGGTCGGTGCGTTCAGCGGCCGTATATTAGTGAAGGAAGATGCACAGAAGACTGCGGCCTATCAGACGAACCGCAATCTTTGTGCGACCCGTGAAGCCCGCATGTACAGCAAACCTCAGTTGGAAATCTATGCCGACGATGTGAAATGTTCGCATGGCATGACCACCGGGCAGTTGGACGAAACTGCTTTGTTCTATATGCAGAGCCGCGGCATTCCTCGTGACGAGGCACGCATGTTGTTAAGCGTAGCTTTCACCGCGGACGTGATCGATTACGTACGTCTGGATGCCTTGAAAGACCGTTTGCACAAATTAGTAGAAAAACGTTTTCGTGGAGAACTGGCGAGATGCGCCGGTTGCCGGATTTGTAAATAAGAATAACATATGCAATTGACTCATATCGCTATCTGGACGAACGAACTGGAACGTTCTCGTGATTTCTATATCAAGTATTTCAACGGGAAAAGCAACGAGAAGTATGTGAATCCGAAGAAAGGATTTGCCTCTTATTTCGTCACTTTCGAGGGAGGGGCTTCGCTTGAAATCATGCAGCGGACCGATATTACCAAAGAAACCTTCGGCGCCGCCACTCTTAGGTTTTCATGCGGCATGACTTGCCCATTTTGCCTTTTCTACCGGATCGAAAGAGAAGGTGGATGCCATGATCGAACAGTTCCGTTCGGACGGTTACAAGATCGTAGGCGAGCCGCGTATTACTGGTGACGGTTATTATGAAGGAGCTGTTTTGGATCCGGATGGTAACATTGTTGAGGTGATCGCTTGACGGAAACGTACCGGGATTGATATTACCAGACGCAGATAAATACGGAAGGGCGCTGAGTTATGCGGACATCATTGGTAAGATGAGTCCGCATGATTCTGCGCTCTTTTGTTTTCGGTACTCAGTAAAGCCAGACAGCCGTGTATGGGCGGAAAGGCCGGATCAGTTCATATAGGATAAGAATACCAATAGAGGTATGTAGTCTTTCAGATTGGCATGTAGCTTTTTCAGGGCCTGGGATATATGGTATTCCACGCCTTTGGTTGTCATGCCGAGCGTTTCTGCGATCTCTTTGTAAGGTTTGTTTTCGTAGCGACTCATGATGAAGATACGGCGGGTCTGTTCAGGGAGGGTGGCCAGTGTTTTGTTTACGATCTCCTGTGCCTCGGCTGTAAACAGTTCTTCCGGGTTGCAGGCTTCGAGGGTGGAGATGCGGGTGTTCAGTTCCCATTCGGCATGATTCTTCAGGTGTTCGCTGGCATCTTCCCTGACTTGTATATGTTGCAGGTAGTTGATACATTTGTTTTTGATGATCGTGAGTATATAGGCCGGAACATTGGAATCGGCCTTCAGTGTGTTCCGGTTTTCCCAGTATTGCATCAGCGCTTCTATAGTGAAATCTTCGGCAACAGCTATATCCCTCACATATATATTCGCAAAGCGGATGAACCGTCCTTGATAATCTGCGAATAATTGATTCAAGGCCTTTAAATCTGCTGAATATTCCATATACCCTATCGATTAGCGCGTAAATATAATAAAATTTAAAAGAAAAGCTATATTTATTCTACGTAGATTACCTTTCCGGTTTTTACCGCTTTCTTCTCTATATTGAAAATTCCTGTCCTGTGTCTGGTAGGACGGTGAGGCAGAGCAGGAATATGTAAATGATTTTTTTATGCGTCGTTCTTTATAACCCCATTGAAGGTGGAAGCGATCCGGCGGAAGAAGCCCATTCTTTATTGGGGCTATCTCCCATGACGAACGAGAGTTTGCCTCCGTTCATAATGTCTGTATGGAGGATATAGCTCTTGTCGTACGGCTGTCCGTTGAGGGTAGCGGACTGGATGTAGATATTCTTGTCCGATGCTCCTGGGGCTTCGATCGTGAACTTCTTGCCGTTTTCAAGTGTGATAACGCTCTCTTCGAATGACGGGCTGCCGATCACGTAGTAGGGCATGCCCGGACAGACCGGATAGAAGCCGACCATGCTGAAGACCAGCCAGGATGACATCTGCCCGGCATCGTCGTTGCCGGATAGTCCGTCGGGAGTCGTGAAATACTCGCGGTTGATGATATCATGTACCCATTTTTGTGTTTTCCAAGGTTCACCGGCATAAGCGAAAAGATAGGCGATGTGGTGTCCCGGCTCGTTGCCATGCCAGTAATAGTTTCCTTCGAAGAAGTTGTCCAGACGGTTGATGAAGCGTTCTTTTCCGCCCATGTGCCGGATCAGTCCGGCTATGTCCTGGGGAGCATACCAGGTGTAGTGGTAAGGAGTCCCTTCACAGATGAACGAAGTGGAGGCAAACGGATCGAACGGCTCGATCCAGGTTCCATCGGCATGGCGTCCACGGGCATAGCCTGTTTCGGGGTCGATTACGTTCCGGTAGTTTTCCGCCCGTTTGATGAGTGCTTTATAATCGTCTGTCTTGCCTAACTTCTTGGCAACCTGTGCAAGGACAAAATCATCATAGGCATATTCCAGTGTGCGGGAGACTTGTTCACGACGGTGGAATGCTTCCGTTACTTGATCCTCTAACGGCACGTAATTGTATTTCAGGTAAGACTCCATTGCCCGTCGGCCTTTCCCGTCGCGATAGCTGCCGGAGTCCGGATTGGCCTCGAAGGCGTTTTTGCGCATCAGCGTGTAAGCTTCTTCATAGTCAAAACCCGGAGTGTCTTTGACGATGGCGTCTCCGATCATGGCGATGCAGTGGTCACCGATCATGGCAGCCGTGTAGCTATTCCAGGACGGGAAGATGGGCAACCAACCGCCTTGCTGTCCTTTTAACACGAGCGAATGTGCCATATCCCCGTTGCGGGAAGGGGTGAGGATGGAGAATAGAGGGTGGACGGCACGGTAGGTATCCCATTGTGAGAAGTCGCAATAGTAGGTTCCGTGGTCCATCTTCATAATCTGTCCGTCACCGTCGAATCTCGGATAGGAGCCGTCCACGTCGCTGAATGTGCGGGGCAGGAAGTGTGCGTTGTAGAGAGCTGAATAGAATTTGACCATTTCTTTTTCGTTGTTTCCTTTTACTGCGATTTGCCCCAATGCCTGGTTCCAGATGTCGGAGGATGCCTGTCGCACTTCGTTGAAGTTCCATCCCGGAATTTCGGCAGCCAAGTTTTTGCGGGCATTGTCGATGCTCGTAAAGGAAGTGGCAACTTTGACCAGTATTTTCCCCGGCTTATCGGAAGTCAGCTTGATCCAAGCTCCGACAGCATGTTTTTGTCCTTTTGCCGATTTTCGTCCGGGGGTGATCGTGGTGCTGTCCCAAACGCCATAGTCGGCAATCTCTTCATTCAGCTGAATCACGAAATGTCCGTTGAATCCGGCTTCCTTACCGTATCCTTGGTAGATGCGGTGTACGGGGTTGTAACCGGTTATTTCTTTTTTCTCCGGATCGATTTCGACGAAGGCGACACCTTCATCACTATTGGGTTCGATCACGATGTAGTGGTCGCCATCCTGTTCGAAGCTGAATTGCATGATGCCTGCACGGGAGAGTCCGGTCAATTCGGCATGGATGTCATAGTCGTTCAAGTCGACCGAATAATAGGAGGGAGTTGCTGTTTCCTGAGTGTGATCGAAAGTGGAGGCGCGTTTGACCGGGTCTATTTCGAGCTTATTGCTGAGCGGCATAATTGTGACGCTGCCGTAGTCTTGTGTACAGGAGCCGTTCATCCAGTGGCTGGCCCGGAATCCCTGGATTGCATCCTGGAAATAATAGTAGGGAGGATGACATTTCTGTTCGGTCGCCTGTGTCTGTGCCACCCAGTTGGTCATACCGTGTGGAACCCCGACTGCCGGCATGATTTGTCCGCGTTCTTCCGTCGAGTTCTTGTCTTTTCCTTGTACGATGCGGATATCTGTACCGATCAGCGGGTCTACATATTTTTCAAATTTATTTTCCTGTTGGTTGCATGAGAATAAACACAACGTACTTAATAAAATTGTCCAGCTCTTCATGTTATATTATTTTAGGTATGCTGTAAAGATAGAAAAAAAGCAGGAAAGTGTATCAAAACTATCCTTTGTTCCCGCGCTTGACGCGGGATCGCATTATATCAAGCGCGGGGACAAGGGGATTTTGATACACTTTCTTTTCGATTAATTTCGGGATTCGATTCTATAGTCGTTCTGTGTCAGTTTCGGATTGACATCGATCTGCTTTTGCGGAATCGGGCAGATAAGGTTTGTTTCGTTTAGGGAGAATCCTTTACTTCTCATCACTTCAACAGCACGTCCGGTGCGGATTAAGTCGAACCAGCGATGATTTTCGAATGCCAGTTCCACGCGGCGTTCCTGTTCTACCATCAGGGCGAACTGGGCCTTGTCGGTTGTCTGCAGGTCGACCGGGCTGGTCTCTGTCGTCTGATAACCGAAACCACGCCGGCGTGTCATATTCAGATATTTGCAGGCTTCTGCCGTTTTTCCGTTCTGGTTCAATGCTTCGGCATACATCAGGATCACATCGGCATAGCGGATTACCGGATAGTTGTTGCTGGCATCATTGTTCTGATAAGGAACATCCATGAACTTGCAGACATAGCGGGATTCCACCCATTCGTTGTTTTTGCGGTTATCGTAATATCCGAGGGACATGGAGAAATCACGACGAAGGTCGCCTTCTTCATAAGCATTGTAGATGTCCATTTCCGGGATATTATTACCACCTGTACCACCGACTGCCACCACATTCGTTCCTGAGTTTTCAGGTGCGAAGTTATTGGCATAGTTGGAACCTTCGCCATAGCCGCCTTTCAGAAACTGGATTTCGAAAATGCCTTCCTCGCTGTTGTGGTTAACTGGGCTGAACACGTTTTTGTAGCCGTCGATGTTCAGGCTGCCCGGTGTATTTTCCAACAAGCTGTACCGTCCACTGTTAATAATTTCGGCCAGAATCGTTTCCGCTTCTGCATATTTGTGCAAAGTCATGTAGACGTTTGCCAATAATGCTTTGGCTGCTCCCTGGGTTGCACGCCCGTCTTCGGCTGTCGAATAGGAAACAGGGAGATCTTGTGCCTCTTTCAGGTCGGCGATGATTTGGTTGTAAACATTTTCTTTCGGTTCGCGCAGGATGTCGTAAGATTCCGAGATGCTGATCTCTTTCAGTACCAATGGTACATCACCGTAGACGCGTACTAGGTTAAAATACATCAAGGCACGGATAAACTTGCATTCCAGTTTATACCGGTTTGCCAATTCAGTATTGATTTCGATTCCGTCGATACGTCCTAAGACCGTATTGGTACGGTTGATAACTTTGTAGGCTGCTTTCCAGAAATTGGCGATCATACTGTTCTGCGTGTCGATGTAGAACTGGTCGAACTCATTCTGAGTGGTTACTGAACCGGAGAGGTGGTTACAGCCTTTGGAATAGTCATCATTCAGGCGTCCCGGGAAAGCAAAGCAGTCCCGGTGATACCCTTCGGCAAGTTCGGCAGTGAT
>ENA-ORCP01003874-ORCP01003874.1-human-gut-metagenome-genome-assembly--contig:-NODE-3874-length-10743-cov-3.382336_pt1 | contig 10743 bp, 10 predicted proteins | sample MGYA00242990_ERZ507991 | MGnify/ENA primary metagenome ERZ507991 (study PRJEB26167, sample SAMN06115496) | human gut metagenome | host: Homo sapiens | place: China:Henan | collected 2015-05-07... | reverse complement strand
CCGAACATCCCATGCAGAAACCTTATCTGAATGATGCCAGAACCAAAATGGCTTCAAGGGATTTCAGTTTCCGAGATTGGCTTTGCCACCCAAGTGCCTGCCAGCGTGTTTGAGGGCTTTGACTATGTGGCGTTGGGGCATATCCACAAGCCCCAGCAGGTGAATCCCTTCATTCGCTACAGCGGCAGTCCCATGGCCTATTCCTTCGGACGGGAGGAGCGTCAGGAAAAAAGCGTGACGCTGATTGACACCGCCTCCATGACCCAGCAGGTAGTTCCGCTGCCCCTGCTGCACCGGTGGACGACCCTGACCGATGCCTATGAGGCGCTGCTGGCAGGGGAGTACCCGGAGGAAATCAGGAATGGCTATGTGCGGCTGAATGTGACGGACACGGCGGTGGGGCTGGATATGCTGTCCCGGCTGCGGCAGGTTTATCCCAACGCCCTGGTGGTGGAGCCCTACGCCAACCCCTTCCGCACCTATCCGCTGGTGAACGACTACGAGAAGTTCAAGAAGCTGGTGGCGGAAAAGAACGTGGCCTGCTATATCATCAACACCGGCGACTTCATGGGCAAAAAGGTCCAGAAGGAGGATACGCTGGGTATTCTGGAATCCGTAGTTGAGGGCCGTGCGGAATTCAAGCCCTGGGGCCCCTTCTCCGACATTGAGATCATGGAGTGGGACGGCTTCGTGCCCGACCTCACCGACAAGGGCTATGTTGCCCAGATGCAGGCCCGTATGCAGGACCGCCTGAACTACGTGGAGGGCCTGAAGGACGCCGAGGGCGGCTTCAATGCCCTGCCGGATGATGCCGCCGACGCCATCCGCAAGGTGGTGGAGCAGGCCAACAGCCTGTAAGCAGCATTTCCGCAAGTAAATACGAATAAGCAAAGGGAGCGTGTTCCGAAACCGGAACATGCTCCCTTTACTTGTTTTCCCGGGAAACATCCGTCAAAGCGCGCTCTTTCCCGGCAAGCCGCCAAAAGCTCACAAAAACCGGCCTGCCCGCAATTTTGCGGACAGGCCGGTTTCTCAGTTCAAGCTGTTAACGCTCAATCCTCCAGCAGATAGACAGTGCCCGTCCGGCGGCCGAACTGGATGCACTCCTGATAGCTCTCCATATACAGATCGATCTTGGGACCCTTCATGCCGGTGTCCTCGGCACGGGTCAGGCCGTATTCCATACCCTTGGCCACAACGTACAAATCGGAGCCCAGAGGGAACACCCGCTTATCCACGGCGGCCACGCCCTTATGGACGGTGGTGCCGGTGGCGGTACGGGTCCCCACGCCGTCATACCCAGCGGTATAGGCGGTGGCGGTGACGGTGACAGCCTTGCTGAATTTCATAGTGCCGCCAGAGGCGAAGGTCAGGTAGCCGGAACCGTCGCTCTGGGTGGTGACGTTCACCAGCTTGTCATCCGGTTCCACATAGGAGACCGCCGTTCCCCGCTCCACCACCTCCGTTACGCTGGTGGTGGAAATTTCCTCTACATACTGGCTGGTGACCAGCTCGCCGCTGACCCAGGTCTGCTCATAGATGGCTGTGTGCTGGCCGTCCATACCCTTCCGGGCCACCCGTTCCTCGCCCTTGGGCAGGTCCGGTGTATCCCGGTAAACCGTTTCGTGCTCTGCCTTTTCCGTCACCCGCTCGAAAACCGTCAGGTGATCGGAGATCGTCAGCATCACGCTGTTTTCCATCAGCTCGATGCCCACCATCTCCCGGGAACCGGGGATAATATCCATACGGGAGAGGAACTGCTTCACCGTTTCCTTCCGGGCGGTGGCCGTGATGGTCTCGCCGCCCCGGCGGACAGTCACCATGGTACCCTCCGTCAATACGGCGTTTTCACCGCTCTTGCCGGTATCCAGGTTCAAAAGCAGGGATTCGATGCCGGAATGGCTGTCATCCAGCGCTGCGGACTGCTCTCCGTCGCTGAACAGATACAGGGCTTTTGCCCAGCCCGTAGCGCCCGCCATGGTGACGGACAACAGCAGCAACAGAGTCAGACAGCGGCACAGCCATACCGTTTTGGGGGTGTGTAAATGTCGCAAATGTAAGACCTCCTGACAGCGCCAAATAGCGCCGTTACTGTTTTGTTACTTTTGTAATTTATCCAAAACTGGCTCTAAGTATACCTCCATCTCCCACTTTTGTCAAGTTTTCGCCTATTCTGCGATTTTATGTCCACCACAATCCCGCAAAAACACGATTTTCATTTTTTAGATTTTTCCAACCTCGATCCGCAAAAGTTACAATTTGTAACCGATTTTCTGTTAAAAAAGTACCGGTATCCGAAACCGGACACCGGCGCTTTTTCAGGTGTACGCTGCCTCTCAGCCCTGGACCTCCGGGGTGAAGCCCAGATCCTCCAGCTCGTTGACGGCGGTCTTGACACAGTTCTCGCAGCCGTCGATGGTGACGTTCTTCGCCGCCAGATCCACCCGGAAGGTCAGTTCCGCGGCGGTGAGGGCGTTGGTGATGCGCTTTACACAGTTTTCGCACATCATGTCGGGTACTTTGATCGTTGTCATTTCAAATTCCTCCTTAAAATATTGGATGCTTATTTCATCATTTTCTGAATGGTGGCCACCAAATCGTCCACCACGTCCAGATCACCCTTTTGAATGTCCGTCACCACGCAGGTACGGATGTGCCGGGCCAGCAGTTCCCGGTTGAAGGCGTTCAGCGCCGACTGGATGGCGGAGACCTGGGTCAGGATATCCGTGCAGTAGGCGGAATTCTCCACCATCCCCCGGACGCCCCGTACCTGCCCCTCAATGCGGCTGAGCCGCTGCAACAGGGCTTCCTCCTCCGTCCGCTCCCGGACCTTCCGCCGCTGGGAACAGCAGCAGTTTTTCGTTTCCTCTGCCATTGCTTCCTCCTTTTTACAGCTTCACGGTGCCCAAACGCAGGGCGTTGCCCACTACGCACACGGAGCTCAGGGACATAGCGGCGCCCGCGAACATAGGGGAGAGCAGCGGCCCGCCCAGAGCATACAGCAGTCCGGCGGCGATGGGGATACCGATGGTATTGTAGCAGAATGCCCAGAACAGATTTTGCTTGATGTCCCGCAGGGTCAGGGCCGACAGCCGCAGCGCCCGGGGCACATCCTCCAGATCCGAGCGCATCAGCACGATGTCGGCGGCTTCGATGGCAATGTCGCTGCCGCTACCGATGGCACAGCCCACGGTGGCGGCGGTAAGGGCCGGGGCATCGTTGATGCCGTCCCCCACCATCATCACCTTGCGGCCTGCCGCCTCCAGCTTTTGCACGTGGACCGCTTTTTCCTCCGGCAGCACCTCTGGGATCACCTCGTCCACGCCCACAAGGGCGCCGATGTGCTCTGCGGCGGCGCGGCTGTCTCCCGTGAGCAGCACCACCCGGAGGCCCTGCTTGTGCAGAGCGGCAATGGCAGCTGCGCTGGTCTCCTTCACCGGATCCGCCACGGAGATCAGCCCCAGCAGCGCCCCGTCAGCGGCGAAGAACATGGGCGTTTCCCCCTGTCCCGCCAAGGCGTCAGCCTTTTCGGAAAGGGCGAAGATGTCCACGCCGCTTTCCTCCATCAACCGGCGGTTGCCCGCCAGCACCGTCCGGCCGGAGAGGACCGCCCGAAGGCCCCGTCCGGGGAGCAGTTCAAAATTTTCCGGCTGCTTGCCGGTAGATAGTTTTTTCTCCTGCGCCGCCTGTACGATGGCCGCCGCCAGAGGGTGCTGAGACACGGATTCCACCGCCGCCGCGATGGTCAGCAGCCCCTCCGCCGTACCGCCTGCGGGACAGACCTCCGTAACGGCAGGCGCTCCCTTCGTCACGGTGCCGGTCTTGTCCAGCACCACGGTATCCACGGAGTGGGTCACCTCTAAAATTTCACCGGAGCGGATCAGGATGCCGTGTTTCGCACCCAGACCGGTGCCCACCATGATTGCCGTGGGCGTAGCCAGACCCAGCGCACAGGGGCAGGCGATCACCAGCACGGAGGTGAACACCCTCAGAACAAAGGTAAAGTCCTTCCCAGCAATGGCCCAGATCACCGCCGCCAGCACGGCGATGGCAATGACTGTGGGAACGAAAATCCCCGCCACCTTGTCCGCCGTCCGGGAGATGGGGGCCTTTTTGCCCTGAGCATCCTCCACAAAGCGGATGATCCGGGAGAGGGTGGTGTCCTCCCCCACCCGTGTGACCTTCACATACAGCACGCCGTTTTCGTTGACGCTGCCGCCGATGACCTCGCTGCCCTCCGCCTTTTCCACCGGCAGGCTTTCGCCGGTGAGCATGGCCTCGTTGACGCTGCTCTCACCCTTGGTCACCACACCGTCCAGCGGGACGCGGGCGCCGGGCTTTACCAGCAGCACATCCCCGGCCTTGACAGCGGACGTGGGTACCTCCTTGCCGCTGTCCGCCAGAAGGGCGGTGTCCGGCGTCAGCCGCATGAGGGCGGTGATGGCGCTCTTCGTCTTTTTCATGTTCCGGCTCTCCATGAACTTCCCCAGCGACACCAGCGTCAGCACCACGGCGGAGGATTCGTAGTAGAGATTATGCACATGACCGTGAACATCGTCGGTGATCAAAAACATCATCACCACACTGTATACAAAAGAGCAGGCAGAGCCGATGGCCACCAGTGAATCCATATTGGGATTTCCGTGGAACAGCGCCTGAAAGCCGTTGATGAAGAAGTTTCGTCCGCAGTACAGCACCGGGATCGCCAGCATCAGCTGCAAAACGGCGAAATTCATAGGGTGGGTGTGCATGGAAAACAGATCCGGCAGCGGCAGGGCGGGCAGGCCGAAGGGCAGCATCTGCCCCATGGACACATACAGCAAGGCACAGGAAAAGATAGCCGAAACGATCAGTTCCCGCTTTTTTCGCCGCAGTTCCAGTTCCTCCGGGTCCTCGCCGGTCTGGACCGGAGCCGCTTCCTGCTTTTCCTGATGGAGCTTGGCCCCGAAGCCCGCCTTTTCCACCTTGGCGATGATCTGCTCCGGCGTCACCTGCGTTTCGTCGTAGACGATGGTCATGCGCTCCGCCACCAGATTCACGTCGCTGCGCTCTACCCCCGGCAGCCGCCGGGTCACTTTTTCCACGGACGCGCTGCATGCGGCGCAGTGCATCCCGGAAATGTCATATACTTCTTCCCGCATGGGGGTTCCTCCTTTGAGACGGTAAATTGCTTTCCTGTCGACCTTTCCCAAAACCGACATTCCTATTTCGTTTGCATCATATACCCCCACGGGGTATTTGTCAAGTAAAAAAACAACGCGGACAGGCAAACCCGTCTACGCCGTTTTCTGTTCTGTTCCTCCGCCCCGCTTCAAGCGCAGGTCACCCTTTGATGATCGTCATAACTGCCGGCAGCAGCATCAGGATCGCCAACGCGCCGGTGCCCCACACGATGTTGTAGCTGACGGAATCCTTATCCTTTTCCCGGCAGTCCAGTGCGGAGAGGAAGGCGTATCCCGCCTCCAAGCCGAAGGCAAGCGCCGCAAACAGCGCAAGCCCCCGCCATTCCAGTGCGGACAGGGCAATATAGATGGCAAAGCCGATACCGCCGATGATGGCCCCGGTGTTCAACTCCTTGCCGGGTTTCAGCCAGATGTCTTTTTTCATATCTTCGTTCCTTCTTTTTCTTTAGTATCCGTTGACGATCACGTTCAGCACCTTGCCGGCCACCGTTCCGGCCACGGCATTTCCACCGCCGCCGTTCTCCACCAGCACCACAAAGGCGTAGGGCGCATCCTCGTTCCGCAGAAAGCCCGCGAACCAGGCGTGAGGCGTCTGTCCCGTCCCCACCTCTGCCGTGCCGGATTTTGCGCACAGTTCCATGTTGGGAAAGCGCTTGGTACCGTAAGTCTCTGTCACGTTATTGGCCATAAAATCCGCCACAGTAGCCGCCGTTTTACTATCGATCAGCCGCCCGGTGTGCCGGGTGATGTGAGGCAGAGAGGGAATTCCCAGTGAGGACACTGTTTTTTGGATCAGATACGGCTCCGCCGCCCTGCCGCCGTTGGCGATGGCCCCCATCCACAGCAGGAAGGCACATGGGTTCACCTGATCGTGGTATTGGCCTACGCCGGCCCAGCCCAGCTGACCGGCGGTGATGCCATCCCAGTTGAACGTACCCTTGGTAGTGGGCAGACCGTCCACGGAATAGGCACTGGTAAGCCCCGCCTTCTCCGTATACCGCCGCAGGGTATCCGCCCCCAGCTCCTCCGCGATCTGAGCAAAGGCCGCGTTGCAGGAGTGGGCGAAGGCCTCCTTCAGTGTCTGCTCCCCGTGGACGCCGGAGCAGGTGATGGTCTCATCCCCGATCTGGACGCTGCCGGTGCAGTTCCAGGTCCGTGTCTCCGCGTCCGGCAGGTTCTCCAGCGCCGCCGTCAGGGTCACAGTCTTGAACACCGACCCCGGCACAAAGGCGGAGGAGAGAAACCGGTTCAGGTACGCGCCCTTATAACGGTCATTCTCTTCCAGATTCTTGGGCACATTCAACGGATCATAGCTGGGCGCCGACACCATGCACAAGATCTCACCGGTCTTGTAGTTATACACCGCCACCGTCCCGGCGTGGCCGCCCAAAGCCCTGTACGCCTCGTAGTTATACCGGGCGTCCAGGGTCAGGTACAAATTGCTGCCCCGCTCCGCGCCGAACGCGCCGTTCACCAGATCAAAGCCGGTCAGCTTGTCCGCGAAGGCGTTGAGAACGCCGGTGCCGATCTTGCCGTACAGGTCTCCCACCGCGTGGAGGGTGGCCTTGCGGACGGTTTCGTTTTCATAGTAGGTGCGGTGGCCGTTTTCCACGGAGGACAGCACATCCCCGTCCCGGTCCAGCACCGTGCCGGAGATCAGCACGCCGTTGGAATCGTACAGATGGCGGTTAAAGGCAGAGGAGGCCCACTTGCCGCCCTCAGCAAAATACCGGATGAGAAATACACTCATCCCCGCCGCCAGTAAAATCGCCAGTGCCATGCAGATCACGGCCCGTTTTTCAATCTTCCGCATGACCGTCCTCCTTTTCAAAGGCATCCTCTGCCGGTGCCGCCATACGGGCGGCTTCCTCGTCCAGCTTCCGCTCCGCCGCCCGGCCGATGGCAAAGCTGGCGTCCGCACGGGTGTCCATGGTCTTCAGATACGCCAGCAGTCCCCATGCCGACAGCATGGCGGAGCCGCCGTTGGACACGAAGGGGAAGGTCACGCCGGTGAGTGGCAGAAGATCCACGGAGCCGAACACATTCAGGCTGGTCTGAAACACCAGCAGAGAGCCTGCCGCGCAGGCGGCGATGGTATAAAAGCTGGATCGGCCAGTCCGGGAGGCGCGAACGGCGAACCATGCCAAGGTCAGGATGCAGGCCACCGCCAGCAGCGCGATAACCAGCCCCCATTCCTCGCATAACATGCCAAACACCAGATCCGTGTCCCCGGCAGGGATACGCTCCAGCCAGCCGTTTCCGGCACCCATGCCGAACAGTCCGCCGGAGGCCGCCGCCGACATGGTGCGGGTCTGCTGATAGCCGGAGCCGGAGGCCGCCTCCCAGGCGTGGCCCCACGCGGCGAAGCGGCTCAGAATATAGGGCTTGAACTGTACGATGATCCCCGCTCCAAAGGCCGCGCCGCCGCAGATGAGGGCCAGAGTTGCGGCGTCCCCGGAGCGGAGATAGGCGATGACCAGGAAGGTCACAAAGAAGATGGCAGCCGTGCCGAAGTCGCTCATCAGCCCCAGCAGGCCGATGCACACGCCGGTGAGCACGATAAACAGCGCCAGATTCCGGCGGCGGAACAGCCGTTCCAGCGTGGCGGAGCCTGCAAAAATATAGCAGATCTTGGCGATCTCCGAGGGCTGGAAGGATATACCGCCCAAGGTGACCCAGTTGGTCGCGCCGAATTTAGCCTTGCCCAGCACCAGCGTGATCCCCAACAGGCCGATGGCCCCGGCAGCCATGAGCCAGCGGCGCTTTTTCACCCGTTCCAGATCCCGCAGAAATAGACCCAGCGCCAAAAACAGGCCCATGCCCAGAACGATGGCCAAAAGCTGCTTGGGAAGGCTCCCCGGTGCACTGGAAGCTGTCACCGCAAGGGATAATGTTGAAAGATAAAAGGCGATGGTCTCCAGCTCAAAGCCCACGCAGCGGCCCAGCCGCAGCGCGGCGGCGTAGAGCCACATGACCACCGTGAGGGTCAGGAAGCAGATGGGGATCACCGGGCTGGCCTTCTCCCCCGCTGCCAGTATTAACTGAATGGCGGTCAAAATCTGAAATACCGTCAGCCACAAAAAAGAGGGCCACATGGCGGCGGGCCGCTCCGCCTGCCGCTTCTTTTCCAACTCCTCCCGCTCTCCTACCGTCTGCGGCAGAAACACCAGCGGCACACCGCCCAGGGTCAGGGTATCCCCCAGCTTCAACGGGGCCTGCTCTGTCACAGGGGTCCCGTTGACGGCGGTGCCGCCCTTGGAGCCAAGATCATACACCGTCCAGGCTCCGTCCTCACCACGGCATAGCGCCGCATGCTGCCGGGAGATGCTGGGATAGTTCAGAATCGCATCGGCGGATTTACCCCGCCCCAGAATATTTTCCCAGTGGGTCAGGGGGATACTGCCGCCGCCGGGCAGGCTCAACTGGGCCCAGACCTCCGGCGTGTGGGGGATCCGCAGCAGGGACCGGATGGCCCGCACCAGAATCAGCGCCGAAAGCACCGGAAACAGCAGCCGTGCAATGGCCGTGTACCAGCCGGTAATCAGAGGATGGGCACTCAGCCACAGGGACAGTGCAGAAAACAGTTCCTGCATCCCATTCCCTCCTTTCCGAAAAAACAGCTTCAGACCGAACCGGCGGAGTCTGTCTCCGTCAGCCGGAAATCAGGGTTATTATAGCATTATCCCAACAGCCTGTACACCCTTGCCGACGGAAAAACACAGTCTTTTGTTCTTTTTTCTGTTTTTCACTTGACCGTTTGTTAAAAATAGATTAAAATAATAATCTGTATGTACGAATATATGTCTACTCAGGGCGGGGACCGTTGTTTCCCGCCTTGATCTACCATCTATAAATAGGAAAGGCCGATCGATCATCATGAATCATCCATACAAAACAAGGGAAGGCGGCGCTACCGTCACCATCTTTGTCCCCTACGACTGCAAAAACCACTGCCCTTTCTGTATCAATAAGGAAGAATACGGGGATATGACCGGCTTCTCTCTGGAGAAGATCGTCCAGAGCATCCGCCGGATGGATGCCATCACCCCCAAATGCGATTTCGTCTTTACCGGCGGCGAGCCCTTTGCCGACATTGAAAAGCTCCAGATCATGCTGGATGAGATCCCCACCACCCACCGGGTGTTCATCAACACCACTCTGCCCGTCTCCAAATGTCAGACGGAGGAGGACATTCTGGCCTTCGCGGAGCGGAATAAGCACAAGATCACCTGCATCAATGTATCCCGCCACATGCAGCACTATGTGGTGGAGTCCAATGACTCGCTGCTGACCCGGCTGCCGGTACCCTTCCGGATCAACTGCGTTCTCTACAAGGATTATCCCAAGGAGAACCTGATCCCCTTCATTGAGCGGTTCCACAAGCTCCCCGGCGCCAGCATCCAGTTCCGCTTTGACTACACCGCCACCACCCCGGAAAATCTCTACGAGCCGGACACGCTCTTCTTTCCGGTCGCAGATCAGTTTGATGATCCCCACCAGACGCTCCGGATCATTGCTGGTGATAGTACAGTTTTTTAGAATCTGTATCTGAAAAATCCAGATGCACCAGATCCTTTACCTCACATACTCCGTTTGCAGCTTTGACAATAAATTCTCCTATCTGATACAAGATAATTCCCCCTTTTCCCTGTATTTCTATTGTACCACAAGGAAAAGAGGGCATTCAAAGGTCGAATTCAACGAAAATTTCTCATTATGAGGTTGGGGACGTTGCACAATTTTTATAATCTCAAATCCTCCATGGTACTTTCATCCTTTAAGATAATTTTTACTATTCTTTTTGAACTACAGAATACATCCATCCGTAATTCGAATAATGCGATCACATCGATGTGCCACCTCGTCATCATGCGTTACTATAATAATTGTTTTACCAGTTCTGTGAATTTTTGCAATCTCATCCATAATCTTAATGCTGTTTTCACTGTCAAGAGCCCCTGTAGGTTCATCACACAACAGTAGTTCCGTATCTGCAATAAGAGCCCTTGCAATCGCACAACGCTGTTGTTGACCTCCCGAGAGTTCTGATGGATATTTTCGAAGAAGATCAGATATTCCCACACGCTCTGCGGCATCTTCAATAATATGTTTCCTTTTCTTTACCGACCTTGCCAAAAGTGGTACTTCTAAGTTTTCGTAAACTGAATATCTTTCAATTAATGCAAAATTCTGAAACACGAAACTTACATATTTTTTTCTAAATCCATGTAAATCTTTTTTACTCAATTTAGATACAGGTATATCGTTATACAAATAGGAACCACCTGTCACATCATCCATGGCTCCTATTATATGTAATAATGTACTTTTCCCAGAACCGCTTGCCCCCATAATTGCACACAATTCATTATCTTGTATTTTCAAATTTACATTTTTTAATGCATGTGTTTCATTTCCCTTTCCAAAATACGTTTTCTCAATATGCGATAAGCGGATCATTACAAGCCCCCCTCTTTTACAATCATCTGTGGTGTCTAGGATTACGGGCGAGTGAAGTGTGTACATTGAAAGGAAATGCTTATTATCAGCAGGGCGAGGA
>ENA-ORCP01003864-ORCP01003864.1-human-gut-metagenome-genome-assembly--contig:-NODE-3864-length-10763-cov-5.933464_pt1 | contig 10763 bp, 8 predicted proteins | sample MGYA00242990_ERZ507991 | MGnify/ENA primary metagenome ERZ507991 (study PRJEB26167, sample SAMN06115496) | human gut metagenome | host: Homo sapiens | place: China:Henan | collected 2015-05-07 | study... | reverse complement strand
AGACAAATCCTCGGCTGAAATAAGCCAATTCTGCGTCAAACTCCCTTGTCGGGCGGCAAGCCCGCCTGCGGTCGTTTCCCTTGACTTAACTTATTTCATCTGTCGGCTTTATCTATAGAACAATTGATTATTAGTATTAAAATAAGGTCAATGGTCAGTTTCGGGGTTTTTCAGTTCGGAGATGATGTCAATGAAGCTGTCAACGTCGGAAAAGTCTTTGTAAACGGAAGCAAAGCGGACATAAGCCACCTGATCTATGTCTTTCAGGGCATTGAGCACCATATCGCCTATTTCGGCAGTGGTCACCTGCGTTACCATATTATTGGAATAGTAAGCCTCTATCTCGTCGACGATCCTTGTTATATCGGCAATGGCTACGGGACGTTTTTTTACGGCTATGGACATACCCTGTATAAGCTTGCTTCGGTCGAAAAGCTCTATTGTATTATCTTTTTTTACGACAAAAAGGACAGGCATTTCCACAGATTCATATGTGGTGAAGCGTTTGCCGCAGTTTGTACATTCACGGCGGCGTCTTTTTTTGCCGTCAATAGGTCTGGAGTCTATTACTTTAGTATCCTCGAAATTGCAGAAAGGACAGCGCATAAATATGACCTCCGATAAGAGTTTATGTTGTTATTATATCACATTTTATGGGTATTTGTCAATACGGAGAGTATATTTTAAGGATAATATAAACCGCTGTTTTGGCTTGCTTTGAAGCATTTGTTATAATGGACCTTTGCGTTTTGACAATTGCTACAAACATATCGGTTTTTCTTGACTAATTGCGAAAAAAGGTGTATAGTAGTATTGTTAATAAGTATATGTATTGATGAATGTTAGGATTTGATTGAAATATATGGCACTTTCACGTTCGGCTCAGAAAGCCTACAGGAAAGCTGTTAAAGAAAAAAAGAAAAGGCGCAGAGGTCATTGGCTCCTTATACAGAAGGGCGACAGTGCCAAGGAAGTTGCAAGCAAGATATTTACCCAGTTTGCAGTCATAATTCTTATCGGCTGCATAGGTATTCTTCTTAATGAGCTGCGGCTCTCCCTCAGTACGAAATTCCTTAACAGCTCACTTAAAGAAATATATTATAACTTCACAGGCGGCGAAAACCACGGCGAGCTTTCGGACAGCGCAAAACAGCTTCTGGAGATCAATCCCGATACTGTAGGCTGGGTGCATATCGACGACACAAATATTGATATGCCTGTGGTGCAGCGCACGGGAAATGACGGAAACGAATACTATCTTAAAGTCGCTTTCGACGGCAGCAAAAATAAAGCAGGCACGATCTTCCTCGACAGACGTGATGTGCTTACCGCTAAGGATCGCTCCGAAAATCTTATCCTTTACGGTCATAATCAGAAGGATAAGACAATGTTCGGCGACCTTGCATACTATAAGCACGACCTTGAATATTACAAGTCGCACCCCGTAATAAATTTCAGCTCCAATTACAGCAGCGATACATATAAGATATTTGCTTATTTTGTTACGCCTGTCCTTCCGTCGCAGACCAGTGACGGTGTGATATTCGATTATCATAACTATATCGAACTGGATTCAAAGGACAAATATAACGATTTTATTGATAACATTATGCTCCGCACTCAGATAATCACCGATGTTGATGTACAGTACGGCGACGAGTTCCTTACACTTTCCACCTGTTCAAATGAATTTGAACCATCACGTTTTGTCGTTTTTGCAAGACGTACCCGTGACGGTGAGGATACGGCTGTCGATGTTTCGGCTGCTTATGTGAACAGCAATGCCAAAGAACCTGAATGGAGCGTTATCTATGGGTAAAACTCAGGCATAACGGGTTTCCTTTTTATTATCAATGTCAGAAAAGGAATGGTCTTTAAATATGGCAGGATACAGCGAAAAACCAAGCTTTGTTAAAAAATTCATACCAAATAAAAACGATACCCCAAAGGCTAAGGCGGGAAAGATAGTTTTCCTTGCCGCACTTGTGATACTTATCGTTTCAATAATAATACTCGCCAATTATTTTGTACAGCAGAGCCGCAACAAAAAGCTCAATGAGCAGCTTGCGGAAGAGCATACAAATGTTATAACTCAGGCAACGACCACAGTTCCCACAGAAACGGAAACAGAGGCTGCTACCACAACCGAGCCGCCTCCGCTTGAAACTCTCGCAAGTATGGAATCGCTCATTGAATCCAATGCGGATACAGCAGGCTGGATAAAGGTTGACGGCACTTATATCGACAATGTAGTTGTTCAGGCGGCTGACAACAGCTTTTATCTGAACCATAACTTTAACGGTCAGAAAGCTCAGCCGGGTACTGTTTTTGCGGATTACCGCTGCGTTGTGAATGACTACAACGACAAGCAGAGCGACAATATTATCCTCTACGGTCATAATCAGGCAGACGGCACAATGTTCGGTACGCTTAATAAATACAAGGTAAAATCGGGATATACAAAGAATTTTGATTTTTATCTTGAACACCCGACGTTTACTTTCTCTAATCTTTATGAGGAGTATACATATAAGATCATTGCCGCATTTATAATCGAGGTCGAGCCAAGACATACCCGTGACGGCGTGATATTCGATTATCATAACTATATCAAATTCGGCAAGACACGCACATATGACGATTTCATTTCAAATGTTATGGAGCGTACTACTATCAACACAGGTGTTGATGTCCGGGAGGGTGACAAGTTCATTACCCTTTCCACCTGTTCAAATGAGTTTGAACCGTCAAGATTTGTTGTTATAGGAAGAAGAGTCCGTGACGGCGAAGATCCCGAGGTGGACACATCAAAGGCATCAATAAATGAAAATGCAAAAGAACCTGATCTTAATTTTATATATAACCAGTAATTGAGGAAATTTTAATGGCTGAAAATTCAAGCGGCAAGAAGTATACCGTTGATGAAATTCTTGCTGAGTACGACAGTATGCACAGCGACAGCGCAGAAAACAAAATATCTGCCAATGATGAAGATATGTCCGAGCAGGTCACAATGCCCGAACAGAATGAAGAAGAGGCTGAAACACAGGAACAGTCCGCAGAAGAAGTATCCGATGCCGCAGATGAAAAAGCTGACGATGTTAATGAAAACAATAGCGGATCTGCCGAGCCTGAGGGCAATGCCGAAAATGACGGTGACAATACAGACGATGACATTGACGGTGATGAAGGCATTGATATTAGCGATGCCGATGCGCCGGATGAACAGCAGATGATAAATGATATAATAGGTCATATCAAGCCTGTTGAAAGCTTCACCACAGAGCCCAATTCAAAGACTGCCGAGGAGATATTTGCCGAAACTGACGAGGATAATTTTGTGTCCGAGCCTGAGGACGATGAAATAATCGAGGAAGCGCAGCCTGAGGTCATCTGGGACAGCGGCACAGAGGACGCTGCCGATGTTGAGGACGAAGGGATCTACATTGAGGAGCTTGAAGAAGAGCCTGTTTCGGAGGAAGAAGTTTCTGCGGAAGCTTTGCCCGATGAAGAAACAGAGGAGATCTTCCCCGATGATGAAGCCGAGGACGAAACACAGGAAAATGCGGAAGTTTCCGACAATGAACAGGAAAACGCAGAACAGTCCGATGACAAACCTCCGGAAAATACAGAAACCCCCGACGCTGTAACAGAAGACGAAAAAGAAGTCAGTGAAAATGACAGCACGGCTGAGGAAAAAACAGAAGAAAAGACGGTCGAAGAAAATGCGGAAGCCAATGCAGAGCCGCAGTCCGAAAATACCGATAACGCAGCTGAAAAAGACAAGCTTGCTTTTATAAAAGGCATTATCCCATGGAAGGGCGACAGCGTTTTTGAAATTATAAGAAAGATAATTTTTATTGCTGCTGTGTGCGTTTTTGTGGGTGCGGGAATTATGCTTGCCAGCACTCTTGTACAGTCAAAAAAGGCTATCAGCGACAGCGATGAAATAAAATCACTTGTCACAACTACCGTTGCAACTACCGTTGACAGCGAGGGAAATATTGTGACAATCGCTCCTACCGAGGAGGAGATCGAAGAGCATAACTTTGATGTTATGACTTATTACAAGGACATCAACGAGGACGTTGTGGGCTTTATCGAGCTTGAAGGCTGTGACATTTATCAGCCTGTGGTTCAGGGCGATGACAACGATTATTACCTCACTCATACATACTATGACGGTTCAAACAAGGCAGGCTCTATATTCCTTGATTACAGATGCCGCATTGAAGAGGATTATACCTCCCCGAACCTTGTTGTTTATGGTCATAATCAGGAAGACGGCACAATGTTCGGCAACCTTAAGGATTACAAGCAGGACGTTGAGTTCTATGCCGAAAATCCGACTATAACCTTTAATACCGAATACGGCGTCGGAACATACCTTATTTATGGCTTCTTTGTTACTAATGCCTATGCAAATCAGGACAGCAACGGTGAAGTATTCCGCTATCACGATTATATAGAAACAATGAACGATGAGTACACTTTCAACTGGTACCTTAAAGAGGTGCAGGAGAGAAATCAGATAATTTCTCCCGTTGAAGTGGAATTCGGCGACAAGCTTCTTTGTCTTTCTACCTGCAGCAATGAATTTTCAAATTCAAGATTTGTTGTTTTTGCAAGAAAGCTCCGTGACGGTGAGTCCGTTTCGGATTATGACTTCACGGAAGCTCGCCTTAACCCATATGCAAGAGGCGTTGACTGGGAGGCTATAATGTCAGGTGAGACAACTGTTTCCGAAACCGAAGAGGAAACAACGGAAGAGGTCGCATCAGAAACAGATGAGGAAGCTTCCGATACCGAACAGACTGATGAAACAACAGAAGAGAAAACGGAAGAAACAACAGCTCCCGAAGAGACAGAAGAAACTAAGAAAACCAAAAAAACAAAGAAAACTACTGCAGCGACCACAGTTACAGAAGGATCCTCCGATACATCAAATAACTCGATACTTACCGACGAGAGCGGAAAACCCGTTACCACCGTCGATACAGACGAAAGCGGTCAGACCGTTACAGCCGTTGTTATGACGGACGAGAGCGGTTCAACCGTTACATCAGTCGTTCAGACCGATGAAAACGGCGAGGTCGTGTTCACAACGGTTATTACAGATGAAAACGGAGAAACGGTGACTGCTGTTCCGGAAAATCAGGACGGCGCAGTTACTGTAACGGGCGGCAGCAGATAATTTCTGCCAATAAAATTTCTGCCCATGAAAAGGAGTTTTTGCAAATGTCAATGGCTGACGAGGTCAGAAAACCGCAGCACAGCAAAACAACTGTGAAAAAGAAAAAGAGCTTTTCCGAGGCATTCATTCCTCATAAAAATGATTCGCCAAAGGAAATAGCAAGCAAGATATTTTCACTTTTTTCAATGCTTGTACTGATAGTGTGCTGCGTTATTCTCGGAGTTTATTTCTACCAGCAGTTTGAAGCTAAACAGAATAATGCGAATATCAAGGTCATCTATAATCAGGCGCAGAAGGAAAACATTTCTGACGATGCTTCGGCGGACGGCAATGCTGCCGAAACTCCCGATGGTGTCGAGGTAATAAGAAAGCCTCTTGTCAATACGCCTGCCGCAGATGAGATGCTTGCAATAAACAAGGACTATGTGGGTTATATCTACATACCCGATGTTCTCAGCGAGGCTGTCGTTCAGACAACTGACAACGAGTATTACCTTAACCATAATTTCTATGACCAGAAAAGATCCTGCGGTACTGTTTTTGCCGATTACCGTGACAATGTGAATGATTACAGCGATCTCCAGAGCGACAATATCATTCTTTACGGTCACAATCAGCGTGACGGCACAATGTTCGGCAATCTGGACTACTACAAGTGGGATTATAAATACTGGCTCAAAAATCCGTTTATCTACTTTGACAACTGCTATGAAAGCAGCACTTATGTCATAATTTCTTCTTTCGTTACGAACACAGAGCCTGAGCACGACAACGGCAATGTGTTTGCATATAACAATTTCATCGACTTCAGGGACAGCGGTGATTATACCTACGCTAACTTTATTGACGAGGTACAGAAAAGAAGCCACTTCATCACCGGCATTGATGTTAATGAAAATGACAAGTTCCTTACTTTGTCCACCTGTTCTTATGAATGGGATCCCTCACGTCACGTTATTATCGCAAGAAAGCTCCGTGACGGCGAAACTACGGATAATATCGACACAACGAATTTTACCGTAAACTCTAACCCAAAATGGCCTGCTGTTTACTATAAGTACAACGGCGGCTCCTATATCGAACAATAAGAATGATCTATCATTCGTCAATTGAAAGGATCGGATTATGAAGATACGAACTGCACTGAGCGGTATAGCCGCATTGCTGCTTGTAGGAACGTTCTATTCCTTCGCCTTTTGTATGGTGGAAGATGTTGACGACGCTCCTATCTCAATGGATTATTACTACTCAACAGAAACTGACGCTGATTCAGGCGAGAGAATAGGGGAAGCCACTTCTGCATTTATTCCGTCTGAAGATGACACTGCTGCCGCACAGGCAATGGCAGGGGACGAAAACAGCATTGTTACAGCTCTTTCAAATGAAATACTTGATTTTTCGGCAGGGAAGCTTGCAGCCGCAACAACAGTTCCCGAAAATGACGGTGACGGTGAGATCTCACCTGATTCCCACGGCGTCGGCGCTGACGGTGAGGAAGGCTATGACGATGGCGAGGCAAATGCTGAGACTGATGACGTTTATGCGGACAACTCTCCGTCAAACAGACTGCTTTCAAAGCTTGATATTGAAAACAAGCCTGCCGAAACAACAGTACCGCTTGAAGAAGAACTTTCCGATGATGATGATGTTACGGAAACAGCTACCGAAATAATCGAACCTGATGAGGGTGATTCGGGATTTGCACCTACATATACAACAGTTCCCGATATAACCACTATCCAGCCTGTTCCTGCGGCAGATGTTGTCATTACTATCATTGACAATAATTCGGAAACCGTTGAAACTACCGTAACAACGACAACTCCTGCAAATGCAGAGGATATTTCAACTTCCGAAACACTTACCGTAAAATACGGCGGCACAACACATACCGAAAATGCATTTGACCTTGTTTGCCGTATCGTAAACAATGAGGTCTCAAGCTATTTCAGCGATGAGGCTATCAAAGCTCAGGCTGTTGCAGCGTATTCATATGTAAAGTACCATAACGTAAACGGACTTACTCCGTCAGTCCTTGTAAGAGATAATCCGCCGCAGAGAATAGTTGATATGGTTTCCTCCGTCTGGGGAAAATGCTGCTACTATAACGGAAAAGTCGCTCAGACAGTGTATATGGCTTCATCTTCGGGCTATACAGCTTCTTCAAGCAATGTATGGGGCGGCAGCTTCGCATACTTAACAAGCGTTGCCTGCCCGTTTGACGCAGACAGCGACCCTAACTACGGACTTACAACAAAGTTCTCCGAAAGTGCTATAAAGACTGCTCTTGAAGGCTATCTCGGCATCACTCTTTCCGATAACCCTGAAAACTGGATAGTTGTTTCGGGATATGTTGACGGAAACTACGTTTCACAGGTAACTATCGACGGTCAGAAAACTATTTCGGGCAGAAAGCTTCGTGAAAATGTTCTCAGCTATCAGCTCAAGAGTGCAAGCTTCGACGTAAAATATTCCGACGGAAACTTTATTTTCACAACCTATGGCTGGGGTCACGGTGTTGGCATGAGCCAGAACGGTGCTAATATTCTTGCAAAAATGGGTTACACTTACGATCAGATACTTAAGTATTACTTCACAGGAATTGATGTACTATGACAATGTATGAAATTATAACAAAGAAAAAGCATAACGTCGAGCTTACGACGGAAGAGATCAATTGGTTTGTTGCCGGATATGTTTCCGGCAGCATTCCCGATTATCAGGCTTCTGCGTGGCTTATGGCGGTATGCTTTTCTTCTTTATCGGATAGGGAAACAACAGACCTTACTCTCGCTATGGCACATTCGGGAGATATGCTTGAACTCGGCTTGGACGGCTTCTGCGTCGATAAGCACAGCACAGGCGGAGTAGGTGATAAAACAACTCTTATAGTCGCTCCTATCGTTGCCTCCTGCGGAGTTTATGTACCGAAAATGTCGGGACGGGGACTTGGGCATACAGGCGGAACTATTGATAAGCTTGAATCTATTCCCGGATTTTCAACTTCAATGGAATTCGGCGATTTTATTGCGGCAGTAAAAAAGGTAGGCTTTGCAGTTGCGGGACAGACAGGTTCTCTTGTTCCTGCCGATAAAAAGCTGTACGCTTTGAGAAACGCTACCGCTACCGTTGACAGTATACCGCTGATATGCTCGTCAATAATGAGCAAAAAGCTTGCAACGGGCGCAGACGGTATCGTGCTTGACGTTAAGGTCGGCGACGGTGCATTTATGAAAAATGAGCAGGACGCAGAAAAGCTTGCCGATGCAATGGTCCGTGTTGCAAAGCTGGCAGGGAAGAAATGCTCTGCAATTATAACTGATATGAGCAAGCCTCTGGGACTTGCCGTGGGAAATTCACTTGAAGTCATTGAGGCTGTTGAAGCACTTAAAGGCAATACTCCTGCCGATCTTTATGAGGTGAGCATTACTCTCGCCGCTGAAATGCTGTATCTTGCAGGAAAAGGCACATCGGATGAGTGCAGGGCAATGGCAGAAGAGGCACTTCATTCCGGCAGAGCACTTGAAAAGCTCCGTGAAATGATAGCGGAGCAGGGCGGAAACCCAAATGTTATCGATGATTACAGCATTTTTGCCCAGCCTAAGCGTTCAAAAGAGGTCTATGCCGACCGTGACGGCTTTATAAGCGGCATATCCTGCGAAAAAACAGGACTTGTTTCGCTCTCACTCGGTGCAGGAAGAGCAACAAAGGAAGCTGACATCGACTTTTCGGCAGGAATAAAATTTGCACATACAGTAGGCGACAAAGTTAAGAAAGGCGACCTTATTGCAACTCTTTACACATCAACCGACTGCGATATTGAAGCAGCCGCCAGCGAAATTTCCGCAGTTTTCAGCTATTCGGACAGCTTTGATCCAAGCTCTCGGAAAAATGTAAAAAAAATCATAAAAGGGTATTGACATTTAATATTATATGATGTATAATATTAAATGTCAAGCAAGATAGGATACGAACACAGCGATAAATCCATATATATCAAAATAAGTTTCGTTTTTTTGATGAAACGCTGTGCGAAGTAATAAACAACAGGCAGGTGTGCATACAATAATATGTGAATATCTGCTGCAATGATTCTGACAGGAGGATTCGTTATGAATGATGTTTTTGAAAAAATAAGCAAGACCATTTCCGATACAGGTAAAGTCGTATCAGAAAAAACAAAGCAGGTAGGCGAGGTTGCAAGGCTCAACTCAAAGATTGTATCCTCTGAACATACGATCAGCGAAAATTATACGATTCTCGGCAAATACTACTATGATAATTATAAGAATAACCCCGATGAGGGCGCAGCTGAAGCAGTAAATAGTATTACAGCAGCTTTTGACGCTATCCACGAAATGAGAGCACAGATACTCTCTATCAAGGGCGTAGTAAAGTGCCAGTCCTGCGGCTGTGAATGCCCTATCGAGAACAGCTACTGCGGCAAGTGCGGCGCACATCTTGAAAAGCCTGAGCCGCCTGTTGAAGAAACAGCCGACGACCTGGTAGTTGTTGTTGACGCAGATGAGCCTGCCGATGACGACGACACAGCACCTGAAGCAGCTGCTGAAGAAAAGCCATCAGATGAAAACAACGCTGAATAAGCGTAAGCCACAGCAATAGAAACGACATAAATAAGACATCTTAGCTGACATAACAAAGCACCTTTTTCCGATTGCGGTTCGGAGAGAGGTGCTTTTTTCCTTGTATATTGACAATACTTACAGCTTGATTTATTGTAACCGATTTGTTATAATATAAGAGATCCGTAACCGATTTGTAATCGATACGGAAATAAAACAAGGAGGTACATAAATATGTGCTCAAACAATAACTTCTGTTCAGAACTTATCGCTTATTTCCTCAAGTGCTTCAAATTTGGCTGCTGATAAGCCAAGCTGAAAACAACATTGCAAAACCCATAAGTAAACCATTAGTTTGGTCACAAATTGACATATAGCGGCTGCCGCAGTTCATTTTTGTTCTGCGGCGGTTTTTTTTATTTTTTTTAGGGACGCGCCCAAGTATAGTGCGAACCCAAAGACAGTATCCGCGCCGCAGGAATATGCGAAAAAAATGCCGCAGAAAACTCCGCGGCATCGCTGAATTATTTATTATAAACATAATATTCAGGCAGATACACATTCATCGTATCCATTTCAATTGGCAGTGCCAGATATGAGTAGATCGACTCATCGCCCTTTATCGTATCCTTGAAGGTCTTTCTGCCGTCCACCTTGACCTGAATGAGAGGCGTTCCGTCAGGTGCATAGCATCTCAGCGGTTCAATGTCGCTGGTCTCGACGCTTCCGCCTGTCATATAGACCTTGCCGTTATTGACACCGACAGGATTTTCCTTTGATGCCTTTGCAATAGCCTTTACAGCTGTGCCGCAGAGCCTTACTGAGCCTGAGCCGAATGCATCGCCTGCGCAGGTAGCATTGTCGCCCTCGCAAAGTATATCGGTATAGCCTGCATTGAGAATAACTTCCATATTACCGTTGACTGCACCGATACCCACGATGTTTTTGCCCTTTACGACAATGTGATTGTCACCGCCGTTTATTCT
>ENA-ORCP01003854-ORCP01003854.1-human-gut-metagenome-genome-assembly--contig:-NODE-3854-length-10786-cov-18.520870_pt1 | contig 10786 bp, 7 predicted proteins | sample MGYA00242990_ERZ507991 | MGnify/ENA primary metagenome ERZ507991 (study PRJEB26167, sample SAMN06115496) | human gut metagenome | host: Homo sapiens | place: China:Henan | collected 2015-05-07... | reverse complement strand
CCTTGGGTACCAGGAAAAATGGCCTTGTTGATCTTTTTGGCCAGTTCTTCGTCATTCGTCAGAATCAGACCGCCGCGCGGACCGCGCAGAGTTTTATGGGTAGTCGTAGTGGTCACGTCGGCGTACGGCACAGGGCTTTGATGGCAGCCGCCGGCCACCAGGCCCGCAATGTGGGCCATATCCACCATCAGATATGCGCCCACGCTGTGGGCGAGATCAGCCAGAATATCAAACTTGATGGCCCTGGGGTATGCCGAAGCGCCGGCCACGATCATCTTCGGCCGCACCTCTTCCGCCTGGCGGCGCACAGCCTCATAATCGATATAGCCGTCATCGCCCACACCGTAGGACACAAAGTGGAAATATTTTCCTGACAAATTCACCGGACTGCCATGGGTCAAGTGGCCGCCCTGGGACAAATCCATCCCCATCACGGTATCGCCTGGCTCCAGCAGAGCAAAATACACGGCGATGTTGGCCTGGGCGCCGGAATGGGGCTGCACATTGGCAAACTGCGCGCCAAACAGCCGGCAGGCCCGGTCGATGGCCAGCTGCTCCACCTCGTCCACATACATGCAGCCGCCATAGTAACGGTGGCCGGGATACCCTTCTGCATATTTATTGGTCAATACGCTGCCCATGGCGGCCATCACCGCAGGGCTGACAATGTTTTCGCTGGCAATCAGTTCAATGTTCCGGCGCTGGCGCTCCAGCTCCCGCTCCATAGCCCCGGCCAATTCCGCATCGGCCTGGCCCACCAGAGCGATGGAATCCATCATGGTATCATACATAGCTCTTGTTCTCCTTTTCCCTATTTTGCCGTTGCCTGCAGCAGGCGATATGGGGGCATGATAAAATATATAAAGGTATATTATCCGAAATTCTCCAAAATCGCAAGCTTTTTTCGAAAAGATTCTTTTTCTTGTCCCACCGTCAGCCAGCCCCAGTAAACGTTTTTCCACCCGCCCCGCTTGATTTTTCCGCACCCTGTGCTATAATAAGGCAAATTTTATGCCGCAGCGTCAGGAGGGCTTTGCCGTGTACAGTGCAAAACAGATGATCGTGATCCGCCGGGATCTGCATATGCGCAAAGGAAAAATCGCAGCTCAAGCGGGCCACGCCTGCGTGGAGGCTGTGCTGATGGCCCTGGCCCGGGAAGAACGGCTGAGTGATGATTGGGTCTATGGTGCTTTATTGGATTTTACTTTTAATGATATAGAACAAGATTATGATAAATTTTTAACATATCCTTATTGGGCAAATAGATATGATATAGATATTGAAAATGAGGAAGATTATGAAGAAAATAATGAAGTAAAAATATATACTAAAGAAAATTTTTTACAAGAAGTATTTATTGAAGAAGATTTTTATAATAATTTATTGAATGTATTAAAACGAAAGAAAAACATTATTTTAGCTGGTGCACCAGGTGTTGGTAAAACTTTTATGGCTAAAAGATTAGTATATTCATTATTAGGAAAAAAAGACGATAAATATATACGTATGGTACAATTTCATCAAAGTTATGCTTATGAAGATTTTGTAATGGGTTATCGACCAAGTGAAAATGGTTTTGTATTGAAAACAGGTATTTTTTATAATTTTTGTCAAATAGCTCAAAGTGATAGAGAAAATGATTATTGCTTTATTATTGATGAAATTAATCGCGGTAATATCAGTAAGATTTTCGGTGAATTATTGATGCTTATTGAAGCAAATTATCGAGATGAAGAAATAATTTTATCGTATAATGGAAAAAATTTTGCTGTACCGAATAATTTATATATTATAGGCATGATGAATACTGCAGATAAAAGTCTAGCCGTTGTTGATTATGCTTTGCGTAGAAGATTTAGCTTTTTTAAGATTAAGCCAGCATTTGAAGATGGTAGCTTTAAAGAATATCAAAAGAAATTAGAAAATGATTATTTTAATAAATTAGTAAATCTATTGATAAAATTGAATCATGAAATTAGTGATGATATATCTTTAGGTGAAGATTTTTGTATAGGGCACAGTTATTTATGTAATTTGAATAAAGATATTTGTACAAGAGATTTATTAAAAGAGATAGCATATTATGAAATTTTACCTATATTGAGAGAATATTATTTTGATGATTTAGATAAAGTAAGTTATTGGCAAGATGAATTTGAAGGTATTTTTGATAATGAAACAAAATAACATTTTGATTAAAAACATATATTATATGCTTGCTTATGTCTATTGTGATTTGAATAAAAAACAATATGCTTGTTTAGCCGTAGAGAATTTTGAGGATATAGAAGATTTGTTGACAAGCATTTTAATAAAAGGCGTTAATTATCAATTAAAAAAGGGATTATATACTGATTATCAAGAAAAAGAAGATTTATTGCTTGTAGTACGAGGAAAAATTGTATTACAGAAAACATTAAATCAATTAAATACAGGGAAAAAACAAATTTATTGTCAATTTGATGAACTTAGTTATGATAATATTTTTAATAGAATTATAAAAGCAACAATGATACTTTTATTAAAAGATACGAAAATCAAAGAAGAATATAAGATTATCATAAAAAAATATTTACGGTATTTTTCTAAGGTAGAATATATAGATTTAGTAAATATAAAATGGAAACAATTAAAAAATTATTATCATAGAAATAATATGTCTTATGAGTTATTGATGAATATTTGTTATTTGATATATGATAGACATATATTAAGCGATAAACAAGGCGATAATTATTTATGGAATTTTATTGATGATATAAATATGGCTAATTTATATGAAAAATTTGTGCTTAATTATTATAAAAAGCATTATCCAGAATTGAAGGCAAAATCAGCGGTTATTAGATGGAACGTAAATAGTATGAATAGTGATGATGAAGCATTAGCTTTTTTGCCTAGGATGAGAACAGATATTACGTTGACATATGCAAATAAAATATTGATTATTGACACTAAATTTTATCAATATAGTTTAGTAAAACATAGTAGATATCAAAATAGCCATTTAAAACATCATTCAGATAATTTGTATCAAATTTTTACGTATGTAAAAAATAAAGATAAGATAAATACAGGTAATGTAAAAGGATTATTATTGTATGCTCAAACTGTCAAAGATGGGGAAATAAGACACAAATATATGATGGCTGGAAATGAATTTTATGTACAAACTTTAAATTTAAATCAAGATTTTGCAAGGATAAAAGCACAGTTAGATGATATTGTTAATTTAATTAAAGATAAAAAAGCTCTATAGAATAAAAATCTATAGAGCTTTTTATAATATTATTTTTCTTTGTGTTTATTTTTTTCGGCTAAATCAGCTTCACATTTTTCAAGAGCTGTAGAGAATTTACGCCAGAGATGTTTTCTGCCTAATGTGCGGAACAATCCAGCACGATACATATGACGGCGAACTTGTGGATTAGCTTCGCAAAGATATACTTCAATGCCACGTTTTTGAAGATGTTTAACGATTTCATTGAGCATTTTAAGACCGCTTAGATCTACGAATGGCACGCTTTCAAAGCGTAAAATCAAAGATTTTGGATCTTTATCGATATGGGCAAGGGAACGTTCAAAGGCACTTACAGCACCGAAAAAGAGTGGCCCTTCGATAGTATAAACGAGCATTTCAGGGTGATGTTCTAATTCTTTTTGGAACTGTGGTTCAATTTCTGTGTGATGAATAGCATGGACATCAACAGAGAATACCATTTTACGCATGAACTGTAAAATAGCAAGTACGACACCAACGTTTACAGCAACTACTAAATCAGTGAAGATAGTCAAAAAGAATGTGATGAGCAAAATAAGGGAGTCTGCACGAGGGGCAACACGGATAAGGCGAATAAAATTCGGTACATCACTCATATTGTAGGATACGACGAATAAAATCGCAGCCATAGAGGCAAGTGGAATATTAGCAGCAAGTGGAGCTAAGAAGAATAATACTAATACTAAAAATACGCAGTGAACTAAGCCTGCAAGTGGACTTGTACCACCTTGACGAATATTTGTAGCAGTACGAGCGATAGCACCAGTAGCAGCGATACCACCAAAGAGAGGACAAACGATATTAGCAAGACCTTGACCGAATAATTCTTGGTTAGAATTGTGTTGATGACCTGTCATACCATCAGCAACAACGGCAGATAATAATGATTCAATAGCACCGAGCATAGCAATAGTAAAAGCTGGGCCAATCAAAGCAAATACATCAGAAATAGATATTTCAGGAAGTGTAAGACTTGGTAAGCCTTGAGGAATACCACCAAAAGCAGTGCCGATAGTAGCAACCCCAGGGAATTGATAATAAGATTGGATACAAGTAGCGACAACCATTGCCCAAAGTGGTGCTGGGAGTTTTTTAGCAAGTGGAATTTTTGGCATGATTAGGATAATAGCAAGGCTGATTAAACTAATCATGAGTGTAGGCATATGACTTTGTGGTAAAGATAAAATCATCAAATAAAGTTTTTCATGGAACATTTCAGCGTGAGCAATTGGCGGAAAACCAAAGAAGGATTGCCATTGACCAACCCAAATAGTAACACCGATACCAGCAGTAAAGCCAACGATAACAGGAGCAGGAATAAAGCGAATGACATCACCGAGTTTGGCGATAGACATCAAAACTAAAATAATACCAGCCATGATAGTGGCGATTTGTAGACCTGCTAGACCATATTGCATCAAAATGCCACTGAGTAAAACGATAAATGCACCTGTAGGGCCTGCAATCTGTACACGAGAGCCACCAAAGATAGAAACGAAAAATGCGGAAATAATAGCAGTATAAATACCTTGTGCAGGAGATACGCCACTAGCGATAGCAAATGCCATAGCAAGAGGCATAGCCACGATACCGACTACGATACCTGCGGAGATATTTTTTCCTAAATGTTCAGATTTGAATAAACCAGCGTTATAAGCTTCTTTTAATGCAATCAACAGTAATTCTCCTTTAGTTAAATATTAAATTGTTAAGTGAAAAACGATTAAAAAATATGTAATAGCTATAATTTTTCTTAGATGATAAAATACCTCCTTTATAAATAAAATATAAGTGATAAATTTTTTATAAACTTCATAAATATGATAAAGCTAATAAAAAATACAAAGAATAGTTTATCACTAGATTTTAAGACTAGCAATAAAATTTAGGTGAAAAATAAAAAAGAAATTAGCAAAATACTAATTCCTAGCAAAATTTTAATAAAATATGATATGAAAATGTAGTTTTAAGCTTCAAGATATCGTTGATACATATTATAAGTTTTTTCATCAAAACAAGAGAAAATAATATCAAGTTTATAATCTTTATGCATATCTAGCCATGTTTTGACTGTAGAGATAGCAATTTTTGTCGCTTCTTCTAGTGGATAATGATATACACCAGTGGAGATAGCAGGAAAAGCGATACTGTGAATATCGTGTTTCAAAGCTAAATCTAAAGAATTTTTATAGCAATTGGCAAGTAGCGAAGCTTGATTTTTTTGAGTAGAACAAATTGGCCCTACTGTATGAATTACATATTTTGCTTTTAAATTATAGCCCTTAGTGATTTTAGCTTCGCCAGTTTCACAGCCACCGAGAGTGCGACATTCTGCTAAAAGCTCACGACCTGCACGGCGATGAATAGCACCGTCGACTCCACCACCGCCGAGAAGCGTTTTATTCGCAGCATTGACGATTGCATCACAATCAAGAATAGTAATATCACCTAAATCAATAGAAATCATATTAACACCTTCTATAAAAATTAATTAGTTAAATCATCTAATAGGAATTTTAGAAATAGTTATCTTTGTCTTTTTCAAGCCATTAGCCTTGAGAAAATGATTTAATTCCTGTTTATTTTGTCTACACATAGCACCGAGAGTGATTTCAGGAATGAGTTCACTATCCCAAATATCGGCTAAACATAATTTATGATAACTGCGGATTTCATTTTTAAATAAAGAAAAATGTGTTTGTTCAATGGAAGACATTCGCAATAGTGAATGGAATTTGTCATGTAAAGGTTTGAGCGTAGAAGGTAAGATAATATTACGGCTCATGCTCAAAAAATCTTTTTTCATAGATAAAGTTTTAGGATAAAAAAGCAGACGAAATTCATGTTCATCAGCAAAATAATTATTTTTAGCAAAGTTCATGACTTTATTATAGGCAATGACTAAAACGATAAAGCCATATTGTTCGATATATTTTTGAAAAGGGTCATTATAATTGCGGATTTGTTCTTCAAATAAATCGTAAAAACAAGCACAGATATGGGATAATTTATCTAAGATTTCAGTATCGCTATAGAGAATTTTTTCTAGTTCTGTTATGGAAAAATGGGAATAATCTTTGAAATTTACATTGAGTTTATCCATGTTGATACCGATACAAACACCACTATAACTAGAAGCATATCTTTCCCAATGTGAGAGATTATCTTTTTTATCGGTTAAACTAAGTGAATAACCATCACTTTTTTTGAGATAATTTTTTAAGTCAGGCATATGGGTTTCAAAACTTTTTTTCAATAATGATAGATATTGCTTGAAATTATCATCAGTAGAATTATTTATAATTTCGTCCATATCTTTGAGCATATGATTTACAGTATAATATCTCTCTGATTTATCATTAGAAGATTTTAGATTGGTCAGCCAAAGCTCACGACTCATGATGATATTATAAAGTGAATTGATTGATGTATAATGATAAAAAATATTTTGTCCGTCCATAATTATTACCTCGTAGAAGTCTTATTAATTATAATTATGAAAGGGAAAAAGAGAAAATGCAATAATAATAATATAGTTGTTCATTTCTTTAATGATAAAGAAACGAACCAAAGAAATCACCCGCTCACGCACTTTTTACTTTGTCAAAGATAAAAATATATCAACAATGTTCTAAACTCGCAAAGCTCAAACAGTAGAACTAAAACCGTAGCTATATTTTTATCTTTGCCAATAGCTAAAGCTACCGTAAAAAGATGCTAAAATGCGGGAAAAAGTTTGGTGTTATTAAAGATTTTCAATAACTGATGTTACCATTAAATTTTAAAAAGCGAAAAAATGATAAATTGATAAAATAATAATCAAATATCCCTCACGTTAGCAAATTTTGCGGTAGCCGTAGGCTATTGGCAAGGATAAAACCATGACTATGAATTTAGCTCTACTGTTTGAGCGAAGCGAGTTTAGAGCGTTATAGTCATGGTTTTATAATTGACAAAGAAAAATTGGTATCGGGAGGTAGAGTTCTTTTGTTATTTTTCTTGGTCAAAAAAGAAAAGTAAGCGGACTATACGAACATTTGTTGTAATAGTCCTTTTTTTATTTGTTTCCAGTGTTCTAGCTGGGCTTTTTGGTTTTCGAGTTTGCGGTCAAATGCTGAAAGGAAATCGGCTATTTTTGTTTGTTCTTCTAAACAAGGGATAAATAAGATTACTTCAGAAATATCTTTTTTATTAATGGAGCTAAAGGTACTTCCTTGACTTTTTTTTATTAATTGAAATAAGTTAAATTCTAAATTATATTTACCAAATAATTTATTACAATTAAAAGATATGGCAGATAAACCACGACCAATACAAAATTTTTTATTAGCAATATTTATAGCACCAACAGGTGCACGCACACTTAACAAAATATCTGTAGGATTTGCGATTTTTTGTGGTTTAGTACACCAATATTTTTCAATAGGATATTTATTAGTAAATTCTGCATTACCTTGTAAAAAGGGAGTACCAATTTTTTCAGTATTAACAAAATCACTATCAGGAGATTGTCCCATAGTAATATTACTAATATCTTCTAATTTTTTCTTTTCCCAATTAGGATAATTATTGCCGTTTTCATCTTTAAAGCGTAGTTTTTGGCTAAAGATTTGTTGTAGCAATCCTTTTTTCTGATTTTCTAGGCTAGTGATAGTATTTTCTAGGTTTGTTATTTTTTTATCTACTGTAGAAAGGAAATTAGCGATTTTCTTTTGTTCTTCTAAACAAGGAAGATTGATAGAAATGTTTTCTAAATAAGAATAATATAAGTTAGAAACATTGCCACCTTCTACAAGTCTGGCAAATTTATATTTCATTGTCCCATTAAACATATAACTTATAAACAATGGATTATTTTTTGTATTATAAACAGAAATCATTTCACCTATTGCAACATCTTTAAAAGGAAGATAACAGCATTTACAAAAATCAAGAGGTTCTTCACCAACACGGGGAACTAAAACCTCATTACCTGTACTAAATTTTAAATTTTCTTTAGGAATATTAGTGTAGGAATAGATTTTTTTTACAATAATGTTATGAGTAGTATAAAGTTCTCCATATCGAACGCATGGAGTAGTTGCCGTATCTGTAATAGACCATTTAGGCGCGCTTTTACCATAGTAAAAATAGCCACTTTTACCTATTGTTGAATTAACCCAATTCGGATAATCATTGTCATTATTATCTTTAAATCTTAATTTTGGTATATTCATTATTTTAACCCCAATTCATGGAAGTATTTGTCTAATTCTTCATCAATATTTTGGCTTTCGTTTTGGAGTTTGGTCAATGTGGCAAATTCTGCTTGTAGGTCTACTGGTTCTTCTTCTTCAAATGTATCTACATAACGAGGAATATTGAGGTTATAGTCGTTTTCTTCGATTTCTTCGATAGTGGCAACATGAGCATATTTTTCTACATCTTGGCGGTTTTTATATGTTTCGATAATTTTATGGATATGTTCATCTGTGATGAGGTTTTGATTTTTGCCTTTGTCGAATTCTTTGGAAGCATCAATAAATAATATATCTTTATTTGGACGATTTTTCTTGAAGACTAAGATACAAGTCGGAATACTTGTGCCATAGAATAAGTTTGCAGGTAAGCCGATGACTGTATCGAGATAGTTGTAATCACGGATAATTACTTTGCGGATTTGTTCTTCAGCAGAGCCACGGAATAATACACCATGTGGTAATACTACAGCCATAGTGCCGTCTTCATCTAAGGAGTTTAACATATGGCAGACGAAGGCAAAATCTGCTTTGCTAGAAGGTGCAAGTTTGCCGTAAGGGCTGAAGCGTTCGTCTTCTAAGAATTTTTTATCAGCAGACCATTTGGCAGAATATGGCGGATTGGCTACGACTGCACTGAATTTTTTATCCATGAAAGCAGGTTCTTCAAGTGTATCGCCATTTGCTATTTCAAAATGTTGATATTGAATATTGTGTAAAAGCATATTCATGCGAGCAAGGTTATAGGTAGTTGCAGTTTTTTCTTGTCCGTAGTAATAAGTAACTTTAGTTTCTTTGCCGACACGAAGAAGAAGCGAACCACTACCGCAACATGGATCGTATACGGAGAATAATTTATCTTTATTTAAAGTTACAAGGCGAGCTAAGATTTTGGATACTTGTTGTGGTGTATAGAATTCGCCAGCTTTTTTGCCTGCTGTCTGGGCGAACATGCCTATTAAATATTCGTATGCATCACCGAGTACATCAATTTCGGCATTATCAAAATCTAAATCAAGATTGTCTATACTAGCTAATACTTTGCCGATTACTTGGCTACGTTCTTTGACATCTTTGCCAAGTTTGGTGGATTTTAAATCCATATCATCAAATAAACCTTCAAAATCATGCTGGCTTTGTGTACCGAGTGATGATTCAGAAATAGCAGAAATGGCTTTGTCGAGTTCTTCAATATCGAAGCTATTTGTTTCTTTTAAGACTTTAGTGAAGTGAGAAAATAAGTATTGTGGTGCGATAAAGTAACCAAGAGATTCAACAATATCAGAACTAAAATCGTTTCTTACATCTTCATCATTATCAGCATAGAAATCTTCAAAAGAGATATTATCTTCTTTTAATAATAAATGAGCATTTTTTTCTACTTTTTCAGATAGATAGCGGTAAAAGATTAATCCTAAGATATAAGATTTGAATTCGTAAGCTTCCATACTACCACGCAAATTATTTGCCATGTCCCAAAGTGTAGAATGAAGTTGCGCTTGTTGTACTTTTTGAATATCAGAAGTTGACATAAAAATCCTCCTAAAAATAAAATGATGTTCATTTCTTTTATAATAAAGAAACGAACTAAAGAAAATTATTATAGATAAAATTTTAGCTTTGAAAACAATTATCGCTTCATACAACGCTTAGAAACTCGCTACGCTCAAACATTCAGACTAAAACCGTATTCAGCGATAATTTTTTTCAATAACTAACGTTACCATTAAAATTTTAAAATGCGGGAAAAAGTTTGGTATCATTAAAGATATCATAAATAAATTTTAAAATACAAAAGAGGTTAATATATGAAAATTGATTTTGTTTTTGTGCTATAGTATAATATAGGCAAAAGAAGAGAATAAACTGATGTTCGCTACGTCAGCCCTCTTCTGAGAATTCTGCAAAAATGGAGAAGAGGCTGTCCGTTAAGACGGCTTCTTTTTTATTTCAATTTTAATTGAGATAAGAAAGTATAGTAAATACAAGAGTTAAGAAAGAGATTATCAAAGATAATACTTCATAATCGGTCATATTTACCACCTCCCTCAAATGAGAGAGAGCCGACACATCAATTTATTCTCCGCAGGATATTGTATCACAAAGACAAGCGAAAGGCTTGTCTTTTTTTATGTCTTTATTAAATTTTTAAAATACGGAACGTAAATAGGTTTGTTCATTTCTTTGGTGGCAAAGAAACGAACCAAAGAAATCACCCGCTCACGCACTTTTTACTTTGTCAAAGATAAAAATATATCAACAACGTTCT
>ENA-ORCP01003852-ORCP01003852.1-human-gut-metagenome-genome-assembly--contig:-NODE-3852-length-10796-cov-3.809684_pt1 | contig 10796 bp, 12 predicted proteins | sample MGYA00242990_ERZ507991 | MGnify/ENA primary metagenome ERZ507991 (study PRJEB26167, sample SAMN06115496) | human gut metagenome | host: Homo sapiens | place: China:Henan | collected 2015-05-07... | reverse complement strand
CGATAGAAACTCCATGGTGGTCTCCTCAAACGGGATTTCCGGTACTGATGTGATCTCCATCTCACCTGCTAAAAGAGTGACCGCCTCATTCTCCCCACGAAGCTCTTTTCCTGTCTCAAACGTATCGCTGCAGCCCCGGATTTCCGCCTTTGGGATCCTGCCCGTGATCTTAATATATTTTCCTTTTCTTCCGCATGGGCAGTCATCCTCTCCAACGATCATGCCCTTATCTTCCGTCAGCACCGAATGGCCCGGATAGGACCAGGCCATCGGTGTCAGGACCTGGATCACGCCTTCTGTTCCATTTTTGCAACAGGAAAAGTCTTCCATATTTCGGATCAGAACATCCGAATAGCTACTCACATGCAGATGACCGCACTCGCATTCCATGTAGATGCAGCCGGTCTGCTCCGCCATTCCGTAGTAATTCCGTACATCGAGGATCCCGCAGACTTCCCGGAGTCCGTCCCGGAATTTCTCTGCGGACACCGCCTCCTTCGTCAGCTTCTTCCAGCCGCCGCCATGGATCAGGAAACCATGTTCCAGATGAAGCATGTGACCCGATCTTTTCAACGGCTCATAAAAATATTTCCAGACCATATAGGTAAACCCAAACACAAGGACCGGTCCGTCACCGGCCTTCTCAAGAAATGCCTCCACAGTCTCAAGATCCAGAGACATATCTTCCTTCAGCGCGTAACAGCGTTTTGACCCGAAGATCGAAAATCCCAGAATCCCGGCTCCCCTCGCTGAAAACAGCGCCCGGTCCCGCAGGACATTCGGCGCGTCGATGATCAGCATCGGAATCCGCTTTTCCCCGATAAAATCGGCCATGATCCGCTGCAGTGTCTGCTGCTGCCAGGCTGCGGTCCGCTCATCCAGAACGATCTTTGAGGTCTTCTGTCCCGTAGTCCCAGAAGAGGTCACCGTCTTAAACACAGCTCCTGTGGGAACGCTTCGAAGCTCCATCTCCTTAAACATGGATACCGGAACCATGGGAATTTCTTCTTCTCTCCGTTGGCTTCCCGACACATCCCCCAGCGCACTGCAGCACCGGTCATAGATCAGGCACCGGTTTCTGTGGCTGTCTGTCAGCTCACTGAGCATATCCGCGTAGATTTTTTTCTTCTCCTCCGCTCCCAGCTCATAGGGGCCGCGTTTTAAAAGCTCTTCATAATTCATGAAATTCCCTCACCTCCCTGTTCATCCGGAACGGCTCTCCGTGTCCCGGAAAGATCCATGTCCCATCCGGAATCGTTTTCAGCCAGGGTTTCGCATATTTTTCATATGCGTCCCCATCTCCTCCCGGCAGCCTCGTAACGACCCTGTCCCCAGGAAGAAGATAGTCCCCGCAAAAGATATATCCGTCATATCGGATCACCATACTCCCGGGGGTATGCCCCGGAAGCGGGATCAGCTCCAGCTGCCTTGTTGCAAATTTGCAACAGATCTGGTCCGTAAATGTCAGATCCGCCTTCCGGCACTGAAACGGCGGATAATGTACAAATTTCTTTTCCCCGCTTTTAAAGTACAAAAATGTCTCCATCATGCGGGACATATTTCTCGTCTGGTTCCCGATTCCCGCGCTGCAGGCTTCCGTTGCCGCCACTGTCACCGGATATGTCCTCCGGAGTTCATTTAATCCGCCGATGTGGTCACAATGTTCATGGGTCAGAAGGACCAGCCCTGGCATCAGGCCCAATTTCTGCAGCAGTTCCCGGATCGCTGTAAAATCGTTCGGATCGATGATCATACATTTGTCCTCTTCCCGGATCACATAGCAGTTGCTCTCCGTCACCGGTTCCACGATCCGGAAGATCCGGTCCGGATATGGATTATTCAATCGTTACCCCGTAGCGCCCAAGAACTTCTTTTCCCTTTTCATAGGACGTGAAGTCCAGAACATCCGGCGTATCCATATGAATATCAAACGCCTCTTCCAGCTCCCCTACGAGATCCATATGTCCGATCGAATCCCAGAGCGGAATTCCGCGGTACTTTAAGCCCGGAAGCTCCTCCTCTGTCTTGTGAAACATTCCGATAAAAATTTTGTTGTATTTTTCAAGATTTGTCATTGTATTTGCCCTCGCTTGATTCTTTATATTTTTGATCTCTGCCATGAAATATCTCTTGTCTCATTGCATCAAAAAGATTGTGCCTTTTGTGTAACAGGGAATTCCTCGGAATTTCCTAATTACATAAAAACAGCTCCTTCGACATGAACTGTCTGCATTCTGCCCATACCACCGTCTCATGATCCTGGTTTTCACACACTCCGGAAAACGTCCCGATGTAACCGTCCTCCCGTTCCTTACAGGCTGTAAATGTCACCCTTGCGGTGATCATATCCCCGTAAAAAACAGGCTTCAAAAACCGCACCTGCTCTTCGATAAAGACAGTCCCCTCACCCGGAAGCTTCGTGCCCATCACCGTTGAGATCAGGCTTGCCGCCAGAACACCGTGAACCACCGGCTTTCCGTAAGGCGTTTTTTTCGCGAATTCCGCATCCGTGTGAAGTCTGCTGTAATCTCCGGTGAGCGCTGCAAACCTGTCCACGTCATCCTTAAAGAAAGTCTTTGTAACCTCTGCCGTGTCACCGATGCGAACATGGATTCTACTGTCTGTCTCTTCTTCCGGCACCGCGTCTTTTCTGCCGCAAACTTCCGCGTTCTTTTTCGCTTCCCTGTCCTGCTCCAGATACGTCTTTACCTCAGAAAAGCTCCGCTCCGTCGGGAGAAGAAACAGCTTTTTCTTTGGTGTAAGCCCATCCACTGACGCACAGGCCCGGACGCAGCCGCAGACAACAAGTCCGATCTCGCATTCTTTCATGTCCCCGGCTGCAAAGTCAAACTCATGTTCTGGATATTGTTCCTGCAGGCGTTTTACCTGCCGTCCCCTGTTGTATACAGGATTGCAGCCGCCACAGTATTTGATGCCGATCCTCATATGCGTTCCTGCGCTTCATGGTTATGGTTCAGAAGCTTTCTCGCGAAATCCAGAAGCTCCGGGCTGATCTCATTGACGAGAACAACCTCCTTCACCTCCGGGATCTCTTTCTGGACCTCTGCCGCAATCAGTTCCTCCGTTGTCAGTCTCGCTGACGGACATCCGGAACAGTGTCCGGTCAGGCGGATCTTTAAAACTCCATCTGCGTACTCTACGATCTGCACGTCGCCCTCATGGGATAACAGCGCCGGACGGACCTTCTTTTCCAATACTTCATCGATTCTTTCTATCATTGTGATACCTCCTGATCTGCCCTCGAAAGACCGGGGTCTTTTTCGTTGTTCCGAATCCGGAACACACACAGCGCTCCGAATTCTTTGTCCTTAGTTATGAGCAATTTTTATGCCAATCACCTCGGTTTTCAGGGAACCGGATCGTCCGTCCACGAACTGCCCGGTTTTCAGGCCTTTCATCCGCGTGCCATATTCCATTTTTCTTTATCTCAGTGATTCTCATTCCATATCCCGGTGCCTTTCTGTTGCGTTTTTGCAACAAATGACAATTTATTTCATTTATGCAACAGATTTTTCCGGAAATCGGGGAGAAAATCCCTGTTCTGGTCCCCGATCTCCGGTTACTTCCGTCAGGATTCTGTTCGATCATATTTCATTTCCTTTTTTATTTTTATTTCCTGTCATTCTTTTCTTCCTTAATATATTCTTTCTGGCTATCTCCCGAAAAAAATAAATTTCCCAAAAATCTCCCTCCCGCTTTTGTAACTTTGGCACATGGATTGCTTTATAGTAGGTCAGTTCCGAAAACGGAACACAAGAGCTTATGAATTCCAAAAAGGACCTGCAAACCAGAAGTCCTTCGGATGTATAGCAGCTACTCACAAAAACTTATCAAGAAAGGATGCAGCCGCAACGAAAATGGCTGCGAAGGGAACATGTGTTATGGCATTAATGACAGGCGAACAGTATGTAGAGAGCATGAGAAAATTGAATCTTCAGGTTTATATGTTTGGTAAGAAGATCGAAAATCCAGTTGACGATCCGATCCTCCGTCCGTCCTTAAACTCTGTAAAAGCAACCTACGATCTGGCTCAGGATCCGGAGTACGCAGACTTAATGACTGCAAAATCCATTCTTACAGGTGAGACCATCAACCGTTTCACACATATCCATCAGAGCACCGATGACCTGATCAAGAAGGTTAAAATGCAGAGACTCTGTGGACAGAAGACCGCAGCCTGTTTCCAGCGCTGTGTCGGCATGGACGCGTTCAACGCCGTTTACAGCACAACCTATGAGACAGATGAAAAGTACGGAACACATTACCATGAGAACTTCAAGAAATTCCTCCAGTACGTTCAGGAGCATGACTACACCGTTGACGGCGCTATGACAGACCCGAAGGGTGACCGTTCCCTTCCGCCGCACTTACAGGCAGATCCGGATCTTTACTTAAGAGTCGTTGAGAGAAGACCGGACGGAATCGTTGTCCGCGGCGCGAAAGCTCACCAGACAGGTTTCGTAAACTCTCACGAGGTTATCGTAATGCCGACACAGGCGATGGGCGAGGACGACAAGGACTACGCAGTTGCATTCGCAGTTCCGACAGACGCAAAGGGCATCTTCATGATCGTCGGCCGTCAGTCCTGTGATACAAGAAAGCTTGAAGGCAGCGAGATCGATGTAGGAAACTCCCAGTTCGGTGGAACAGAGGCTCTCGTAATCTTCGATGATGTATTCGTACCGAATGACCGTATCTTCTTAAACGGTTTGAACTCGATGCGCAGGTTTCTGGGTGGAATGAGCGTATCTTCTTAAATGGTGAGAATGAGTTCGCTGGTGTCCTCGTTGAGCGTTTCGCAGGCTACCACAGACAGTCTTACGGCGGATGTAAGGTTGGTGTTGGTGATGTCCTCATCGGTGCTGCAGCTGTTGCCGCAGACTTCAACGGTGCTCAGAAAGCATCCCATATCAAGGACAAGCTCATTGAGATGACTCACTTAAATGAGACCCTTTACTGCTGTGGTATCGCATGCTCCGCAGAAGGCCGTCCGACAAAATCCGGCAACTACCTGATCGACCTTCTTCTCGCAAACGTCTGCAAGCAGAATGTTACAAGATTCCCGTACGAGATCGCTCGTCTTGCAGAGGATATCGCCGGTGGTCTTATGGTTACCGCACCGTCCGAGAAAGACTTAAAGGATCCGTTCCTGGGCAAGTATGTTGACAAATATTTCCGCGGTGTAAACGCTGTTTCCACAGAAAACCGTCTCCGCATCATGAGACTCATCGAGAACCTGACTCTTGGCGCAGCCGCTGTCGGATACCGCACAGAGTCCATGCACGGCGCAGGTTCCCCGCAGGCACAGAGAATCATGATCTCCCGTCAGGGCAACCTCGCAATGAAGAAGAAACTTGCGAAAGATATCGCGAAAATCACAGAATAATAACGGGAGGTATCTTCCATGAGTTGGGAAAACGAATATAAATCTAAGCTCACCACTGCCGAAAAGGCAGTGGAGATTATTAAATCCGGCAACCGCGTTGTGATCGGCCATGCCTGCGGAGAGCCGTCCTATCTGGTAGACGCAATGGTTGCAAATGCTGAAAGCTACCACGATGTAGAGATCGTCCACATGGTAGCTATGGGAAAAGCCGGTTATGCACAGCCGGGAATGGAATCCCATTTCCGCCACAACGCTCTTTTCGTTGGCGGCACTACAAGAAAGGCAGTCGCAGAGGGCCGCGGTGACTATACTCCGTGCTTCTTCTACCGCATTCCGTCATTATTTACAAACGGAAGTCTCCCGGTCGATGTAGCGCTCGTTCAGGCTACTCCGCCGGATGAAAACGGAAACATGAGTCTCGGAATCTCTGTAGACTACACACTTCCGGCAGCAAGAGCTGCAAAAAGCGTGATCGTTCAGGTAAACCATGAGCTCCCGAGAACCGGCGGTGACAGCTGCATCAATGTATCAGATACGAATATCGCTGCGATCGTGGAGCATGATGCCCCGATCATTGAACTCGCTCCGCCGAAGATCGGCGATGTGGAGCGCGCCATCGGCGCAAACTGCGCATCCCTGATCCATGACGGTGATACCCTTCAGCTTGGGATCGGCGCAATTCCGGACGCTGTTCTTCTCTTCTTAACAGAAAAGAAAGACCTCGGCATCCACTCTGAGATGTTCTCCGACGGCGTTGTGGAACTGGTTGAAAAAGGTGTTATCACGAACACAAAGAAAAAGACCCATGTCGGCAAGTTTGTCGCAAACTTCTTAATGGGTACAAAGAGACTTTACGATTTCGTCAACAACAATCCGGATGTTGAGATGTATCCGGTTGATTATGTAAACAATCCGGTCGTTGTCATGAAGGAAGACAACATTGTCTCCATCAACTCCTGCGTCCAGATCGACCTGATGGGACAGGCCGCTTCCGAGACTATCGGATATACCCAGATCTCCGGTGTCGGAGGTCAGGTAGATTTCGTCCGCGGTGCTGCCATGGCAAAGAATGGCCGTTCCATTCTCGCCTTCCCGTCCACAGCCGCGAAGGGAACCGTTTCCAAGATCGTTCCGCTGCTTGACGAAGGCGCAGCCGTTACAACCTCCAGAAATGACGTGGATTACGTCATCACGGAATATGGTATAGCAAAATTGTCCGGAAAGACCTTAAAACAGCGTACGCATGCTCTGATCGAGATCGCCCACCCGAATTTCCGCGACGAATTAAAGAAAGTTTACGAGGAGCGGTTCCACTGTTCCTATGAGTAAACGGCGAACTCCCTGCCGTTAGTCCGGTGCCCTCGGGATACGGCAGGATGAACCATCAGTCCTGTACCGGCCTTTCAGTTTCTGATCGTCTTCCAGTACGGGACTGCACTTCCATAATGTATGATAGGAGTTACACATATGGCCTTACATCGTGAAAATGGCAAAGAACAGCCCTTTATTCCGGCCGGTCCATTTAAGATCCGGATCCCGTTTATCCATTATCGCTGGGAAATTTCCGAATGTCTCCAGGCGATCTTAATGTGTGCGACCTGTCTCGGTGCGATTCCGGTTCTTCAGGAGCTCTTAGGTGTTCCTTACGAAGTCGCATGGAGCATGGTCATCATCAACGGCTTCTTCTACAATCTCCACTCCCTGTTAGGTGACCCGGTCGTTCCCGGGTGGATCACCCCGGCGATCCCGCTTGTCACCGCTTTTTTAACGCTCACAGAGCAGGGACCTGAGCGTGTCCAGACCATGATCGCCTTGCAGCTTGTTGTCGGACTGATCTTTCTCTTCATGGGAATCACCGGTCTTGCAAGTAAGATCATCGGTGCGATTCCGAACGCGATCAAATCCGGAATTCTCCTCGGCGCAGGCTTCTCTGCGATCATGGGTGAATTCAAAGCAGGCGGACGTGCCGGTCTTTATCCGGTAACCGTTCTCGTCGGATCCATCTTTGCATACTTCCTTCTCTTCTCTCTTTTGTTTAAGAAGATGAAGGCAAAAAATAAACTCTGGTATATGATCGGCAACTTTGGAATGCTACCGGCGGTCATCGTAGCCGTGATCGTAGGACCTCTCTCCGGTGAGCTTCCGGCACCGAATCTGGTTCTTGGTTCAATTATCAAGATTCCGGATTTCGCGATCATCTGGAATACCTTAAGCCCGTTCGCGATCGGTTTCCCGAGCATCGGAAAGATCATTTCTGTTATCCCGACCGCCATTGCCGTTTACATCATCGCTTTTGGCGATTTCGTTTCCAGCGAGCAGCTGATCCGCAGTGCTGAGGAAGTCCGTACCGATGAGCATATCGACTTCAACGCGAACCGTTCCAACATCATCAGCGCGATCAGAAACATCATTCAGGCGTTTATCTGCCCGTATCCGAGCCTTTGCGGTCCGCTCTGGGCAGCCGTTACAGCCGCAGTTTCCGAGCGATACAAAGACGGCAGAAAAGCAATGGATTCCATTTTCAGCGGAGTCGGTACATTCCGTTGGTCCACCTTTATCTGTGTTGCCCTTGTTCCGGTTGCATCTTTTGTACAGCCGATCCTTCCGGCAGCTTTGTCTCTGACTCTTATCGTGCAGGGCTTTGTCTGCTGCCAGATCGGGCTTAGTATGATCCACACAGATTCCGAGCGCGGACTCGCCGGTGTTATGGCAGCTGTTCTCGCAATCAAAGGCGCAAGCTGGGGACTCGCAGTCGGCGTTATCCTCTACGTTCTGATCTACGGACATTTCAAGAGCGTTGAGGTTCCGGAAAAAGCATTAAACACACAGACAGAATAAAATCTCCTTTTATAGTTGAAATATTGAAATAACCTCCAATACCCCCTTTTCCCGGCAGACCACCCACAGGTCTGCCGGTTTTGTGTTGTCATACCCTCAAACACGCATCAGTCAACACATAGTTTTCGGAGTGTAAAGACCATGCTAAGAACATGCTCAGTTACTTTTTTAAAGAACTGCCATGAGTTTCTGTATAGATATTTATTTAACAATATGGTACAATGAAGGTTGGAATTTTCAAATCAATACTGATCAAATTAGGTAGGGGAATTACATATGGGATATACAAAAACAAATGAAGCAGTGTTTAGCAATGAACTGCTGGACACTGTAATTGAACATTCCTTTGACGGGATCTACATCACGGACGGTCAGGCAAATACTTTGAAAGTAAACCGCTCCTATCTTACGATCTCCGGACTGAAGGTGTCCGAGGTATTAGGCGTCAACATGAGGGAGCTTGTAAAAAATGGAACGATCTCCGCTTCCGGAACGCTGATGGCGATGGATCAGAAGCGGCCGATCACGATCCAGCAGGAATTTAAGACCGGAAAACGGGCGCTTATCACAAGCAGTCCAATCTTTAACAATAAGAATGAAATCGTTCTGGTGATCACGAACGTGCGCGACATCACTGAGCTCTACCACCTGAAGGAAGAGGCCACACATCTGAAAACCGAGGGAAATCTCCTGAGGGAAGAGCTTTTAAGAATCCGAACGAGCCACCGGAATCAATGCAGTATGGTGGTGGAGGACTCCAGAACCGAAAAGGTCCTGTCCATGATCGACCGGGTAGCGCCCCTTGATACAACCGTGATCCTGTTCGGTGAAACCGGAGTCGGAAAAGAAGTCTTTGCGAAATATATTTATCAGCACAGCGCCAGAAAAAATAAACCGTTTATCAAAGTAAACTGTGGCGCGATCCCTGCCAATCTGGTAGAAAGTGAGTTATTTGGATATGAAAAAGGTGCATTCACGGGAGCTGACAAAAATGGAAAAATGGGTCTGTTCGAACTGGCGAACACCGGAACGATCTTCCTCGACGAGGTAGGAGAACTGCCCCTCGATATGCAGGTAAAACTTCTGCGCGTCTTGCAGGAACAGGAATTTGAGCGGATCGGCGGAAGAAAGCCGGTAAAAGTGGATGTCCGGGTCCTTGCCGCTACAAACCGTGATCTCGAGGAGATGGTAAAGCAGAAGACGTTCCGCCAGGATCTCTACTACCGTCTGATGATCTTCCCGGTCCATATCCCGCCGCTCAGGGAACGTCCGGATGACATTCTTCCATTGGCGCAGCTCTTTTTACAGACTTTAAACCGAAAATATGATTTTAAAAAATACCTCTCCCCTCTTTCCGCCAAGATGATGCAGGACTACAGCTGGCCCGGAAATATCCGTGAGCTCAGAAACATTATTGAGCGGGCTGTCATCATCAGCAACGAGGATGAGATCGGTCCCGATGCTCTCCACTTATTCACAGTAGAAGATCGCCCGGAGACAAAGTCCAGAGTCCTCGACCCTGTAAAGGACTTAAAAACCGCTATGGAAGAGCTGGAACTGGAATATATCAACCATGCCTACGAAAAGTACGGAAACGTCCGTGAGGCCGCAGAGAGCCTCGGAATGACACCGTCAACGTTCGTCCGGAAGAGACAGAAATATACGAAAAATGTGGATTGATAGATGGGAAGCACAATGTTTATCTGGCTTTGAGGCTGCAGATGTGATATATTGATGATATCTAAGTAAAGGTATCATGTACCTGTGGACTGCCACAGGCAGCCCTCAAACCAATGATTCTGAAAGGGGTATCACTATGAAAAAAATCGGCGCGATTACTGTCGGCCAGTCTCCCAGAGTTGACCTGATTCCTGAGATCCAGCCCATCCTCGGAGACTCGGTTGAGATCATTCAGGCCGGAGCACTGGACGGACTTTCAAAGGAAGAGATCGCAAAGTTTGTTCCGCGTCCCGGTGAAAATCTCCTTGTGTCGAGACTTACAGACGGAACCTCAGCGACATTCGGAGAATCCTACATTCTTCCCCGCCTGCAGCTTTGCATTGACGATCTCGAACAGCAGGGTGTTTCCCTGATCCTTTTCCTCTGCACCGGAGAATTTCCGGCTGAATTTCGCTCTAATGTCCCCCTGATCTTCCCTGACCATATTTTAAAGGGACTGATCCCGGCCATCGGCGTGAAAAATCTGTCTGTCATCATTCCTACAAAGGAGCAGGAGGCACAGATGCCCGGAAAATGGAAAGACTGCTGTGACTCTCTCCACGTGACCTCTGTATCCCCATACGGCGATCCTCTCGCTGTTTTTGCAGCTGCAAAGGAGATCCCCGCCGATACAGATCTGATCCTTTTAGACTGCATCGGATACACCATCGAAATGAAGGAGCGCATCCAGGCTCTGACCCAAAAACCAGTCCTTCTTTCCCGTACACTCGTAGCACGGGTGATTCGTGAACTAGTCTAATGTTTTATCCTCATATTTTTTCGTATTTTTACCTTTGACCTGTCCGACCTTTTTATAACCACTGTCTTTTGA
>ENA-ORCP01003848-ORCP01003848.1-human-gut-metagenome-genome-assembly--contig:-NODE-3848-length-10803-cov-10.427186_pt1 | contig 10803 bp, 8 predicted proteins | sample MGYA00242990_ERZ507991 | MGnify/ENA primary metagenome ERZ507991 (study PRJEB26167, sample SAMN06115496) | human gut metagenome | host: Homo sapiens | place: China:Henan | collected 2015-05-07... | reverse complement strand
GTTGATGGCAATGCAGCCAACGTCAGCCAGCACCGGGTAATCCAGCAGGCCATCCAGGTTGTACTCCTCGGTGGTCAGATCGCTCTCGTCAAAATTGCACTTGAACGGCACCAGCACCATGCCCTGGCAGGCGGCGCTGCCGTACTCGGCCAGCAGGTCGGTCAGTTTGGCGCGGCGGAACACCGCATTGGTCTCGCTGTCGGCCATGTTGTCCCATTCCAGCGCCACGGCGCTGTACACACCGTTCAGCGGGCCGGTCAGAGCGTCAGCGGTGTAGGTACCGTCGGCAGCCAGGATGGCGGCGCTGTACCCGGCGGCGCGGTCGGCAGGCTGGGCAAACACACCGGTGGCTTTCACGGCGTCGGGCTTTGTCTCGGGCAGGGTGTAGTCCTGGCCGGAGAGCGTTACCACAGCAGCTTTCGGCGCAGCCAGCCAGGCGGAGAGTGTCTCGACGAAGTCGCTCCACTCGTCCCAGGTCGCCCCCTGCAGCGCCGTCACGGCGTCATCGCCCAGCAGGGCGGTCAGCGCGTCTTTGCTGGCCCAGTAGCCGTACAGGCTGCGGCCCAGCGGCAGGGTGTTGGCGTTGTCAGTGATGTCAGCCCGAGCGGCAGCTGCGGCCAACAGCGTGTCGCTGGTCACATCCAGCAGGCTGCCGCCGGAGGCGTGATCCACCAGCAGCAGGTCGGCCGCGCCGGCGTCGTCCGTCTCGGTCAGCGCTACCCCCTGGGCATCGGCGTAGGCCCTGGCCGCCGGGGCCAGCGACGCCGACGCATAGACAGTCAGCGATTGCGGCGCGGCGGTGGGAGCCGTCTCAATGGTCGCGGTATTTTCGGCGGGCAGCACGGCGGCCTGTACGTCGGCCAGCGAGCACCCCGCCAGCAGCAGCGCGGGCAATGCCAGCGTCACAGCAGTTTTCCTAGTTTGCATTACGCAGTTTTCCCTCATAAATGGTTGTAAAATTTCAGGCTATCCTTTATTATATAGGATAAGATAACTTTTTTCCACACCTGTTTTATGTTATAATAAAAAAAATCGCAAAATTTTGAAAGGTTCTGCCTATCGTGACGCAAAAATTATACGAAACAGATTCCTATGTGCAAACGTTCGCTGCGCAGGTGCTGGCCTGTACCCCGGTGCAGGGCGGCTTTGCGGTCGTGCTGGACCAGACAGCCTTCTTCCCCGAGGGCGGCGGCCAGCCCTGCGACACCGGCACATTGGGCGCAGCGCGTGTGCTGGCCGTGCATACCGACGGTACCACCATCACCCACACCACCGATGCCCCGCTGACTGTGGGCGGCACCGTGGAGGGTTGCATCGACTGGCCCGCACGGCTGGACGCGATGCAGCAGCACACCGGTGAACATATTTTAAGCGGTACGCTGCACCGATTGTTCGGGGCCGAGAACGTCGGGTTCCACATCGGCACGCCCTATGTGCGGATGGACACGAGCATTCCGCTCACCGCCGCGCAGCTGGCCCAGGCCGAGGCTGAAGCCAACGCCGCTGTGCGTGCCGACACCCCGGTGCGCTGCTGGGTACCCGACTCGGAAACGCTGGCCCACACCGAGTACCGCAGCAAAAAAGCGCTGGACGGCGACGTGCGGCTTGTGGAGGCCGGCGGCGACTGCTGCGCCTGCTGCGGCACGCACCTGGCCCGCACCGGCGAGGTCGGGCTGATCAAGATTATCTCGTATGCCCACTACAAATCCGGTATGCGGTTGGCCGTGGCCTGTGGGCAGCGTGCCTATGACGCCGTTGCAGGCATCTGGGCCGACACCGAGGCCGCCGGACGGCTGCTAAGTTCGCCCGTTGGCTCCCTGGCTCCGGCACTTGAACGGCTGCAAAACGGCGAGGCAGCACTGAAAGCCCGCCTGGCCGCGCTGCAAAACACACTGGCAGATGCTTACGCCGCCACAGCGGAACCGGGCCAGCCCGCCGTGCTGTGGGTGGACGGTGCCGACGGCGACGGCCTGCGCCGGGTGGCAATGTCCATCACAGCCAAGACCGGCGCGGCCTGCTGCACTTTGGCCCCCGGCGGGCAGGGCCTTGCCTATGCGCTGGCCTCTGCCCCGGGCGGCGATCTGCGCGAGACCTGCAAAGCGCTGAACGCAGCCTACCAGGGCCGCGGCGGCGGCAAACCAGGCTTTTGCCAAGGCAGCCTGGCGAGCGGCAGTTTTGAACAAGTGAAAGATTTTTTGTTGAATACATTGTAAGGAGACGCCCCACCATGCGAATGCGTTTTAAACCCTATGCCCGGCCGGAGCTGCTGGCCTGCGATTTCCACGTTCACGAGCCGCTGACCCACGGCGGCCACTGGCACGAGCTGTACGCCCGGCCCGACCAGCCCTGGCACCTGGAGCTGGGCTGCGGCAAGGGCGGATTTTTGGCCCAGATCGCCCCGGCCCACCCGGATATCAATTACCTCGGCATCGACATTACCGACAAGGTGCTGATCCTCGCCAAGCGCAAGGTCGAGGCCGCCTACGCAGAGCGCGGTATTCCCGCCGACAACGTGAAAATTGCCAGCCTGGACATTGAGCGCCTGGGCAATGCCTTCACACCAGACGACCGTGTTTCGCGCATCTACATCAATTTCTGCAACCCGTGGAGCAAGAATGCCGGCAGCAATAAGCACCGCCTGACCCACCCGCGCCAGCTTTTGCAGTACCGCAGCCTGATGGATGAGGGCGCGGAGATTTGGTTCAAGACCGACGACGACGACCTGTTCCGGGACAGTCTCTCTTACTTCCCCGCCGCCGGGTTTGAAATTACCTGGCAGACCTTTGACCTGCACAAAAACGAGCCGGACTGGAATCTGCGCACCGAGCACGAGGGCATGTTCAGCGAGCAGGGCATCCCCATCAAGGCGCTGATTGCCCGCAAAGGCCCCGACAGCGCCGTGACCTGGGTGGAGCCGAAAGCTCTCGCCAAACAGCAGGAGGGCGAAGATGCCGCCGAGTGAATTTGTCGTTAAGACCGTCTACTGGTTTTTCCTGTACGGCTGCATCGGCTGGGGCGTCGAGGTCGTTTACGCCGCCATCAAGGAGCACAAGCTCGTCAACCGCGGGTTCCTCTGCGGGCCGATCTGCCCGATTTACGGCTTCGGCATGGTGGGGCTGGTGTACAGCGTCAGCCTGATCCCGATGCCAAGCAGCGGCAGCATGAGCGCCGTTGCCATCTTCTTTATCGGCATGATTCTGACCACCGCCATTGAGCTGGTGGGCGGCTGGGCACTGTTCAAAGTCTACCGCATCCGCTGGTGGGACTACTCTAACATGAAGTTCAACCTGGGCGGCTACATCTGCCCGCAATTCTCGCTTTTGTGGGGGCTGGGCAGCGTGCTGATGATCAAAGTCGTACACCCGCTGCTGGCCCGCGGCTCCCACCCGATGCCGTTCAAGGCCATGCTGATTTTGGACATTGTGCTGTTCATTTTCTTTGTGGTGGACGTCATTGTTTCCACCGCCGCCGCCATCGGCCTGAACAAATACCTGCGGGAAATCGATGAGCTGCGTGCCCGCCTGCGTGTGACCAGCGACAAACTGACCACCGTGCTGGGCACCAGTGCCATGACCGCAGACACGATTCTGGACGAGCAGAAATTGCAGTTGGCCCTTGCCAAGCTGGAGGGCCGCGAGAACGCTGCCGAGCTGCGGGCCGAAGTCACCACCCGCGTGGGCGAACTGCGGGAGAAGCTGACCGCCGCCGACCACGACTTTATCGGTGCGCACCGTCTGCTGCGGGCTTTCCCGGATATGAAGAGCCTGAACTACGCCGACACGCTGGCCGCGACCCGCGCCGCCACCCAGCGCCTGCGTGAGCTGGCCGCCGCTGCAAAGGCCGCCGCCAAAGAGACCGCCGCGAATGCTGCGGAAAAAATCAAAAAGGCATAATTTTCAACAAATACGCCCCGAGCTGTTAAAAGCTCGGGGCGTTGGTTTATGCGTGAATGCCTTCCCCCGTGGGGGCGAGGCTCCGACCGAGGCCGGATGAAGGGCAGCGCAGCCTCTATTACCCATTAAAGGGTTACTGTCTCAAAGCTACCCCCTCATCAGTCACCTTCGGTGACAGCTTCCCCCACAGGGGAAGCCTTTTGGCTTTTATGCCTTCTTCCTGTCGAACGCGATCTGCAATACCAGCCAGGCCGCCACAAGGCAGACTACCGAAATCAGCCCCAGCATCTGCCAGGAGTGGGTCAGGTTTTCAACAGTCGCGTCGTACATCGGGCCGTCCAGCCCGGCTTGCAGCCAGGCCATGCGGCTGTTCAGGTCGGTGGATGCGCCCAACGCACCCATGCCCCAGCGGCAGACGATGATGTTGGAAATCGTCGCCGCCGCACCGGTCACAGTGAACATAACATTGCTGAACACGACCTGCCCAATCATCAGCACCAGCACAGCCAGGATCGCGCTCTCGCCGTTGGTGAACAGCGCCGAAATCAGTAGGCCAACGCAGCTGGACGAGAACATCGTCAGCAGCAGCGTGACAAAAATCTCCATGTCGGTTTCCAGCAGCAGGTGGTTCTGCGGCACATGGACGATGGACACAAACCCCAGCGCCAGAATGGCCGCCTGGGCAATTTCCACCAGCAGCAGCACCGCCGCCTTACTCAAAACAACGGCCTGCAGGCTGACGCCGACCGAGGCTTCGCGCAGGATGATCTCCCGCTCCTTACAAATTTCGCGGTAGGAGTTCAGCGTGCCCATAAACGTCGCCATGGCGGCCAGAATGAACAGCGCCGTGCGGCTGCCGATGTTGACAAGGTTCGAGGTAAAGCAGTTGGGGTCCGCCGTCAGCTTGACGACCAGCACCATAAACGGCGATTGCAGCGCCAGGCTTGCCAGCAGCAGCTTGTCGTTCCAAATCAGCTGCAGATTGCGCTGGATCAGCACCCCAAGCTGGCGCAGGAACTTCAAAAATTTTACTGGCTGCATCGTTTATCCGCCTCCTGCGCTGCCTCCGGGCAGGCCGCCAGCAGGCGGTTGAACTCGGGGGTCGTGTAATATTTTTCGCGGTACAGTTCAATTTGCTCCGGATCGCGCAGCTTTTCAAAGATATCGCTGGTCATTTCCACATCAAAATAGTCGTTCAGCTTCTCGGGCGCACCGTAGTAGCACAGCACGCCGCCCACGCCCAGAAATGCGATTTTGTCACATAGGTTGATGTTGGACATATTGTGTGTGACCATCAGCACTGTGCAGTTCTGGTGGCTCAAACGGCGGCACAGCTCCATCATGCTGCGGTCCAAATCAGGGGAAAGGCCGCTCGTCGGCTCGTCCAGAATCAGCAGACGCGGGTTGGCCAGCAGCTCCATCGCAATCGAGACACGTTTTTTCTGGCCGCCGGACAGGCGGGAGATAAACGTTTTCTCGCGGCCCTGCAAATCGACCGCCTCGATGGCGTGGGCCACAGCGGCGGCGATTTCGGCGCGGGTCGCGTCGTGAGCAATGCGCAGCTTGGCCGTGTAGGTCAGGCTTTGCTCCACGGTCAGGTTGTCATGCATGATGTCCTTTTGCGGCACATAGCCCAGCGCGGCCTCAAAGGCGTTGCGGTTGGAGCGGGTGTCCAGCCCATCAAACCGCACGCTGCCCGCCGTGCAGGGGGCTGTGCCGGTGATGCAGGTCAGCAGGCTGGATTTGCCCGTGCCGGACCCGCCCACCAGCACCACAAAGCTGTTCGGCTCCACCTGAAAGCTCGTTCCGTCCACGATGTTCAGCGGGCGGCCTGTGTTGGCATTTTTTACCGTTTTGTACACATTTACAAGTTGGATACTAATGCCGCTCTGGTGCGCGTGGTAGTGCAGCATCCCGCCGGTAAAGGCGAAAACCTGCGCAGGAACGTTGATGACCGCGCCGTTGCGCAGCACCGTGCGGGTCACACGTACGCCGTCCACATAGGTGCCGTTGGTCGAGCCGAGGTCGTGCAGTTCGTAGTGACCGTCCTTGTACAAAATCTCGCAGTGGTGGCGGGAGACGCGGTCGCTGACGAGCTTGATGTCGCAGTCATCGCCGCGGCCGATGAGTACCCGCTTCTTGCGGCGGACGTCCACCTCCCGCAGGACGGCGTCGGAGGTCTGTTCTTTTATCGGGGCCGCGCCGTCACCCTGCACGTTGGTGATTTCTTCCACGCGGAAGGTGATTTCCTGCGTGTCGGCGTCGCCGTCGGTGTTCAAGCCGATGACATCGCCGCTCTGCAGGACGCTCGTCTCGCCGGAGTCCAAATAGCGATTGTTGAACCAGGTGCGGTAGTCGCTGCCGTCGTCGGTGACGACCCACCGGCCGTTCTCGAAGGAGACGGTGAACTGGTTATCGCCCACACTGTTGCGGCGCAGCACGTACTCGCACTGGGCGCTGCGGCCAAAGCGGTAGCTGCCCGCAGGCAGTGTGATACGCTGTTTGTTGCGCAGTTCCGTAATTAAAATGACGATCTCACTTGTCATGGCGCAGCCCCCTTACCAGTGGAAGTCTGCACTGCAAAACGGCACAAATTGCAGCGCGGCACCGCCCAGGCGCAGCACTTCCCCGCCGGTCAGCGGCTGGGGTTCCAGCAGGGCATCCTCGCCCAGGTAGCAGAGTTCCTGGGAGGAACCGGGCAGCAGCGTGAAGGCGTTCTTCTCGGCGTCGTAGGCGACGGCGGCCTGGCGGGCGCTCAAGGGCGCGTCGGCGCTTAAGGTAACCGGCGTGCCGTCGGCGTCCAACCCCAGAAAGCTGCGGCCGATGCCCAGCCGCAGGTCACGGCCCTTGGCCACGCCGTCCAGCACCACCAACCAGCCGGCCACCGGCCCCGCCGGGGCCGCCTTGTCCACGGCGGCGGGCTGCTCGGCCTCGCCCTCATGGACGATGGAATGGTCTTTCAGTAATTCGGTGTTGCAATAGGGGCATTCGGGGTATTTGTCGCTGTCGTAAAAATGGCCGCTTTCGCATTTGGATAGCTTCATAAGAAGGCTCCTTTGTGTGGTTTTTCGATGCAGGGGGGGCGCTCTCGACGCCCCGCGGAGAGAGCAAGCCTCCCTACAAAACTAACCTGATCGTCGTCTTGCCGATGCGCAGGGTATCGTTATTTTGCAGGCGGTGTTCGCCCTCAATGCGTTCACCGTTCACGTACACCTTGGCCCGGTCGGTCAGCGTCTGCACCAGCAGCGAGTCTCCCTGGGCCGCCAGCGCGCAATGCTGCGGCGAGAGCTTGCGATCCGGGATGCACAAATCGCACTGAGCTGCATCGCTGCCGATGATAAGGCTGCTCTCCACCATGCCGGCCCAGCGGCTCTCGGCGATGGAGGGTCGCTGGCTCCAGAACAGCGTGACCCAGCGGCGCGGCAGGGCGTTCGGCTCCCCCGCCCCGGCCAACAGGTGTTCGGCCTCGGCCTCTTTTTCGGCAGCGCGGTCACGGCGGCGCACGCCGTACCAGCTGCCGAACAGCGTCAGCAGCAGCACGGCGGCCAGCAACAGCGGCACCCGGAACCGCGCAAAATAAAATTCCTTATCTCGCGGCCAGACGACCACTTTAAATGTTGCCGTCTGCCGGTTGCTGCTGACGTTGGCTGCGCTCATTTTGCTGGAGACCCGGTTCAGCGCCACGGTGTATTCGCCCTTGTACAGCGGCTCGATCTCCAGCGTTGCGGTGCGGCCGTCCTCGGCAATTTCTACCGATTTGACCTGCACGCGCCAGTTCCAGATATCCTTGGAGCGTATCTCGTAGAGTTGTATCTTGTCGGCATTCTCGTGGATGGGCTGGTTGAAGGTCAGGCGCAGCTTGTCGCGCCGCAGCGTCTCCACGTTCGTGACCTGGGGTTTTGTGAGTTTGTAGCCCATGTAAACGGTCTGGCTGTTCTTGATGGCACTGCCCAACTGGGGCATGGCCAGCGTCAGCGTTTCCAATCGCTCGCCGTACATGCTCTCGGGGACCTCGGTGCGGATTTCCAGTGCTGTGGCAAAATAGGCCTGTTTTTTCTTCAGTTCATCCCCCAGCGTCGATGCTTCACACAGCACCAGCTTACCGTCTGCCGCCTGTGCCAATGTTTCAAAAAACTTCGGTTCTTCGGTCATCAGGTAGACGTAGGCCGCCATGCCAATCTGGTCGCCGACATCGCTGGCCAGCGTGCCGAACAGCGCCATATTGGACAGCACCTGCCCGGCATCGGTCACGATCATGGCCGCTTTACGGGGGGCCAGCGCCTGGTAGTCGCTCTGTATCTCACTGTATACGGCCGAGACAAGCTGCGCTGTATCCATACTGCCCTCAGCCTGCTGGATATGTGCCAGTGCCTTGTACATCAGGTCTTTGTCCGATGTGGCGGGCAGCACGCATTCGGCCGCCCCCGCCGTCGTGTACAGCATCAGCTGGTCATTCTCGCCCATCACCGCGATGAGCTTACGCACGCCGCCCAGCATTGTGTAAAAGTCTGCTGGGCTGATGCCGCTGCTGTTATCCAGCGCGACGATATAGCAGATTGGGTCATTGGCAATGCCTACCGACCGTACCTCGAGCTTGCGGTCGCCCAGCGTCAGTTCCGGCCCGGCGGCCTGCACCTGGATGGAGGAATAGGGGTCGCCGTCGCCGTCCAGTGCGTAGAAATACACATCCAGCTCCGGCACGTTGACGTAGGCTTGTTCCATTTTAAAGGTGCCCGCGCCGGTAACGCCAACGGTGGTATCCGCCGCCGCGCCAAAGGCGCACAGTGCCGCCAGGGCCAGCACAGCCAGCAGGCAGCACCAGAGTTTATGCAGTCTCATGGGCATCCCTCTTTTCTAATCGACAGCGCCTATACGCCAAGTTTTTTATGTAAGGCACGCAACGCCATGATAGCCTTGCGGCGGCGTTTGGTCTGGGGGCTGGCGGGGGCGGGCATGGGGGCCGGGGCCGAGGCGGGCACGGCGTCCCCCCCGTCCTCATCGTCGTCTGCCAGCGTAAAGCTGGGCATGACCGGCTTGTGGGGCACCGGTGCGGGGGGCGTACCCTCGTCCAGAATCGGCTCGCCCTGCTGGCGCAAAATCGGATAGGAGAAAATTGCGCCGGGTATCTCAACTTCCTCGTTGGGGTCGCCGGGCTGGGCTTTCGGCTCGGTGTCAAAATAGTCGGGCGACGGCGTCACAACGGTGTTCGTGCGCGGCTCATCGTCGTCCATGCCGGGGGCCACCACGCGGTTCGTCGTCTCGTCAGCGGCGGGCCGGGCCGGGGCATCGGGTTCCGGCTCGCTGTCCCGCAGGGCCGAGGCCGCCGCATCCACCTTGAGGGCCGACAAATCGAGCTGCGGCTCGGCGTCGGCCTCCTCCAAATCCTCTTTGTGGACGATCAGCGGCGCGGTGCGGCTGGCGTAGTCCTGGGCCTTCTGCAGATCCCCAATGACTTTGGCCAGGTAGTCCATCATCTCACCGCGGGCTTTCTCCATCTCGGTGATGCGGCTCTTCAGGTCTTGCAGCCGCAGGCGGTGGGCGTTCTGTATCTCCCGCGTTTCATCGGTGGCAGACTGCACCATCTGGCGCGCCTGGGCAATGGCCTGTTCCCGGGCCAGCTGGTCGATGGCCTCGGCTTTCAGGTTCGTGTCCTTGATGATCTTGTCAGCGTCATCCTTGGCCTGCTGACGGATGCGGGCAGCCTCAGTCTCGGCATCGGAGATGACCTTGTCGCGGTCGGCCAACACCTGCTGGCGGGCCTGGTCATGGGCGCGGCCCTTGACCCGCAGGGCGGAGTTTGCCTCCTCGCACTGCTCGGTCAGTTCCTTATTTTCCCGCACAAGGTCGCTGTTTTTCAGCCGCAGCATATCCACCTGATTTGTCAGCGAGTGGTTGCGCTCTTTGACAGTGGAAAACTGGGTTTCCAGGTTGGCGCGGTAGCTTTGCAGCTTGTCTACCTGCCCGGCCAGCGTTGCGTTCTGGCCAGAAAGCGTCTGGTTCTGCATCATCAGGTTTTGGGCGTGGCGGCGCAGGGCGTCGTTCTCCTGCCGGGCGGCGCGGGCCTCGGCGGTAGCTGCCGCCAGGTGCTGCTCATAGTCGGCGCAGAGGTCCAGCATGGCCTGGCGCACATCCTCCGGCTCATAGCCGCCGAACCGCGCCTTGCGCATACCGCTCTGTTCTATGTAGTTGTCGATGTCAATTTTGGGCATTGGTAGTTTCTCCCAAGGTAAATTTACACATACTCGATTTTATTATAGAACATGATATGCTGTAAAGCAAGTAAAACCCACAAAAAAGCCGCCCTTTCCTTGCGGAAAGGGCGGCGAAAAGCCTAATGGTTCAGTTCAAATCAAGCGTTGGCCTGAGAAGCAGCAACAGCGCAGGCGACAGTCATGCCGACCATCGGGTTGTTGCCGGCGCCGATCAGACCCATCATCTCGACGTGAGCCGGGACGGAGGAAGAACCAGCGAACTGGGCATCACCGTGCATACGGCCCATGGAGTCGGTCAGACCGTAGGAAGCGGGACCTGCAGCGACGTTGTCCGGGTGTAGGGTACGGCCCGTGCCGCCGCCGGAAGCGACGGAGAAGTACTTCTTGCCGTTCTCGATGGCCCACTTCTTGTAGGTACCGGCGACCAGATGCTGGAAGCGGGTGGGGTTGGTGGAGTTACCGGTGATGGAAACCTCAACGCCCTCAGCCTTCATGATGGCAACGCCTTCCAGAACGTCGTTGGCGCCGTAGCACTTGACAGCAGCGCGCTCGCCGTCGGAGTAAGGGATGGTCTCGACGACCTTCAGCTCGCCGGTGGCGAAGTCGTAGTCAGTCTTGACGTAGGTGAAGCCGTTGATACGGCTGATGATCTGGGCAGCGTCCTTGCCCAGGCCGTTCAGGATGACGCGCAGGGGCTC